>Ga0209181_10006466_pt1 | contig 16420 bp, 14 predicted proteins | sample MAT05_FD_187208 | JGI IMG/M metagenome (GOLD analysis project Ga0209181, IMG submission 187208) | Freshwater microbial communities from Lake Fryxell liftoff mats and glacier meltwater in Antarctica - MAT-05 (SPAdes) (version 2) | ecosystem: Environmental > Aquatic > Freshwater > Ice > Liftoff... | reverse complement strand
ACTCAGCACCCTCGAGCTTCTCGTGGATCTCGGTGACCGCCTTGTAAACGAGGAACAACCCGCCGGCGATGAGGATGAGGTCGCGGCCGGAGAATCCGTTGCCGAACAGGGTGAACACGTCGTCGGTGAGGGTGATGATCCAAGTTGCGCCAAACAGCAATCCGATCCGCATGATCATCGCGAGGGTGAGACCGAGATTGCGGGCTTTCGCCTGCTGCTCGACCGGAAGCTTGCCCGCCAGGATCGAGATGAAAATCACGTTGTCGACGCCGAGCACAATCTCGAGAACGAAGAGGGTGACGAAGGCGATGGCGAGGTCGGGGGTCAGTTCAAATGAGAGATCCACCCGTTGTTCCTCGACGAAGCGAATGCCGCGGCAGCCACGATTGGAATTGCCCCGCCGCCCGCGCGAAACACGCGGTCGCTACGATGTGGCCATGGCCAAACGCGACGAAATCGAATGCTGGCTCACCGACATGGACGGTGTGCTCGTACATGAGAACAAACCTCTGCCCGGTGCTTCCCAACTGCTCCAGCAGTGGCGCGACCAGGGAAAGCCCTTCCTCGTGCTCACCAACAACTCAATCTTCACGCCGCGCGACCTGAGCGCCCGGCTCAGGGCATCCGGCCTCGACGTTCCTGAAGAGTTTCTCTGGACCTCCGCCCTCGCGACGGCAGACTTTCTGGCATCGCAGAGCCCGGGCGGCTCCGCGTTCGTGATCGGCGAGGCGGGAATCACCACGGCACTGCACGAAGCCGGCTTCGTGATGACCGACACCTCCCCCGACTACGTCGTCATCGGTGAGACGCGCAACTACTCCTTCGAGGCGATCACCCGCGCGATCCGGCTGATTCTCGCGGGTGCCCGGTTCATCGTGACGAATCCGGATGCGACGGGGCCGTCGGCCGAGGGGCCGATGCCCGCGACCGGTGCCGTCGCCGCCCTCATCACCAAGGCGACCGGCATGGAGCCCTATGTGGTCGGCAAGCCGAACCCGATGATGTTCCGTTCGGCGATGAACAAGATCGGCGCGCACTCGGAGAACACGGGCATGATCGGCGACCGCATGGACACCGACATCGTGGCGGGTATCGAGGCGGGGCTGCACACGATCCTCGTGCTCACCGGCATCAGCGACCAGGCCGAGATCGACCGCTACCCGTTCCGCCCGGACGAGATCCTGGGCGGCGTCATCGACCTCGTCGACGCCGAGCCGTTCGCGGTCGGGATCGACGAGAGCCTGATGCCGGAGGAACCCGTCATCTGACCCTCGTCCGGCTCACCCTGCGTGCCGGGCCGCCTCGGCGAGGAGGTGGCCGCCCGCGTGGAGTGGGCCCGCCAACGCGGCGGCGTCGGTCCGCTGGGCGAGCACAAAGATGAGCACGATCCCCAGTGCGACGACCAGCACCAGGCCGACGAGCAACAGGATCTTCTGTGTACGCGAGGACGCGGCCTTCGTGCTGGCATCGCGACTCGCGACCGCTTGCGCGCGACCAACGATCGCGGGGCCGTCCGCCGTGGGCACGACGGGCAGGTCGAACCGGGCCGTGCCGCCCACTCGAACGGGGTCGACTGTGCCGGCAGCCCCCGGCGCGGCGAACGGGAAGGTGGACTGCGGCGTGAACGGCCCGCTTGACTGTGGGGTGAAGGGCGCGTGCGGGTCGACGGGATCGTCGATTCCGTCGTCGTGGGGTTCGTCCGCTCCCGGCTGGTCAGGAGCGAGGTCACCGCGGGTCGCCGCCTCGCGTGCGGCCTCCTCGCGGGCCGCGACCTCGCGCGCGGCGCGGCGCGGCGATGGGGCGTCGAGAACCTCCGCAATCGACATCGTGGGCCCCGGCGTGCCATCCGGCTGGGTGGGCTCGGCAGAGGGCGTGAGAGCGGCTACCGGCTCGACGAACGGCTCGCTGGCGAGCGGTGTCGTGCGCGAGATTGCGGGTGGCGGCGGATAGAACGGGCGGGCGGGCTCCGGGGGCGCGGCAGCGGACACCGGCGCCGCGGCAGCGGACACCGGCGCCGCGGCGGCAGACAGCGGTGCGGCGGCGGCAGACACCGGAGCGGCGGCTGCGGCAGCGGCAGACACCGGCGCCGCGGCCTGCGGGGCGTCGTCGTTCGGCGCGACTGCGGGCCGCGCGGCCGCAGGCACCGGGAAGAACGAGACCGGCACCACCGCGTCGGGCTCACGCTCGAGTGGGCCGCCGGTCGGTCGCAATCCCCACGTGAATGATGCCCCGGTCGCCGCAACGGGAGAACTCGCGCGGCGCATCGGCTCCGGCGCGGAGACGATCTGTTCGGATGCCGCGGATGCCGCGGATGCCGCGGTTGCAGCGGCCTCGGCTGCGGCGGGAGGAGCGGGAGGGCCCGGAGCGGCGGGCTCGGCCGGCTCGGCAGCTGTGGCGGGAGCGGCGCCGGCGGCGCGTGACTCGGCGGTCAGCGCGGTCTGCGCGGTCGGGTCAGAGGCGTCGGCATCCGCAGCATCCGTTCCCGCGTTCTCGTCGTCGAGATCGTCGTCGTCGTCGCTGAACTGCGCGGTCAGCCAGTCGTGCGGGTCTTGGTCATGTTGGTTCATCAGTCGAGTCCCAGGTCTGCGAGGCCGATAGCGGAGTAGTACGGATAGCCCGCGGCCTCGATGATCTCTTTGGCGCCGGTATTGCGGTCGACGACGACGGCAACGGCAACGACGATCGCGCCGACTTTATTGAGGGCGGCGATCGCCGCGAGTGGGGATCCGCCGGTCGTGGACGTGTCCTCGAGCACGATTACGCGCCTGCCCTCGAGGTCGGGACCCTCGACCTGCTTGCCCCGGCCGTGGTCCTTGGGTTCCTTGCGCACGACGAAGGCGTCATAGGCCAGCCCGCGAGAGGCTCCCTGATGAAGGATGGCGGCGGCGACGGGGTCGGCCCCCATCGTCATCCCGCCAACGGCGGTGACGTCGGGGATCTCGGAGATCAGGTCGATCATGACCTGGCCAATGAGGGGCGCGACGCGGTGATCCAGGCTCACCTTGCGCAGGTCGACGTAGTAGGTGGCCTTCTTGCCGCTCGTCAACGTGAAGTCACCGTGGAACACGGCCTCCGCTGAAATTGCGTCGATGAGTTTGGCGCGCGCGTCTGTCACGACACTCACATTAGACGAGAGGGTGCGGCCCGCTCGAACTGTCTCGCCCGGGCGACTGCTCGGGCGGGTCCCCGGTCGGGCCTTCGGCCCAGTCAGTTTTCGCCGGCGGGCTTCCCCCGCGGGGTTTTCGCCTGGTCGCTTTTCGGCTCCTTCTTTACCTTTCCGTTGTCGCTACCCTCCTCGGAGGGCCCGGTCGACGGCACTGGGATATCCGGCTCAGCCACCGGGCCGGGTGCCGGGCCGGGTGCCGGGCCGGAGGGCGGTTCGGGTGCCGGGCTAGAGGGCGGTGCCGGACTGGAATCTGGTTCCGCTGGCGGTTCTGGCGCGGGTGCCGGCGCTTCCGTCGATGCGGCCGGGGTCGTGGTCGCGGACGCCTGGGGCGACACCGGCCCGACGGCCGGATCCTGTCGCGCAGCCGCCGCCGGCGGAGCAGGCGCGACGAGGTCGTCGACGAGATCGTCGACGAGATCGTCGACGACGGCGTCTCCGCCGGTCACAGCGTCGATCGCCGCGTTCTCAGTGGCCCGAATGTCGAGTGGCTCGCGCGATTCCGAACGAGGTGCCGTCAGGCCCTCCGGCAGGCTCACGTATTCCGCGTCCATTCCCTTGTCGACAATGGCCGCCACAGCGCCGACCGCCAGAGGAAACACGAGGACGGTCGCGACGATCACCTCCCCCATCCGCAACATCGGGTGGCGTTTGCCCGAGGTCGCCCTCGGGCGGGCCGGCACCGACGATGCGACGATGTGCGGGTCGAAGGATGCTGGTGGTGGCGGCGCCGGGTGACTCGTCGGCGATGCCGGGTGGCGTGGCGGCGCCGGGTCAACGAGGGCCTCAACGGGAGGGTCAGTTGTGGGCGGGTCAGTGTGCTCGGGCGCACCCGACGAGAGGAACCACTCCAACGCATCCGTTGTGGCGTGCTGAGTCCCGGACCGATTGTGGCGCAACATAACTCGACGGTAGATCGCCGCGACGCTCGGCGCAGGCCGATTGACAAACGGGGTGCGGTGCGGGTAGCCACTATGGCGCCGGTAGCGTTGTTGCATGCGAGTAGCGACCTGGAACGTCAATTCGATCCGAACGAGAGTCGGTCGCGTCGTCGACTGGCTCGTGCGCGAAGACATCGACGTGCTCGCGATGCAGGAGATCAAGTGCAAGGAGAGCCAGTTTCCCTTTGCGCCGTTCGACGAGGCCGGCTACGACGTCGTGCTGCACGGTCTCAACCAGTGGAACGGCGTCGCCTTCGCCAGCCGACTGCCGATCGAGGACGTCATGCGCGGATTCGACTCCGCACCCGGCTTCGGCAAGCCCGACGAGAGCGGCGTGCTGCCGCAGGAGGCGCGTTCGCTCGGCGTGACGGTGAACGGGGTGCGGCTGTGGAGCCTGTACGTGCCGAACGGGCGCGGGCTGAGCGATCCGCACTACCCCTACAAGCTCGACTGGCTCGGAAAGCTCGCGGCCGAGACCTCGGGCTGGCTCGCCGAGCATCCGGAGCAGCCGCTCGCCCTGATGGGGGACTTCAACATCGCCCCGCTCGACACCGATGTCTGGGACATCGCGCTGTTTGCGGAGCACACGCACGTGAGCCAGTCCGAGCGGGACGCCTTCGCAGTGCTCGAGCAGATTGGTCTCATCGATGCGCTGCGCACCCGCGGGGTCGAGGGATACACCTACTGGGATTACCAGCAGCTGCGCTTTCCGCGCAACGAGGGCATGCGGATCGACTTTATCCTCGGCTCGCACGGGTTCGACGAGCTCGTCACTGCGGGGCGGATCGACCGCAACGAGCGCAAGGGCGATGCGCCCAGCGACCACGTTCCCGTCGTCGTTGATCTGGACCTCGGCAGCCTCGAGGACGACGACCGCCCGATGATCTTCTAGCTCAGCTGAGCAGCAGCGCGACCACGAGCAGCACGGGCATCGAGCCGATCGTCGTGATGAGCACCGTGTCGCGGGCGATGATCTCGCCGCGGTCGTACCGCTGCGAGAAGTTGAATACGTTCTGCGCCGTCGGCAACGCCGCCATCACCACGATCGCGAAGAGCTGGTCGTCGTCGATTCCGAACGCGAAGCGGCCGAGCACCCACGCCAGGATCGGCATTACCGCGAGCTTGACCGAGGAGGCGAGAATCACGTCGCGGCGCTGCGTGCCCGCGGCGAGCGCGCGTTGCCCGTGCAGCGACATCCCGAACGCGATCAGCACGACCGGCACCGCGGCGGCGCCAACCAGCCGGAACGGCTCCATGACGGCATCCGGAAGCTCCACCTGCGTCGCCGACAGGATCGCGCCGAGCACCGAACCGATGATGATCGGATTGCGTAGCGGTTGCGACAGAACCCGCACCAGGGACGTGCGACCGCTCGTGGCGACGTCGAGGATCGTGAGCAGGATCGGGGTGAAGACGATCAGCTGGAGCATGATCACCGGGGCGACGCTCGCTGCGTCGCCGATCACGTAGACCGCGACGGGAATGCCGATGTTGTTCGCGTTGACCCAGCCGGACGCGGCGACGCCGATCGCCCCCTCCGGCAGCGGGCGGCGCCAGATCGCGAACGCGACGACCCCGTAGATGACGAACGAGGCGACCGCGGTGATCGCCGCCACGACGAGGAGCGACGAGAAGAGCACCTTCACGTCGGCATCCGCGAGCACGGTGAAGAGCAGGCACGGGGAGAGCACGAAGAACACGATCCGGCTGAGCACGAACCGCGCGTGCGGGCCGAGGATCCCGGTGCGGCCCACGACATAGCCGACGGCGATGACCGACCCGATGATGCCGAACCCGGTGAGTATCCCCTGCATGCTCCCAGTCTCGCCCACGCGGGACCGACGCTCGCGCGGCCTCGCCACGCACCGGGGCCGGCCGGGGTGCTAGCGGGTAACCGTGGCGAACTCTCCTGCCGCGAGACGGATCGTGGCCGTCCCGGTGATTTCGCGCTCATACACGAGCCGGCCCGAACGGTCGTAGCTCCGCAGCGTGGCGTTGTGGCTGGCGTCCCCGACCGTCGTCGTCTGGTTGCCGTCTGTGGCGTGGACGAGCTCGGTTGACGCGTCGGCGCCCGACACGACAAGCCGCGACACCACGGGCCGCACCAGGAGCGAATCGAGCTGAACCGTGCCCTTGAGCGAAGTCACCGACACCTCTAGCCCCGAGCCGTCGACGGGCCTCTTAAGGCTCTGCGGCAGCAGCGCACCGGGAACCGCGGTGATGCCCTGCTCTCCGACGCGGTGGGTCAGCACTCCGATCGTGTGCCCACCGGCCTTCCACTGCGACTTCACCGAACCGAGTTCCTCCTGGAAGGTGACCGGCTCGACGGTGCGCGCGACCGCGGACGGGGCAAGGGCGAAGCTGGCCGTTTCCCCACGCGTGAGCTCGAGGTACTTGGCACCCCCGAACAGCGACTCGCCCGTCCACGCCGACTCCGGGGTGATGACCGCCCCGGTGGTCGCCGTGCTGGTTTCGGCCTCGATGAGGGCGAGCCCGTCGATCGACTCGACGGATGCCGCTGCCTGAGCCCGCTCCGCGACATCCGGATTCGCGTCGAGCGCGATCATCGATAGCTGGCCGTGGATCGTGCTCTCGGCTCCGCTGTTGCGGTTGATCGACCCGTCGGCCTGAACACCGTCGTAGGTGACTCCGGTCTGCGGGTCGTAGACGGGCTCGCCCGCCGTGTTCATGCCGAAGTACCACGCGCCCATGATGCCGGCGAGGTCACGCAGGCCGGGGCGGTCGGCGGCATCGCCCACCGCCAGGAGAGATTGCAGCCGCGAGTCGGCGCCGTAGGCGATCTGTACGCGGTCGACCGGCGCGGGGAACCATCCGTTGTCTGGGCCTCCCGCGGTCAGCAGCGTCGTCGTGAACCCGACCGAGTCGGCGATCGCCGGCTCCAGCAGGGAGTCGTCGCCGAGAACGGTGGATGCCTCGGCGAGGGCCGCGGGCATCTGCGACGCCCACGCGTGCCACATCGACCGGGACTGCGCCCACGGCAGGATCGCGCCGTACGGCCAGGATCGCGTGTCGCCGGCGCCCATCAGGGCGATGCCCTCGGCGAGCTGCGCGAGCGCGGTGCGGGCGGACTCGTCATCCGGCGCGGCTTCGGAATACGCGGAGAGCCCGAGGACGGCCTCGGCCGACGCGTCGGCGCCATCGACGATCAGCCAGGCGGGCACCTCCACCCCATCGGCGATGTCGTACTCGCCGTACTTGTCGAGCGTCTGGCGCTCAAGCGCGCCGACCGACAGCCGAAGGCGGTCCTGCAGGAACGCCGCGAACTCGGGGTCGTCTCTCTGGAACGCCGCGTAGCCCTCGCCGAGCGCCCACAGGGTGCGCGCGAGCCAGTAGCTCTCGCCGCTGTCGGAGGGGTCGGGCAGTTCCACGGGCTCAGGGCTCGGGTTGAAGGTACCGTCGGGCTGCATCCAGAGCACGACGTTTCCGGCGTTCTCGCCCGTGGTCGTCTGGAAGTAGGCAGTCGACCGCAGGAGCTCGTAGGCCTTCTCCCGGCTCTCGGCCGAACCGGTCTGCTGCCAGTCCCGAATGTAGACGACGGCCGTGCGCGTGATGTCGTCGGAGTTGAAAGCGCCCTGACCCCAGTAGCCGGTCGCCGGGTCGAGGGGGCCGCCGCCGACGCGCTCGAAGGCGCCGCCGTCGCGGGCATCCGCGTAGGTCCACGGCATCGTGAGCTCCGGCTCCGAGGCGAGGTTGTAGGTCGTGTGCCCCTCGACATCGCCGGGTTCGGCGGTGTCGAGCAAGAAGTCAAGGTGCGCGAGGTTGGTGAGCACGGGCGGCGCTGCGCTAGCGGGGACGGACGCGAGGGCCAGCCCTCCGGTGAGCGACGCGACCGCCAACACGGCCAGCCATGTGCGGGGGGTGGAGTTCGTCATTGAACCAGTGCCTTTCAATATTCAGGAGGTGTGGTGCGGTTTTGATCGATAGGCGCCAGCGAACCGCGGAAACCGAGGCCGTGGGAGTCCATCGGCGATGGGGCCTCCTGAATGATGAGAGGGGACCCCGGGGCCGGTCAGGTTCGGTCCAATCGCGCGACCCCGATCTTCGAATCCGCCATTCCGTAGAAGACGAAGTGCTGGCCGTCGATGAGCTCGATCGCCGTCGGAAACACGACGTTCGGCACGATGCCGCTGATCTCGTCGTCGGTCTCGGGACGGAGCAGTGGCTCCGAGGTGCGCGCGAGCACGATCGTCGGGTCGGCGGCGTCGAGGATCATGGCGCCGGCGGCGTAGTTCACCTTGCGCTGCTGCGTAAAGGCGTTGTCGATCTCGCCGGTCACGCCGTGATGCAGCACGAGCCAGCCCTCATCGACGCGCAGGGGAGGCGGGCCGCCACCGATCTTCAGCTCCTCGAAGGCGAATTCGGGGCCGGCGAGAAACCGGTGGTTGCGCCAGAACACGATCGAGCGGATGTCGGCGAGTACCTCGGCGACGGGCACGTAGCTGATCCAGATGCTCTGGCGCTCATCGGTGGTGCCGGCCGGCACGCGCACTCCCTCGCCGGGGCGCACCTCGCCGAGGTCCCACATTGGGCGGTGCAGCACCGCGAAGCTCTCGACGCCGTCCGGCGCGGTGACCGGCTCGGGGAAGAAGACCGTGTCCTTGTTGTGGAACATGTTGAGGTCGATGTCGAGCGTGTCATCGTAGGCATAGAGCGCCGGGCCGAGCCGGGTCCACTCGCGCAGGTCGGTCGACGTCGCGACGGCCGTGCGCGGCCCGAACGGCCCGAACGCGACGTAGGTCATGACGTGCAGGCCGAGCCGGGGGATAAAGGTGACCCGGGGGTCCTCGACGCCGGAGTTCTTGGCGCCGCGCTCCCAGCTGCGGTCGGGCTCGAGCACGATTCCCTCGCGCTCGACACCGGTCGGCACGCCGTTCTCGATCACGACGCGCGCGAGGCCGACCCGGCTCACATTGCCTGCCGAGACGAGCCGCGGCAGCAGGTAGAGGGTGCCGTCGACCGTGCGTCCGGTCGCGGGGTTGAGCACACCCTCCGCTTCGAGGTCGTTGCCCTCCTCGGGCGTCATGATGACGCCCGCGCGAGTGAGTGAGTAGGGGAACTTGGTGGTCTTATCGATGATGGTCATCCTTTTACGCCCGATCCGATGTCTGTGGAGATGAAGTAACGCTGGGTCAAGATGAACAGCGTGACGACGGGTGCCGCGAGTACGACGGCCCCCGCGAGTGTCGCGCCGAACGGGTTCGAGGCCGAGGCAGCGACGGTGGTGATGTAATTCGCGAGGGAGACGGCGAGCGGTTGCAGCGCCGCATCCTTCGTGATGAGGAACGGCCAGAGGAACTCGTTCCACGGCCCGATGAAGGTCAGCAGCACGACCGTGATGAAAGCCGGGCGCACGAGCGGCAGCGCGATCCGCCACAGGAGCGCCAGCTCGCCCGCCCCGTCGATCCTCGCCGCCTCGAACAGCTCCTTCGGCAGCTGGAGGAAGTACTGCCGGAAGATGATGACCGCCGTCGAGTTGATCGCGAACGGGAGGATCATGCCGAGGTGGGTATCGCCGAGCCCGTAGTCGCGGGCGATGAGCACGTAAAGCGGGATCATCAGCAACTGGAACGGCACCACCTGCACGAGCAGCGCGAGCGCGAAGACCGTGCCGCGGCCACGCCACTGCAGCTGCGCGAGCGAGTAGCCAGCGAGCAGCGCGAAGGTGAGCGTACCGATGAGCACCCCTGCGGTGAAGATCCCGGAGTTCACGAGCCCCGTGAGCAGGCTGATGCGCTCGTTGATGGCGATGTAATTCTGAATCGTCAGGTTCGCGGGGTTGGGAAACGCGCCCGAGACCGTCGGATCCGGGCTCGCCTGCAGCGACCCGATGACCATGTAGTAGAAGGGGAAGAGGAAGGCGAGGGCGCCGAGCGCGAGCACGCCCGCACGGAGTCGTGCCTGAAATTTCGACATCAGTCTCTTCCTCCCGCGAAGCGGTTCTGCAGCAGCGCGATGCCAAGCACGAGCACGACCAGCACGACGCCGATGGCGGAGGCGACATCCGGTTGCCCCTGTTGCAGGCCAAGCTGGTACATGAGGAACACCGGGGAGGCGGAGGCGCCATTCGGGCCGCCGCCGTTCGTCAGAAGATACGGCTCGGTGAACAGGTTCGCGCCCGTCACCGTCGATACGAGGAGCACGAGCACCGTCGCCGGACGTACCCCGGGTACTGTGACGCTGAAGAAGCTGCGCACGGCGCCCGCACCGTCGGTCGAGGCGGACTCATAAAGCTCCTTCGGCACTCCCTGGAGCGCGGCGAGGTAGAGCAGGATGTAGAACCCGAGCTGCTTCCAGGTGACGAAGAACGCAATTGTCGGCATGGCCCAGGTGCTGTTGATCAGCCACGACGGGTCGGGTGCGAGCGGCCCGAGCACCTGGTTGACGAGGCCGTTCCCGTTAAACAGGAAGATCCAGACGGCGACGACCGCGACGCTCGCGGTCACGTACGGCACGTAGTAGCTGACCCGGAGAAACGTTCTGGCCCTCGTGACCTTGTTGAGCGCGGTCGCAAGCAGCAGCGACAGCACGACCGTGAGGGGAACGTTGATGAGCAGGAAGATTCCGATGTTGCCGAACGACCGGATGACCGCGGGATCGGAAAACGCCGTGATGAAATTCTCGAGGCCGACGAACGGCCGCTCGACCTGCACCCCGGGAGCGGTGAAGAAGAAGTCGTGGAATGCGATCCAGATCGAGTAGGCGAGCGGGTAGGCGAAGACGAGCATCACGAAGGCCAGGTATGGCGCGCTGAACACAATCCCGATCGGGTTGCGTCCGAGGCGCTGGAGCTTCTTCGTGCCGCGCCTGGGAGCGGATGCGGGGGGCGGGGAGGGCGGTGCCGACCCCGTGGGGGTCGGCACCGCGTTTGTTACGGACATGAGGAGAGTGCCTACTGCTGGGCCGCGAGTTCGGTGATCTCCGTCGCCGCCTCGTCGAGAGCGTCGTGCACGTCGCCCTTGCCGAAGATGACGGCCGACGACCACGCGTCGCGGAAGGTCTGTAGCATCTGCACCGTGTTGGGTCCGGCTGGCACCTCGACGGTGCGCGACGCCTGGTCGCCGAATGCCTCGTAGGCGGGGTTCGCCTCGAAGTAGTCGGGGTAGGTGCCCTGCAGGTCGGTGCGGAGGGGCATCTGGCCGGTCAGCTCGAGGAGCTGCCCGTCCTGCTCCTCACCGGTCGAGAACTTGAGCACGTCCCACGCCGTCGCCTTGTTCTCACACGCGGTGAAGAGGCCGACGTTCTTCGCGTCGCTGAAGGTGTAGGCCTCCTCCGCCGGGACGCCGTCTGCGGTCGGCACGGGCACGGAGCCCCAGTTCACGTCGTCGTAGACCGAGACGGCCCAGGGGCCGACGCTCGCCATCGCCGCCACACCGTCGGCGAACGCGTCGCCCTGGTACGCCTCCTTGGCCGAGAGTCCCTCGCTGTACATGGTCGCCCAGAAGTCGGCGACGGCGTAGCCGTCCTCGTTTGCGAAGGTGGCCTCGCCGTCTTCGACCAGCCCCGTTCCGCCGCTCTGGGCGGCGTACATCGGGTAGAAGTCGAAGAGCAACTGGAAGAACTCGCTCGTTGGCGCCGGCAGGATCGCGTTCGGGGCGACGCCCGCCTCGACGAGCGTGCGCGAGGTCTCGAGGAACTCGTCGAAGGTCGAAAGCGTTGGGTTCTCGGGGTCGAGCCCCGCCTCGGCGAACAGGTCCTTGTTGTAGAAAATCACGACGGGGTTCGACTTCCACGGCATCTGGAAGTAGTCGCCGTCGGCATTCTGGTACTGCTCGGCGGTGTCGCCCGAGCGCTCCTCGATGAAGGAGGCGCCGTCGTCGAACTCCGACAGGTTCACGAGGCCACCCTGCTTCTCGAACTCCCCGACGGCGGCCGGCGCTGTGTTGTAGATCAGGCACGGGGCGTTGCCGGCGGTGATCGCCGCGCCGATGACCGCCTCGCTGCTGGTTCCGGCCGGGATCTCCTGAGCGGTGACCTGCTCGTCGGGGTTCTCGGCGTTCCACGCCTCAACCATCTGCTTTCCCCCCGCCACCTCGGCCTCGTTGTTCGAATACCAGATGGTGATCTCGCCGCGCCCCTCGGTCGACGCGTCGCCGCTTCCTCCGCCGGCGCACGCGGTCAGGGCGAGGGCACCCACCGTGAGCAGGGCGGCGCCCGCGTACCTCCGGTGCCTCGCCGAGCTCTTCGTGATTCGCTGTGTGTCCACGGTGGACTCCTTTGCTTCTCTGGGGCGGCGTCACTGCCGCCCGATTCCCGACGGCTACGGTGCCGTCGCGGGGGTTCTGGGGGCAGGGCTCGCGCTCGATCCCCGGATGACGAGCCGCGCGGGGGCGAGCTCGATGTCGGCGACGTCGTCGCCCTCGATGAGGCGCAGCAGGGCGGATGCCGCGGTGCGACCCCACTCTTGGGCCGCGGTCGTCACTGTGGTCAGCGACGGATTGAGGTACTGGCCGACGTCGCTGTCGTCGAATCCGGTGATCGACAGGTCGTCGGGAATGCGGAGCCCCGCCCGCTGGGCCACCCCCATGCCCGCGATCGCCATGGGGTCGTTCGAGTACACGATCGCGGTCGGCGGGTCGGCGAGCGCGAGTAGCTCGGCGGTGGCTCGAGCGCCGTCCGACGCACTGAAATCTGTCTCGATGATGAGGTCGCCGTGCAGCCCCCGCCACTCCAGCGCGCTCGCAAACGAATTCCTCCGGCGGTTGCCGTGCAGCATCCGGGCGGGCCCAGCCACGTGGGCGATGCGTCGATGGCCGAGGCCGACGAGGTGGTCGACGGTGGAGCGGATGCCCGGGTCGTCGTCGAGCGCGACCGCGGGGAACGGGGAGGGGGCGTCGGGGTGCCCGAGGGTGACGGCCTGCAGGCCGAGCTCGAGCGCGAGGGCGAGGCGCGGGTCGCTCTGCCGGAGGTCGGTGATGATGACGCCGTCGACGCGATCGTGGGCGGCGAGCTGGCGGTAGCTCGCCAGCTCCGCCTGCTCGCTCACGACCATGCTCAGCACGAGCGCCTGCCCGACGGGCGCGAGGGCCGTCTCGATTCCCGCGATGAGGGCGGGGAAGAAGGGGTCGGCGGCGAGGATCTGCGGGTCGCGGGCGATCACGAGGCCGAGCGCGAAGGCGCGGTCGGTGCTCAGCGATCTCGCACGCACGCTCGGCCGCCAGCCGAGCTCATCAGCGGCCGCGAGGATGCGCTCCCTCGTCATAGCCGAGACGCCAGGACGGTCATTGAGCGCGAACGACACCAGGCCTTTGCTCACGCCAGCGGCACTGGCCACATCGGCGATCGTCGGGCGGTGCTTGGCCACGGGAGTCCTCATCGTCGAGCGCTTCGGCACCCCACTGCAGAGGCCTGAACCGGTTTAGACAAAACTATACCGGTTTAGAAGATTGCGCAACAGAAATCACTTCAGCGCGCGTGCCCGCCGCGATAGCCTCGATATGTGCCACAACTCGACGTCAACGGAGCCGTCCTCTACTACGAGACCGCCGGCCACATATCCGACCCCGCCCTTCTGCTCATCCACGCGGGGGTCGCCAACCTGCGCATGTGGGACTGCCTCGTCCCGGTGCTCGACCGTGACCACTTCGTCATCCGGTACGACACAAGAGGGTTCGGCAACACCTCGACACGTGACGTCGAGTTCTCCGACCGCGAGGACGCCCGCGACCTGCTCGACCACCTCGGCATCTCCCGGGCGACCGTGATCGGATGCTCGAGGGGCGGCGGAATCGCAATCGACCTCGCCCTCGAGAGCCCCGACCGGGTCGCGGGCCTCGCCACAATCGGCTCGGGCCCGAGCGGCTTCCCCAACCTGGAGCCGTCCGACCGCGAGCACGAAATTCTCGACGCGATGGACCACGCCTTCGCCGCCGAGGACTGGGCTGCCCTCAACGAGCTCGAGGTGCGCCTCTGGTCGATCGGCCCGACGAGGGACCAGGCCCGGCTCGACCCGGACTTCGTCGAGCTGGCCTACTCACTCAACCGCTCCAACCTCGCCAGGGTCGGCGACCGACCTCGGCCCGAGCACCTCGACCCGCCGGCATTTGACCGGCTGCTCGACCTGCGGATGCCGGCGCTTGTCACGGTCGGCGAGAGCGACGTCACCGAGGAGCTTGCGGCCTTCGAGTTTCTCGCCGCCACGATCCCGGGGGTGACGAGCGCGCGCTTCGCCGACGCCGCCCACCTACCCAGCGTCGAGCGCCCTGAGGCGTTCAACCGGGTACTGGGCGGATGGCTCGTGCTGCACGGCCTGTGACGGCGCGACCTCTGACGGCGCGAACGCCAACGGGGCACAGGGACGGCCGTTGAGGCCTCGTCCGACGCGTGTTTCGAGCGCCGATCGCAAGCAAAAAGCGCGGATTGCTCGTTAGGCTGGAGTCGAAGGGCGTTTTTGTTGCGCCCGGGCCACAACTCACGAGGATCGGAGGTCTTCCATGTCAGAACGCCACAACAGCAGCACAGCAATCGTCGGGGAACCCGAGGTTCTCGAAGACGAGGCCGGCATCTCGGCATCCGAGCTCATCGCGCACCCCGCCTGGCAGCAGCTCAAGGCGGCAGCGATCGACCTGCAGGCGCACCAGCTGAAAGACGGGAGCATCCCCGACGAGGCCACCCACCCGCAGGCGCGAGCGCTCGTCGAGACGATCCGACGCAGCGTGATCCACCTGGCGCCCCTCTTCGCGCACGATGCCGCCTACCTCGCGGCGCTCGACGACGACTTCGGCAGGTGGGAGGCGAGTGGATTCGGGGTTCCCGACTTCCTCGACGCGCTCACCGCGTTCCAGCCGCAACAGAATCGCGTGAACGGGATGCGGCACCTCGTCGTGTTCCCGATGGTGACCCAGAACGGCAGCAGCAGCCGTCTCGTCGAGGCGGTGCTCATCGAGGTCATCTGGCCCGAGTTCGTCGCTGAGCTCGAGGCGGGCGAGTACTCGAACAAGCTGTTCGTGCCGATCCGGTTCCTCGACTTCACCCCTGGTTACGAGACGAATTCGGCGGTGCTGTTTCCGGAGACGGTCGCGATGCGCGAGATTCCGACCTTCACCTGGGGGGCGATCTTCGCCGACCGGGAGGCTGCCCGGTTCCGCCGGGTCGTGCGCGAGGCGGCATCCGTCACCCGGCTCGAACTGCCGGAGGACGCCGCGGCGCTGCTCGACGATCAGCAGCTCGCCGAAGAGACCTTCGTGATGTGGGACCTCATCCACGACCGCACGCACATGCGCGGCGATCTGCCGTTCGATCCGTTCATGATCAAGCAGCGGATGCCGTACTTCCTGTACTCGCTCGAGGAGCTGCGCTGCGACCTCACCGCGTACCGGGAGTCCGTGCGGATCTCCCGCGCGGAGGACACCGACGACGTGACGCGCGAGCACGCGAAGCTCGTGCAGTACGCGGTGCTGTTCGACCGCATCTTCCGGTTCGCCCTCACGGGTAGCCGGGTGCGCAACTACGACGGCGTCGGCGGGCAGTTGCTGTTTGCGTGGCTGCACCAGCACCACGTGCTGCACTGGACCGACACGCGCCTCACGATCGACTGGGCCGATGTGCCCGACGTGATCGTGGCGCTCGGTGCCCAGATCGACGAGCTGTACTGGCGTTCGATCGACCGCCCCAAGGTGGCGCACTGGCTCGCCGCGTACGACCTTGTCGCGGCGACACTGACGCCGCACCCGGCCTCGAGATGGGCAGCGCGCGAGCTGCCGCTCGACGGCCCGACCAAGGCGCTCACGGATGCCGTGCTCGACGACGAGTTCCCGCTCTCGATGTTCTATGAGGCCCTCTCGAAGAAGATGGCTGCGGTAATCGAGTCGACCGCTGGCATCACGGCGGAGAGCGCGTAAGGGGCTGGGGCTCCGGCCTCGGCCGGGGCCCCATTGTCCGGCCGGGCGCCGTCGGCGTTAGGGCCGAAGGCCCCTGCCGTGCCACTTCACGGTGGCTACGCTCGGATCACGCACTTCCGAATCGAAGGTGGAAAAGATGTCGAACGTCACAGGAACGGATGCCGCGGCTCGCGGGGTCTTCGGTCGCAACGTCATCGTCGCGGGCGCGACGGGCGAGGCCGGCCACGCGGTGTGCGAGGCGCTGGCCGAGGCCGGGGCCAACGTCGTCGCCGTGGGCTCGAGAATGGACAAGCTCGCTGGCGTGCGCGCCGAGCACCGATTCGTCTGCGACCTCGCCGACGAGGGTGCGGTCGAGGAGTTCGTGCGTGCCGTCCACCACGAGGTCGGCTCGGTCGACGGACTCATCCACCTCGTCGGCGGCTGGCGCTCCGGGCACACCGACCGGGACTGGGTCTGGC
>Ga0209181_10006465_pt1 | contig 16421 bp, 20 predicted proteins | sample MAT05_FD_187208 | JGI IMG/M metagenome (GOLD analysis project Ga0209181, IMG submission 187208) | Freshwater microbial communities from Lake Fryxell liftoff mats and glacier meltwater in Antarctica - MAT-05 (SPAdes) (version 2) | ecosystem: Environmental > Aquatic > Freshwater > Ice > Liftoff... | reverse complement strand
ATGGTTCCGTAGCCATAACAATGGGTAACGTATGGGTTACAGGTAAAGACGGAAAAGAGGTAATGGTAGACAAAACTTGGGTTTTCAAAAAAGGGAAAGATGGTAAACTAAAAATTATTGTTCATAAATCTGCCTTACCGTTTTCACCACCAACAAAATAAAAAGTTAACGGGTTGGGCTTTTTAGCCCAGCCCTAATTTTAAATTATGGGAAAATTAGTTTTGTGTTTTGTATTTATTATTGTTTTTGCCGGTAATACTTTGTATGCTCAAAATACTCGACTTAATAACTATAATTCTATCGGTTGGTATAACTATTTTGGAACTTTCAAACTTGCTGAAAAATTTGGTATTCATACAGAATACCAGTTTCGTAGAAATGAATTTATTACAGAATGGCAACAGAGTCTATTACGTGTGGGTGTTAACTATCAACCTAACCAAAAAATTCAATTTAGGCTTGGCTATGCTTGGATAGAAACCTTTCCTTATGGAGAAATCCCAATTAATGGAATGGGCAAAGACTTCACCGAACACCGCTTGTTTCAAATGGTAACAATTTCAGATAAAGTTTCTGTTGTTGACTTTTCACACCGTTTTATGCTTGAACAACGTTGGGTTGGACGATATTCAAATACTAATTTAACAAAAGAAGATGAATATCCATTATCGAACAGATTAAGATATATGTTCCGATTTCAAATACCGCTAAAAGGCAAAGAAATCAAAGACAAAACACCTTACGTTGCGGTTTATGAGGAGATTTTTATTGGATTTGGAAAAAATGTAAATGAAAATATTTTTGATCAAAATAGAATAGGAATTTTATTTGGTTACAGATTTAATCCAGTTGTTAGAATTGAAGCAGGTTTTTTAAATCAAATCCTACAATTAGGACGTGAAGTAAACAATAGAAATGTGTTTCAACAAAACAACGGTCTCATTCTGAACGCTAACTTTAATATTGACTTGACAAAAAATAAATAAAAACTGCCACTAATCGAGTAGACGGCCTCACCGGGTTTGTCACCAATGAGGTGCGCCTCTGGACGGCCATAGTTGCTGTTTGACATTTACCATTTCGAACGAGCGATAGAAAGGTTTTAAAATCCTATTTTATCTGGGTTCGGGATTACAAATACCTAACAGCTAATATATTCTTCGGCAAAATTCTACGAGCTAGGAATAAAAGATTTTATCTTTCGTAGGGATTTAACGAATGATTTTCGAAAATGAATCTCAAAGTTAAAGAGTTGGTTCGTGAAGACTCGAACCAAAGCGAGGGCTCGTGTCTATTTCTTTTAGGTAGATGCAACTAAAATCGATTACTTACACTCTACGATCTCTGTTGGAGTTGCTGATTTCAATTCGGATCGGTTTGTGTGATGATGCTCAAATACTCCACGTCCAATTAACAAAAAACCAGAAATAAAAAGCATTGCCATTGATATCCTATGGTAGGAGAATTTCAGTTTAATGGTGGAGGCACGAACAATCCACGTGAGGCCAATCATCACCGGCCAGGTACCCAGTCCAAACAAAAGCATAAAAAGAAATCCTGCGTTTGCTGACGGCAAAACAAGGCAATAACTCAATGCCAGATAAGTGAGCCCGCAGGGGAGCAGTCCATTCAATGACCCTAAGATGAAAGTAGTCCAACTTCCCTTCAAGCTCAAAACTTTTCCAAAATAAAATTTGAGTAGTGAGATGAACTGATTCACCATGCCGGTGAAAAATGGTATGCGAACAGATTTGATGAGACCTACTCCTATCAGAATTAAAATAAAACCTAACGAAATCGATAAAATAGTTTGCTGTTGATTGATGTCAAGCAAACTTCCCATTTGTCCAGCAAACGCTCCTAGCAATCCGTACACCAATACCCGGCCTGAGTTATAAATGACCTTGCTCAGCAAGAATGGATTCCTTGCAGTAGCCGCCATTACCAATGGACTGCACATCCCCGCGCAGTGAAAGCTTCCCGCCAATCCCATTAATATAGCTGTCCACCACATTTACAAAACCATTAATTTTTCGTAATAATATTCTTTTCCGTGCATTGACCACTTGAGACTGACCCGATACAGCCCTTTTTCGGACCGAGCCAAGTTAAAACTTTGATCCGTTTGGTTTTTCAGTTCAAATCGCAAATCTAATTTCGAATTGGACGGGCGAGCCAATCGGATTTCACCCTTTTCCAAGTTGGCAAATGAAGAGAAAGAAATACTGACCCTCTCCTTCTCCAAAAGAATGACGGGTTCTTCTTTCAGCGCCAACATATTCTGCTGCTGATTCATTTTGTTTTGATGAACCAACTCGTCTTGGTAATAATTGGGCGAAACCAAACCCAAGTCTTGCCGGAGGCAGATGGCTGAAAGCGTGCCGATAAACAGCGCGAAAAAGATAAAAGCACCAATGACCCATTTCATAGTAATATTTTTTTAAGTTCAACGTCTAACGTTCAAAGTTTAGCATTTTTCGTTTTTATAGGCCCAATAAATTTTGCCTTTGCATTCGCGATCCGCTGACCATTTCGGTAGATACCCAATTCGATAACCGTCTTCATTCCGGTGATAGCTTCTTCTGGCAACTTTACGATGACCACTCCTTTCAAAATCCCTTCTCTCGGCACAACAATATTTGAATCTCCTACTTTCATCAGCGTAGCTGCGGCAGGAGATTCTATTTTCAATGTCAATGGAATATCCTCGAACGTTTTATTCAAAAACTCAATCATGTACAAATTGGTGATCTTGCCGTCATCTGTTTTGGTGTAGAGTGTACCGGGTGCTTTTAAAATGGTGGTTTCAATATCCGCTCGCGTCAAAATAAAAAACGATAATAAACTCAACAAGGCTGTGAGCACTACGGTGTAGCCGATCGTACGTGGCGTAAGTAATTTTTGCTTTCCTTCTTTGATGGCGTTGAAAGAAGAATACCGGATCAATCCTTTAGGCTTTTCGATCTTCACCATCACGTCATCACAGGCATCAATACAAGCCGTGCAATTCACACACTCTAATTGTGTTCCATTTCGTATGTCGATGCCCGTGGGGCAAACATGTACGCACAATTTGCAATCAATACAGTCGCCTTGCTTCGCTGTTATCGTAGTTTGATCCTTTTTCAGTTTGCCGCGCGTCTCTCCCCTCAACCAATCATACGCCACCACAATAGAATCCTTCACGAGTAGAACACTTTGCAACCTCCCGTAAGGACAAACCACGACACACGCCTGCTCACGAAACCAGGCAAACACTCCATAAAAAATAGTGGTGAATACCAACAATCCAATAAATCCACTCAGATGCTCAGCAGGTGATTGTGAAATGATTTCTTTTACCTGATCGATGCCAATCAAATAGGACATGGCCACATGGGCAATCAAAATCGAAATAAGAATAAAAATTACATGCTTCGCGACCTTCTTAGTAATTTTACTTACGCCCCAGGGTTGGTTGTTCAGCCTTCGTTGCTTATTTGCATCGCCTTCAATTAAATATTCAATTTTACGAAAAACCATTTCCATAAACAGTGTCTGTGGGCAAGCCCATCCGCACCAGATCCGACCAAAAGCTACGGTGAACAAAATGATGAACACAAAAAACGTAATCGCAGTAATCGCCAAAAGAAAAAAATCCTGTGGCCAAAATACGTGACCAAACAAAATAAATTTGCGTTCGAAAATATTGAACAATAAAAATGGCCGGTTGTTCCATTTCAGAAATGGCCCCGCAAAAAAAAGAATCAGTAAAAAAATAGAAACAATGATGCGCTTATTATGAAATGCACCTTTTGGCTTTTTGGCATACACCCACACACGCTTCCCTTGCGCGTCTACCGTGCCAATACTATTTCTAAATTCTTCATCATATTGGTAATAATTCTCGGCTGTGGTACTCATGATCTCATTAAAGTCGTTCCTTCAAATTCATAACTCGTAATTTTATAAAGCTGCTTGCGTTTTTCCGCTATCGCGCTTTGCACTGTCTATCTTCATTTCCTTCGTCTCTATCTTAAACAAATCACCCTCTGGTTTTTTTGGATTGGGCGGATTGGATCCTTGCAATGTTAAAATATAGCTGGATACGTTGCGCATCTTCTCTCGGCTAATCACACCCTCCCAAGCAATCATGTTAGTACCGGCCACACCGTATTCCACTATTTTGAAGATATTCTTGATTGATCCACCGTGCAACCAATACTGATCTGTCAAGTTGGGGCCAATGTCGCCACCCCCATCTTTGCGGTGACAGGTAGAGCAGGTGTTTAGGAAAGTCTGCTTGCCATCTGCCAGTGCCAAAGCATCGGTGGTGGCTTCCACGGTTTTCCCATCAATGTCTTCCACTTTGGCGGTTGCCTTATATTTTATAGCCTCTTGTTGAGCGTAGGCAACTTCATTTTCATACTCTTGTAACTGGCTGGGCAACGCATCAAACACATTGAAAACAAACAGGTACACTACTGCGAAGCCGATGGTGGAATAAAACAACCATTTCCACCAAGGAGGCAAGTGGTTGTCTAACTCGCGGATGCCATCGTAATTGTGATCCAACAAAATATCGGCTTCCTTCTCCAAGGGTTTCAATGCATTCCACTTGTCCCACATTTTTTGCCATGCGGATTCAGTCGGTTTTATTTCGATGCCTAAACGCGCTGCCTTTTCCTGCTCGCCCTGCTTCACCATGATATTGAGTACTTGAAGCATGTAAACAGCTACCAGTAATACTAATAGGGCAATCACAAAAATGAAAACAACTATCACGTAAAAACTAAGCAACGGATCATCCAGAAAAGAGGGAGCATCTGTTGAGCCACTAGTTTGTGCAACTACCGCTGGCGTTGTTCCTATCAACAACGATAAAAGGAATATCAATTTCTTCATAACAAGTGTGAATTAGTGTCAGTTAAATTAGGAGTTGCATCATCGTTCAACGGCAGTTGACCCATTTCATCTACATACTTCTTGTCGGCTGTTATCACCCACCACAGCAGCAGCACAAAAAACAGAAAGAAGATCACAAATGATATGACGGGCCACACAGCCACGTTTTCAATATTTTGTAAAATATTCTTGTACATAACTTTTTTATTTTTGTTCAGCTACTTCGTTTTTCACTTTGATGTCGATACCAAGCCGCTGTAGGTAGGCGATCAACGCTACAATCTCTGCTTCGTTTTGCACTTCGTACCCTTCCATCTTTAAGCCATCGGCAATTTTCTTCGCCTGTGCATCCAAGTCATCGTTGGCCGTTTGCTCATACCCTTCTTCATAGGGTACACCCACGGTACGCAGTGCGCTGATCTTTCCCGCGGTAGCGGATTTTTCGATGATCTGCTCGTACAACCAAGGATAAGCGGGCATGATTGAACCTGTACTTACTTCCGTAGGTGTCAACATGTGGCGGTAGTGCCAACTGTCAGCATATTTGCTACCCACGCGGTGCAAGTCTGGCCCAGTGCGTTTTGATCCCCACAAGAAGGGATGATCGTACACATACTCACCCGCTTTTGAATATTCTCCAAACTTAGGATCGTAGCGCTGTACCTCGCTTCGAAAGGGCCGCACCATTTGTGAGTGACAACCCACACAACCTTCGCGTATGTAAATGTCACGTCCATGTAACTCGAGCGGTGTATAAGGTTTTACCGTGGCAATCGTAGGTATGTTTGATTTGATCAAGAACGTAGGTACTAACTCAATCACCCCGCCAATTAAAATCGCCACCAAGGCCAACGTTGTAAATAAAACAGGTTTACTTTCAAGAGCATGGTGCCAGCCGCCTCCGGCCGAGCTGGTCTTTACCATTGGTGCTACTTCCACTTCCTCGTTGGCAATAAATTTTCCTGCAGCAGCGGTCTTCACTAAGTTGTAGGCCATGATAAACACACCGGTCAAATACAGCAGCCCCCCAAAAGAGCGCAGCATGTAGAGAGGCAAAATCTTAGTAGTGGTTTCCAAAAAGTTTTGGTAGGTTAGAAACCCATCGGGATTAAATTCTTTCCACATCAGACTTTGCACCACGCCAGCTGTGTACATAGGTAACGCGTAGAATATGATACCAAGAGTGCCGAGCCAAAAGTGCAGGTTCGCCAATTTACTAGAGTATAGTTTGGTGTCCCACATACGCGGAACCATCCAATAAAAAACTCCAAAAATCAAAAAACCATTCCAGCCCAAGCCACCAACGTGCACGTGTGCTACAATCCAATCCGTAAAATGAGTAATGCCGTTAATGTTTTTGAGCGACAGCAGTGGCCCTTCTAAGGTTGCCATGCCATAGGCGGTTACGGCTACGACCATAAATTTCAATACCGCATCTTCGCGTACTCTATCCCATGCACCGCGTAAGGTTAACAGACCGTTCAACATACCACCCCAACTAGGGGCGATCAACATAATTGAAAACACAACGCCTAGTGATTGCGCCCATCCCGGCAAGGCTGTATACAATAAGTGGTGTGGGCCTGCCCAGATATAAATAAATATTAGCGACCAAAAGTGGACAATCGACAAACGATAGGAATATACTGGGCGGTTAGCTGCCTTCGGCAAAAAGTAATACATCAATCCTAAAAAGGGCGTGGTGAGAAAAAATGCTACTGCATTGTGGCCGTACCACCATTGCACGAGTGCATCTTGCACTCCGGCATAAAAGGAGTAACTCTTAAATAGTGTTACGGGCATCTCAAATGAATTCACAATGTGTAGCACCGCTACCGTGACAAACGTGGCGATGTAAAACCAGATGGCCACATACATATGTTTCTCTCTACGCTTGATGATGGTGCCAATCATATTCCACCCAAAGACTACCCATATTACGGCAATGGCGATATCTATTGGCCATTCTAGCTCCGCATATTCTTTTGATGTAGTCATGCCGAGTGGCAACGTGATGGCCGCGGCCAGAATAATCAGTTGCCAACCCCAGAAGTGCACCCAACTGAGGGTGTCGTTAAACATGCGCGCCTTGAGTAACCGCTGCAATGAGTAGTAGATTCCAGCAAACATAGCGTTGCCCACAAAGGCAAAAATGACCGCATTGGTGTGCAATGGCCGCAAGCGACCGAACGAAGTATATTGAAGGTCAAAATTAGCGAGGGGATAAAAAAGCTGAATGGAAATCAGCAGTCCTACTGTCATGCCTACAATGCCAAAGATTACTGTGGCAATTATAAAAGCCTTGACGATTTTGTTGTCGTACTGTATTTTTTCCAATTGCATAGGTAGGTGGGGTATGAGTATGGGCATAAAAGTAGACTTGCCTATTGCCCACAGATATGAGGGCGATTAGACCGAAACATGATCTTTGTCAGGTAATTGGGAATTCTTTAGACGCGGCAAGGCGGACGATCATAATCTTGCCTTGCGGCCTCTCAACCAAATGATCAAAGACCTAACTTATAGCTCCAAACCCCTGCAATAGTAGTCGCTCGGTTTTTAGCATCTAGCGCAGAGTCGCCAATAAAATTTTCATCGATGGTAGCATGAAAAAGCAAAAGCCATTGCTGAAAGTGTTCAACTTTAATAGATAGCCCCACATGTTTTTGAAATGGATTTCCTTGATAAGATTGATCGCCCAATAACATGGAAGCCCAAAAATTATACATCACCGGCAGATGAGCAGGCCAATCTACGTGAGCAAAAACGGGCGCCAGCAATTCATCTACCTTTACTTTTTCATAAAAAGAGTTTACTAATAACTCAATATCTAACCGGGTCACCAGATCCATACGAAAAATTATTTAATGATCAAAAATATACTCTTCTCACTTTTTCCAACCACCTCATGTTCCACGTCAACAGGAATGGAAAAAGTATCCATTCGTTTTAGCTCTGTTGCCACTCCATTCAAATAAAATACGACAGAACCCTCCTGAACTACCAACAGTGCGGGAATTGCCGTTTTGTGCTTTGTCAACGCCTGACCTTGCAATAAGCCTACCGCAAATACATGCTGCGATTCATTTTTCAAAATAGACACGATAGCAGGCTTATCGGTCTTAAAAATCATTTCAGTAACTATATTCATAACTTAAAAATAATTAAAACGAAAACTTAAGCCGGTCACCACGAATGCGACCGAAACAATGGTAACCAAGATAATATGTAATGCCAACATCGACAGGCGTTCATTTGTTAACCGGGGGAAAATAAAGAATCGGACATGTACTGCCAATCCAATCGTTCCGAGCAACAACGAAAGTTTTATCCATAACAACCGATGATGAACCGTAGCCAAGGATAACCACTCCTGAATTGGCACATATAATAATGCCATCCAAATTCCGGAAACAATTTGAATGAGGAGTGCGGGAATTCCTATGCGCTCAAAGTGCTGTTCAAAATTCTTGATGATGGTTAAATCCTTTCTCTTTAATGCCAGCGGCAAAAGACCAATACTCAGCACCAAATGGCCACCTACCCAAACAGCCGCACCTAACACATGCACAAGGATCAACCACTTCAACATCTAACAAATGATCTAATAGCTAAAGATGAATAATACAAACTTGTTTCAGTATGATCACAATCATAGAATGGTACGATTCAAAAATCTTTTGTAAGAAATTTACGTCTGGCAAAAAACAGGGGAACGATTGTCCAGATTAATAACATGCCGAAAGAGTAGATTAAACCAAGATAGGTGCCAAAGAACTCTTTATAAAATGCCCCCGTGTAGCCCATCAGCGCAGAAATATCCAATTTCAACAAGATGCTAATCCGAGCAAGGTCAATTGGGTTTAGTGAAGCCAACAATAAAGTAACTTTCTCTAATGGGTAGTCGCTAAACGAATAGATAACATAGAGTAAGAAGCCATCATAAATCAAGGAAAAGTAAAACCAAAATAAAAGGGCGATACCAATACCTTTGGCCTTATCGCGAGTACTTACAGAGGCGAAGAATGCAAGGGAAACAAAAACCCACGTAAGCAGTAACCCTGCTAGTAACATGAAAAAAGAACTTGCATCCGGAAAAATAAAAAACAATGGAATACCAACACCCACTAAATAGGCTACTGATAAGGCGATTACTACTGCTATATACTCACTAAAAAAGATAACGCTGCGATTAATCGGCTGCGCCAATAGCAACTCAATAAACTCATAAGAGTTAAAAAAATGGATCGTTGTGAAAATGATGCTCACCAACGGCACTACCAGTAAAATTATGTTCAGCAATCGCAAAGATGCCTTTCCCGCATCGCTGTCTAAGCTAAATAAACTGAAAGTGATAGTAAGCAAAAAAAATGTATAGAAAATCACAAACCGATTGCGCAAAATATCATCTAGCACGTGCTTGGCAATACGCATCATACGATAACCAAGTTATTTTTCATAACAGCTGCAATGGCGCGGCCTAATTTGACTTCACCTGTTTCGTCTTTCAACTGCTGAATCGAGTCATTATATAAAACATGCCCTTCTTCCAAGTATAAAACATCAGACGATAGTTCATCTAAATCGCTAAGAATATGAGAGGTGATCAAGAATAATTTCCCTTTCGCTTTCTCAGCCTGAATTTTGGATTTCAAAACTTCTACCGCTATTGGATCAAGCCCCGCTGTTGGTTCATCCAATATCAATATTGAGGGATTGAATAAAAACGCCAACGCACCACTTACTTTTTGTCTCGTTCCACCGGACAGCGTATGCATCCGCTTGTGCATGATTTGAGGAAGCTTAAATTCTTGGATTAGTTCTTCATCAATAGAGGAGCTATCGGAACGCAGGTCGCTCATCATTTCGAATAATTTTCCGATTTTCATCTGATCCGGATAATGCCCGATCTGAGGCATATATCCTATGTTCTTACGGTAATTCCAATACTTAAAAATAGTTTCACCATTAACATCGATCTCTCCTGAACCTGGAAGTACCATGCCCAGTAAACATTTGATTAATGTCGTTTTTCCAGATCCGTTGGGCCCAATAATGGCATACGATTTAGTTGATTGAAATTCGACCGACACACGATCAAGTACACAAAGTTTACCAAATTTTTTATTAAGACTGCGAATGGAAATCATACATCAAAGCCTTTTGGTGATGAACTTCATTGCCGGTAATTCATCCTTTAAGTTTTCGGGGGTTACTACCGGCATTACTTTCTCTGCCCGGTCCAATAAGGTTACTAAAAAGCTACGCCATAGCATAACTGCCGTGGGCATTTTTTCCACTACCATACCATATAGACTTACAGGTCGATAAGGAATATCTCCTACGCCATCTTTATTTAAATCATACCCTTCATATTTATCCCAATAATTTTTTGAAATGGTATTCAATGAAATAGAGCCATTTGTTGCAACATCGAAGGTATTGGAAGTAAAATTATTTCCCGTGAAGGTATTGGCATCGCAATTGGCCTGAATCTTTAATGCCCAGCCGTTTTGACTAAACTCATTATTGTTAAAATCGCTTCGGCTACATCCCTCCATTAAAACTCCGATTGTATTTTTAGAAAACACGTTTCGCTCAACCTTGCTCTCATTAATATCTTTGAGTAAAAGCCCATAGGAAGACGATCCCCAATTCTCTTCGAAACGATTGCCTAGCATAATGACGCCTCTGGTGTACATGACGGCAACGCCTGATCCATTGTTGCGAAATGTATTATTGACGTATTCATCGTCATGTGAAAACATAAAGTGCAAACCATAACGAAGGTTTTCATAGCTTACGTTTTCTTCTACTTTTGAGTGCGTAACAAATTCAAAATAGATTCCATCGCGATGACCAGTAATCGTATTTTTTCGAATTTGAACACGATCACATTTCCAAAGGTGAATCCCGTTCCCTGTCTGATGTTCAGCTTCCGAATTTGCATAGGAAGAAAGTGTATTACCTTCAATAAGGCAACCAATTGAATTAGAAAGATGAATTCCAAAATAGGTATTATCAAGCTTGTTATTGACTATTTTCAAATCATTCGCTTCGAGTGCGTTGATAGCTGATGTGTCATTAATGCTGGAAACGCCCGTATTGACAAGATGCAAACCAGAAAGGGTAACACGATCGGCCACGATGGTAAAAATCTCATACTTATTTTCACCATCGATCAATGGATAATCTACACCCAGGAGAGTGATCGACTTTTTTATAATGATATTACCTTCTTTGTAAATCCCTTTTTGTATTAGAATAGTATCGCCCGATTGAGCCATATCGATGGCCATTTTAATAGAGCAAATTTTTCCTTGCCCGACAGTAATAGTCTTTGCGTGAAGGGTATTGGCGAGAATAACAAAAAAAAGAATACGTATCATTTAAACTGTGTAGTCATTTCACCCCATACCAGATAAACTCCGCTGATTTGCCGCTTGACGCTATCCATATTTTGTTTCGATTCAAATGCGGCCACTTCACTTGCCATTGGCGTACGCAACTCGGAAGACTTCAAATAAAAAGCATCGGTGCCATTGATCAATTTACCGGGATGAGAATAGTCAATTACCAATTGATGGGCAAAATTATTAATCTCTTCATGCCCAGAATGATAAAATCGAAAAAAGCAATTGAGATCATCAAACTTGTAAACCTTTCCCTTTCTTGTCACTAATTCTGCTCCAAACTTATTGTCCACTAACGTCATTTTACACGAGTAGCAAACATCTTTGCCAAAATCTAGTGGCTCTGGCGAGGTGGAACACGCTTCGAGGCAAAACAACATGGCAATCAAGCCACTACGCATGTTATTAACTAATTTCATTTTCGGTTTATTTTCCACTCATAAATAAATAGCCCAAAAACCAACACGCCAACACCAATAAAAATCCATCCACCAATATCAGGGCCAGAGAATGCCGTAAAATTGAGTAACACTTTAGTTCCAATTAAAGGCGGCTGATAGGACATTCCTTCAATTTTGATTGCCGCATCCGGATTCAAGTTATGGCCGTAGTCATATCCCCACCGATAAAAATCTACCAACGCGCCTACCCCTGCCGTCATGAGCACTCCAAAAAATGAAATGAGCATGAATCGCCTACCGATAAGAGCCGCTACCAATCCGATCAATATGATTGCCCCAACAATATAAATCATAAAACCAAACTCTGGAAACATGTCTACCTCAATTGTTTTCATGCCAATATAATGGTTGAGTGCGCTGATGATTTTAACATCACCTGTTAGCGTGTTGATCCATATCTTCATCTCTAATCCTTCCGGGTATTGAGGCGCCCACATGAGAATTTGCCACAAGGGAACAAAATAGGCAGATACTAGCGAGAGGGACCCAATCGCTAATAAAATCCTTGACGTATTGGTTAATTTTTTCATGTTGTAAGAAGATCAAGTAAGATAAAAGATGCTCTCAGTCAATGTAACTGAGAGACATCTTTGTCAACCTGTAAACTATGAATTGAAAACAGATTATTTTGTGTCCTTTACTTCTGATTTAACGACTCCTGTTGAAAACTTTAACGGGGTAGAACTTCCTTCTGGTGAAACCCTAATGTAGCCAGACATTTCCTGATGAAGTGCTGAACAAAAATCAGTACAGTAGAAGGGCGTGACTCCAGCAGACAAAGGCTTCCACTTCAATGTTTGCGTTTCACCTGGCATTACCAATATTTCTGCATTAGTTGCCCCGCGAATTGCAAAACCGTGTGGCACATCCCAATCTTGTTCCAAATTCGTGAGATGAAAGTAAACATCGTCTCCAACTCTAACACCTTCAATATTATCGGGAGTCAAGTGAGAACGGATCGCTGTCATGTAAATATGTACCTGATTTCCATTACGCTCCACCCTAGCTTGTTTCTCCCCAATGGCCGCATAAGGGTGCTTATTTTCTTCTAACTTATAAATTTTAAGAGAGTTTGGTTGTATTAAACTTGCGGGTATTGCCTCCGCGTAATGTGGTTCGCCAGTCGTAGGAAAGTCTAACAACAGTTGCATTTTATCTCCTGTGATATCATACAACTGTGCTGATTGTGTTAACTCTGGGCCTGTTGGTAAGTAACGATCTTTAGTAATTTTATTATAAGCGATCACATACTTGCCCCAAGGTTTTTTAGTAGGTCCTCCCGGAACTGATAAGTGACCAATTGAATAATAAGTTGGAACACGATCCAAGATTTCTAATGTTTTGACGTTCCATTTTACAATTTCGGAAGATACAAACATAGACGTATAAGCATTCCCTTTGTCATCAAATTCGGTATGCAACGGGCCAAGTCCTGGCTTTTTAACTTCACCATGCAAAGCCGCTTCATATTTGATTACAGGAATACCATTAAAATCACCTTCAAAATTTTTGTCGGTAATTGCTTTTTGAATCTTCGAAAAAGAAAACACCGGCATCATGGCTGCCAATTTTCCACTACCAACAATATATTCTCCAGAAGGATCTACATCACACCCATGAGGTGATTTGGGACAAGGGATGAAATAAACAATGTCTTTAAGCTCAGTTACATCCAGTACCACTACTTCTTCTTCCATGGTAGACGTGGCTGAGTGTACCTTTTCATCATATACATTGTGTGCATATTTTGATTTCTCTATTCTTCCTTTACCTTGTGCCAAGTACTCTTCAGCCTTTTTCCAATTTACCGCCATAATAAAATCCTTATCCTTCTGTGACGCATTCACTTCTAACAAGGTGTAGGCTTGTTCTGTATTGTAGCAGGAAAAGAAGAACCATCCATGAGACGGGCCTTTGCCCGCGCGGCTAAGATCAAAATTAAATCCGGGTGTGCGCAACTGAAAAGCGATACTCATGCGACCAGACTGTGGATCTACTTTGATAAAACTTATGGATCCTTTGAAATTTTCTTTGTAAGAACTAATTGGTACATCTTTATTGTTTCCCATGGGCACGCTAAAGCGTGTGCCTGCAACAAGATATTCGGTATTTTCCGTTATAAATGGCGAGGAATGATTTCCTGCACTGTTTGGGATCTCTAGAATTTCCTCTGTTCGAAAGGTTTTAAAATTAACACGGGCAACACGAGGTGTGTTGTTTCCATTTGCAAAAATCCAACGACCGTCATGTTCACCTTTTGTGGTAGATAATGCAATGTGGTGTAAATCGTCCCAGGGGACAAATCCATAAGAGGTATTTAACATAGGCTTAGTTTCTTCGCTAAATCCATATCCGTTTTCAGGAAATTGAGCAAATACCGGAACAATGCGAAGCAAACGGCCAGAGGGAATACCATAGACTGCCATTTGTCCATTAAAGCCACCCGAAACGATATTGTAAAACTCGTCATACTTACCGGGAGCAACATATACTTTTGCTGCGGCATTGCCTACCACCGCTTCTTTAGGGCCCGTTGGTTTGCAGCTGTTCAACATCAGTCCGAACAAGGCAATAAAACACGATATCTTTATTAACTTTTTCATATTTATTAAATTTTGCTTTTGATTATTTCTTAGCCGGAGGCAACAGTACGCCATCAATGATGTAAACAATACCATTTGATGCTTTGGCAGAACCCAACACATTGTTTCCGTTGACAGTAATCTTACCCTCTTTTTTACCGAGTGTGACATTGTCCAGATTCACTTGATTCAAAGTCATGCCATCCTGAATGTAATCTTCATTGATGACGCCTACATAAACATGATACTCCAATATATTCCGAAGAGCATCTTTATTCTCGGCCTTCAGTAGATTCTCTACCGTTCCCGCAGGTAATTTTGCAAAAGCTGCGTTGGTAGGGGCAAACACTGTAAAAGGCCCAGAGTTGGAAAGCGCATCTACATACTCTGCCGTCTTAAGCGCTGTAATTAATGTGGTATGATCGGGAGAACCAACAGCAATACGTACTACATCTGGTGCCGAAGTGGCATCTTGCACTGATGATTGCCCTCCGCCTACAGGAGCTGCCTCTGTTGTTGATTCATCTGTTGCGGCCTTTTGTTGACCGCACGAAATGAGAGCGAGAAATAAAAGACATTTAATTATACTTTTCATAGTGGTAACAGTTTATTTAACTCCATCATTTTTGCGCATGAACTCAAGTACATCGCGTGCATCACCAATTGAAACATTTTGATTGGGCATGCGCATTAAACACAACTCCAATAACTTTTGCGCCTCGGGGTCTTTCTCTAGCATTACATCCACGTTGGTGATCATGTTCATGATCCACTCGGGTTCTCTGCGCGTTGTTATTTGTTCCCAACCTGGGCCAACCACCCGCTGGTCATCTAGCTTATGGCACGCAGCGCATTTCATGTCATAAATGGCCAAGCCTCTATCAATCCGATCAACTTCGAGTGGTGTTTTGAGTGTAACATTTTTCACTGCGCCAAGTCCCTTAGTAGGGTTGTTAATCACGGCCTCTACAGCCGATCGAGTTGGTTCTTGGTCAGGAATTTCCTCGTTGTTTTTTGGTTTGTCTGGCGCACAGGATACTAATCCGTAAACAGCCAATAATAGTATTGCGAATTTTTGCATAGTTTTTTTAGCCGAAGGGCTATTTGGTTGAATTCAGGGCAAATTACTTCATCGAACCCGTGAGGATTATGAGTAGAATCATAAAGACCGGATGATAATTGTCATGCGGATTCTCAAAGCACAAAACTAGATTAGAATCTTACGGCCCCTCAGTTTAAGCTTTCCGTTTGCTTCCATTCGTTTAACGCAGCGAATCACGGTTTCTACTCGCATTCCGGTCATATCTGCTATATTTTGGCGGGTAAGCGGAATTTCAAAAGGCTCGCCTTTCTTCCCAAAGGAATCTTTCAAATGCTTCAATAAAGTATCCAGTCGGTGCTCAGGGTCATGAAAGGATACTTCCGACAAAATCATGTTTTTATAGCGAAGTCGCTGACAGAGTATTTGATCTAACTTGAGATGGATTTCGAAGTTCTCTTTTAACAATTCAAGGAATTTATCTTTTGGAATTCTCAATATAAAACTGGGAACCAAACAATACGCGGAGGCCGGGTATTGAAATTGAGAGAATAATGGTGGCTCACCAAACGATTCACCATCTTTAAATATTCCTTGAATGAATTCCTGACCCTCTTCGCTGGAAGTTACCATCTTCACCGTCCCTTCCTCAATTTGGTAAAAGAAATTTGCCTCTGCTCCTTCAGTAAATACAGAATCATTCTTCTTGTATTTAACCAAGTGCCCGTCATAACGTTTGGCTAATGATATTGAAACAAGGCTCACTCCTTTTTCTTTTTATCATCGAACAGCATTCGCACGGAGGGGCCATAGGTGTCATCATATTGGCCGCTCTTCATGTTCCAAATAAATGCACCCAAAAATAAAACAGCTATGAAAAGAGAAATTGAAATAAGAAGAATTATGATTTCCATGTAATAAATTTTTATTTTTTCAAATCGCGCGCAATCCAGTTAATGCCAATGGCACTAAATCCCACTACGCTCACACTACTAATAGGCATCAGGATGGCTGCCACTAACGGTGACAAGTTTCCAGTTAC
>Ga0209181_10006464_pt1 | contig 16422 bp, 21 predicted proteins | sample MAT05_FD_187208 | JGI IMG/M metagenome (GOLD analysis project Ga0209181, IMG submission 187208) | Freshwater microbial communities from Lake Fryxell liftoff mats and glacier meltwater in Antarctica - MAT-05 (SPAdes) (version 2) | ecosystem: Environmental > Aquatic > Freshwater > Ice > Liftoff... | reverse complement strand
TTGGAGGCGGTGAAGCGTCCAGCGAAAAAGCCGAAGACGCCGATGACGAGGGCCGCGGCGATGGCCAGCCAAGCCCACTTTGGGGCGGATAGCTTGGATTGCAAGTGACGGTTGAATTTGGCAGGCAGGGCGGCTGAAGGCGCTTCGACGGGCATGTCGCCGAGGGTACTCCAGAGGGCTGCGTTGGCGCGGCAGGCGGAGCATTCGGCCATATGGGCTTCGGCGCGGGCGCGGGCTTCGGCGGTGGCGGAGCCTTCCAGCGTGTCGGCAATATCAACGTCAAACTCTGAACAAGTCATGATTAGCTCCTCCCCCCTCCTACGATTGACAAACCCGGCTGGCCGGACATCCGCTCGTAGATTTCCCGCAATTGGCCCAGTGCGCGGAACACCCGCACCTTTACTGTATTCGTCTCCACTCCCAACATCTCTCCAATTTGCTCATACTTCAGGCCCTGGAAGCGGCTAAGCACCAGGAGTTCGCGTTTATCGGGCGGCATGGCCATCAGCGCCCGCCGCAGCAGCGCGTGTTGCTGGTCTTCTTCCAATTTCCGCGTCGCCGGCGCGGCGATGTCCAACTTCTCCGGCATCGCGGTTTCCCATTTATTCTTGCGCGTGTGATCGATGAATGCGTTGTGAGCGATACGATATATCCAACTGGCGAACCGCGCATCCCGCTGCCATGTCTCGCTCTTCCGCAACACCCGGAGAAACACGTCCTGCGTAAGATCTTCGCTCAGGGTCGCGCTGCCCGACATGCGCATGAAGTAGCGGTACAAGGCGCCGTGATGACGGTTGAACAGCTCGCCCAAAGCAGAGGATTCCCCGCCCTGGACAGCCGCCATCAGTTGCTCGTCCGTTTCGCTCAACAACAAGTCTGCTCTCACTCTCTGTTACGATCCACCGGGGCGCACGTTACAAAAAAAGCCGGCGGGCCGCGAGGCCACACCGGCTGTAGGGGGAACTTGTGGAGGCTATTGCGATTCCACCCAACCGTCGCGCAGTTGGATGATACGGTTGCCAAACGTCGCGTTCTTCTCGTTGTGAGTGACCTGGACGATCGTCGTTCCTTCGGAATTCAGCTTCTTGAAAAGATGCATAATCTCTTCGCCCTGCCCGGAATGCAGATTGCCGGTAGGTTCGTCCGCCAGTATGATTTGCGGTTTACTGATGACGGCGCGAGCGACCGCCACGAGCTGCTGCTGGCCGCCGGAGAGCTGATTAGGAAACAGGTCTTTCTTGCCGACGATCTGAAATCGGTCCAGAATATCGGCGACGACGCTCTCCCGCTCGCTGCGTTTGATGTTGCGGTAGGTTAACGGGACCTCTAGATTTTCGTAGACGGTCAGATTGTCCAGGAGATGGTAGCTCTGAAAGACGAAACCGAAGTGGACCTTGTACATCTCCATCCGCTCCTTCTTGGCGAGGGTGTGAATGGGACGATCCATCAGCCAATATTCTCCCCGCCAGGACATGTCGTGCATGCCGAGGATATGGAGCAGCGTCGATTTTCCGGCCCCGGAGGGGCCCATGATGGAAATGAATTCGCCAGGGGCGATGTCGAGGTTTATCTGGCGCAAAACATAGCTGCGGGAGACGCCGTGCTCGAAGTACTTTTCGACGCTCCGCAGGCGGACGAGTGGGTTCATGCAGCCGGGGCCTCTTGGGACTCTTCCACAATACGGCCGTCGAATAAATGAATTTCCCGGTCTGCGTACTTGGCGTAGCGGGGATCGTGCGTGACCATGCAGATGGTGGCGCCGCCGCGATGCAATTCGCGCATCAGTTCCATCACCTGTTCGCCGTTCTGTGAATCGAGATTACCGGTCGGCTCGTCGGCGAGGAGGATGGACGGGTCGCCACCCAGGGCGCGGGCGACGGCGACGCGCTGCTGCTGCCCGCCGGAAAGTTGCGAAGGATAGTGTTTGATGCGGTGAGACATGCCGACGCGTTCCAGCGCTTCCACGACGCGCTTCTTGCGCTCTGCGCCGCTCATGCCACGGTAGGTGAGCGGGAGTTCAACATTTTCGTAGACGGTGAGGTCGCCTATAAGGTTGAACGCCTGAAAAATAAATCCGATTTCGCGGTTACGGATGCGCGCTCGCTCGGCCAGTTTCAGGCTCTGGACAGGACGGCCATTCAGAACATAAGATCCGCCGCTCGGCGAATCGAGCAGCCCAAGAATCGCCAGCAATGTCGACTTGCCGCAGCCGGAAGGGCCGGAAATTGAGACATATTCGCCGCGTTTGAGGTGGAGATGAATTCCGGCCAGCGCGTGTGTTTCCACTTCATCGGTCGTGAACACTTTGGTCACGCCGTCCATCATGAGAAGAGCGTCGCTCATGCTAAAAGTCCCCTATTTTTTGAGTTTGATACGATTCTGCGAGTCGTGCTGCGACATGTCTGAGAGCAGCACGGTGTCACCGACGCTAAGACCCTCGACGATTTCAATGTGGTTGACTGACGCGCGGCCGAGTTTGACGGGTACGCGAATGGCTTCATCCGTGCCAGGCACGAGTTTGAAGAGCGTTATGGTGCTTTGCGGCTGGCCGTAGACCGGCCGTCCGACGTACACGACATCGGCGATTCGTTCGATGTCGACGTTGCCGTCGACGCTCAGATCGGGCCGGGAACCGAGCGGCAACGGGCCATCGAGTTTCACGTCAACCGTCACGGTGCCGTTGATCGCCGCCGGATCGATACGCACGACGTGACCGGGAATCAGGCCGTTGCGCGTGTCGATCGTCGCCTGCAGCCCAATGACGATGTCCCGCGTCTGCGTTTCCGCGATCTTCAATTCCGCTTTAAGCTTGGTGGGCTGGGCGACTTTGGCCAGCACGGCGCCCGGCAGAACCTTTTGTCCGACTTCTACAGCCATCTGCTGCAGCACCCCAGCCGCTCCCGCCCGAACTTTCAACTGCAACACCTGTTGCTTTTTGAGGTCCCAGGCGGCCTTCAACTTCTCAATCTGCACGTTCTGACCACCCATTTGGGCTTCGATGGATTCGGCGAAATTGTCGACACGCTGCACTTCGATTTTCGTGCGGCCACCGAGTTCATCGGCCTTCGCCTTCGTCAACTTGTACTCCAGGTCGGCCTTGAGGCCTAACTTGATCAGTGCTTCGTCGCGATCGGCCTGCAGCTTTGCCTGCGTGAATTCGCTTTGCGTCCGGGCCAGGATTGAGACCTGATCCAGACGCTGCGATTCCAGCCGTACCTTCAACTCGCGAAGGGTCGCCTCGGCGGCCTTGACTTGCCATTCGGCCTCGGAGGCGGCTAGTTGCAGTTCCGGATTGCTGAGTTCGAGAAGTACAGTGTCCGGCCCGACGATCGCGCCGGCCCGAAGATGAATCTTTTCGACGCGCCCTTCGGAAATTGCGGGCACGAAGAGAATCTCTTCGGGCACCAGGGTTCCCATGCCGCGCACGTTGCGCAACATCGGCCCGCGCTTCACGGTGTCTGGCCAGACAGTCGAGAATTCCACGGACACCGCTGCCGGCTGTAGCTTACTTAGCCAGAAGGTGACGCCACCCGCTACACCGAGTACTACTACTCCGGCGACAATGCGCCGGATCAATTTCTTTCGTGCTGCTCCCTCGCGAGGTACGTCCATGCTGTTTTCCTACTTCTGATATGGCAACTGCGCGGCCAATCCCCAGATGGCGCGTAGATGCTTTCGCTTCATCACTTTAGCGCAGACACACCCACGGTGGATAGGGCCCGGCGGTGTCCGAATGTGGGACAGCGTGGCCAGATTCGGAGCGCAAAAAACATTACCGCCCGGACGTTAGCCAACGAACAAGGAGGAATAACTCCCCCACGACAAAGAGAACGCCGAAGATAGTCTTGTTGCTGCGAGCAAGCCATTCGGGAAGGAAAATATCGAAATTCGCCCGTCGATCGGCGGTGTAACGGCCCGCAAAATCCGTCAAAGGACAGCGGAACCTGTTGAATAACAGAACCGCGCATTCGACCAGCACCAGGCCGCTCAAAAGAGCAGCCAGTCCAAAGTGGCCGGTTGCGCCGGCGAAGGGAATGGCGACAATACATCCCGCGAAAATGGCCCAGACCAAAGTGTGAAGCGCCTTTATTAATGCCAAAGTGCGCGTATTTTCTGCCTGGGGTCCCACTCTCACTCTCATTTTAGCGGAGGGAGCGGAACGTTGATAGATCGCTAGCGGGGCATGAATCCGCGCGCTTTCCCTTCGATGCGCTCCGCCTCGCGATTCCGCTTTGCGTTGCGCAATAACGTCGCGTATGCCTGATACAACGCACCCACCCGTTCCCGCTGGCCCACCGGCAACTCCGCCGCAAATTCGCTGACTTCATTCAAGTACTTCTCCCCCTCCGCGAAACGGCGCTGCGCCAATTGAATATAGGCCAATTCCGCCAGCGCATACCCGTGCTGGGGCGATCTCCGCATCTGGTTGCTTTCAAGGATCGATAACTCGTCCACCAGAACTCGCTCCGCTTCCGTGTAGCGTCCTTGTGTATGCAGTGCCTGGCTTAAGTGGTGCATCGCCTCCAGGCTCAACGCCTCGGCGCTCACCAAAACTTGACCACTTGTGCTCCGATAGAGTTGCCCACCCCCGGACCCGAGTCCGCGCCGACAAACCACTGATGGGCAAGGTATTATCATCCCAGGCCCCGCCGGGCCGGTGGGTCACTCTCCGTGAGCATACCCGGGTCATTTCTCGCGAGTGCCTCCAGGCTCAACGGGCTCTTCGGGCCGAATTGGGCTGTCCGCGCCGTTAATGCACGGCGGAATAACCCTTCGGCCCCCGGCGCTTTTCCCTGCCGCAAAAAGAGTACGCCAAGATTGTCGTAGGTAGTCGCGGTTTGAGGATGACCGGCGCCCAGTGACGCTTCCTGGATGGCATTGAGCGGCGATACAACGGCTCTGCTTCGGTGTAACGGTCCGCTGTGAACAATAGTTCAGCCAGATTATTCAGTCCGGCAGCGAGGGTAGGATGTCGAGCGCCGACGGACTCCTCCCAAAGTTGAACCGCTTTCTTGATGTGGCCCTCGGCTGTTTGCAGTCGCCCCGTCTTCCGGTGTAGCGTTCCGATATTGTTATACAGACTTGCCAGAGCTGGGCGATCCACGGGCGATTGCTTCTCGCGAATGGGGACGGCATCCAAATACAGTTTCTCGGCTCCCTCCAGATCGCCGAAATCCTGCCGCAGCGCGGCTAAATTATTGAGAGAAGTCGCGATGTCGGGATGGTTCGGTCCGAGTATTTCCCGTTTGATGCGGAGCGCCCGCTGAAAGCTCGCGTCAGCTTCCGTGTAGCGACTCTGGGCCCGTTGCACTTCACCAATATTGGACAGCGCCCGCGCGACGCCTATCGGACCGATACCCTCCGACTCCACCTGGGACGTCGCCAGGTTATTCAGCGCCGCCGCAAGGCGAAGTTGGTCTCTTTTGGCAATTGTCTCGCGAATGGCGAGCGAAGCCCGATAACTCGTTTCCGCATCCGGGAAACGACCCATTTGGCGATAGACTTCGCCCAGATTATTGAGCGTTGTCGCATGTTCATCGCTTTCTTCCCCGGCCGAGCTGATCCAGAACTTCGCGGCCTCTTTATATTGGGAGGCTCTTGCAAAATTCCGGTAACCGGCTCCCTAACGGTCGCGGCTCTGAAGGCTTGTGTTGATTCGATTCACTTTCCGAGCCGTGAGCGTGAGCGAGCGGTTACCGAACGGGCCGCAAAACCGGATTTTGCAAGAGCCTCTTGGGTTTCGGCTTCGGCGTACTTCCCGCTCAAGTGGAGCATTGCCCCGTGATTATTCCGGCATTTCGCCTTCAGCAGGAGCGGGAAATTGAATTGATCAGCCGCTTCCGCCAGTCGCAGGAATGCGGCTTGCGCTTCATCAAACTTTTGCTCTTTGGTTAGCCTGCCTGCCTGGGCAAGCAAGATCTCCCAGTCCTCGGAACGTTGCAATTCCTTCAGCTCCACCGCGAAAAGCGGGAAGTAAACCGTGAGGGCGATCAAAGTCGGATACCGCATGCCGTCAACTCCTTATGGAAGCTATACGGGCAACTATTCCTTTCGTTCGTGCAATGGGACCAGTTGCGCAAAACGGGGGCGAAACGGATATATATGGCGCTTGGCGGGGCTTTGGCGCCGGGTGCGCAATAATGGTAGGAAGTGACTGTGCTCTCGATTGACGAACAGGTCACCTACCTTCGCAAAGGCTTCTCGGAAATGATCCGGGAAGAAGATCTCAGAGAGCGGCTGAAACTCGGCCGCCCGTTGCGTGTGAAGGCAGGGTTTGACCCCACCGCGCCAGACCTCCATCTGGGACATACCGTATTGCTGCGGAAGATGAAGCACTTCCAGGACCTCGGCCATCAGGTGATCTTCCTGATCGGCGACATGACTGGCCTGATTGGCGACCCTTCCGGGCGCAACCTGACGCGCCCGCCGATGACTCGTGAAGAGATCGACCGGAACGCCGAGACATACAAAGCGCAGGTGTTCAAGATACTCGATCCCTTGAAAACAGAGGTCAGTTTCAACTCGCGATGGTTGGAGCAGATGAAGTTCGAGGATGTCATCCGGCTCTGCTCACGGTATACAGTGGCGCGAATCATGGAGCGCGACGACTTCTCTAAGCGCTTTCAAGAACATACGCCCATCGCAGTGCACGAATTCCTCTATCCGCTGGCGCAAGGCTACGATTCGGTAGCACTGAAATGCGATGTGGAACTGGGCGGGAACGACCAGAAGTTCAACCTCCTGGTCGGCCGTGAATTGCAAAAAGATTTCGGACAGCCGCCGCAGATCGTGGCGACGGTGCCGTTGCTCGAAGGCTTGGACGGCGTCGAAAAGATGTCGAAATCCAAGGGGAATTATGTCGGGATCACTGAAACCCCCGATGAGATGTTCCGCAAGCTTATGTCAATCGGGGATCAGTTGATGCCCCGCTATTTCGAACTCTTGACCGATAAAAGTGTCGCCGAAATTCAGCAGTACCGGAAAGCGCATCCGAAAGAAACGAAGATGGAGCTGGCCAAGCTCATCATTACGGACTTCCATTCCAGGCCGTGCGCCGAACGCGCGGCAGAGGAGTGGGTGCGTGTCGTGGCCGGCGGAGAAGTACCCGCCGATATTGAGTCGGTCTCGATAGACGAGCCTTCTTTGCGAATTGACAAAGTGCTGGCAAAGGCCGGCATTGCCGCGTCGACCAGTGACGCGAACCGGCTGGTAAAAGCCGGGTCGGTGGAAGTTAACGGCCAGAAAGTTACGGAATTTATTACTATCCCCTTTCCGGGCGAATATGTGATCCGCGCTGGCAAAAAGTGGAAGAAGGTAACAGGGAAGATGGCCAAACAATGAACCGCCCCAAGCGGTACCTGGTGAAGCTGGCCGAGCGTGAAGTACAGCTCGGCGATCGAACGCTCATCATGGGCATTATTAACGTCACGCCGGATTCATTTTCCGACGGTGGACTCAACATGGATCCGGACCGCGCTTGTGCGCGAGCCCTCGAATTGGAAGAAGCAGGCGCCGATATTATCGACATCGGTGCAGAATCGACACGGCCCGGATCGGAGCGCATCTCCGAGGCCGAAGAACTGCGCCGGTTGATCCCGGTTTTGAAGCGGCTCAAAGGAAAATTGAGCGTGCCGATTTCGGTGGACACCAGCAAGTCCGGCGTCGCGGCGAAAGCCCTGGAAAATGGCGCCGAGATGATTAACGACGCGAGCACGCTGACCTTCGATATGGAGTTGGCAAAGGTGGTGGCCGACGCGAACGCCGGCCTGATCCTGAACCACATGCGTGGAACGCCGGAGACATGGGCCAAGCTCGGCACTATGGCGTATCCCATGAAATCGGTGATGGAGGATTTGGAGGCCGGGATCAATCGGGCTCGAAGGGCAGGGGTAGACCGCACGCGGATTATCCTCGATCCAGGCTTAGGCTTTGGCAAACGCGGCGAACAGAACTACGAACTGATCGCGCGATTGGGCGAGATGGCGAGTCTCGATCTACCCGTGCTGGTTGGTCCGTCAAGGAAGTCGTTCCTTGGGCAGCAGGAGACCGACGAAGCGGATCGCGCGACCGGCGCGGCGGTCACGGTTGCAGTTCTGCACGGCGCTCATATTGTGCGGGTCCATAACGTGGCGGCCATTCGCGCCGTGCTGCAGACGGCCGACGGAATTTTGCGTTCGGTCAGCGATGAGCCGAAAAAAGAACCGCGGAAAGCCGCCGTGGCGCCGCGCGACGTGGAGTTTGGCGAACGGCGTGTCGACGATTCCCACGAAGGCAAACCGCTTCGTCCGCCTGGACCCGCTTCCAAGCCGCCGTCAGATGTTAAGCCCTTCGAAGAGCGTCCCCGGCGCACGGATGGCGGAGATCGCCCGCCGCGCCGTTTCGATGGCGGGGATCGTCCGCCGCCCAGGCGTTTCGACGATGCAGATCGTCCTCCGCCCCGGCGCTTTGATCGTGACGACCGGCCGGCGCGTCCCTATAATTCGGACGATCGGCCCCCGCGTCGTGATTTTTCTGACGACCGGCCAAGCCGGCCGCCCTACCGCGCCGATGGCCCGCCCAGGCGTTTCAGCGGCGGCGATGACCGTCCTCCGCGCCGCAGCGATTCCGGAGGAGACCGGCCTTCTTATGGCGATCGTCCGAGCCGCCCGCCCTTCCGCAATGATGGTCCGCCCAAGCGGTTCAGCGGTGGTGGTGATCGACCCTCTTATGGCGACCGGCCCAGTCGTCCGCCCTACCGCGACGACGGCCCGCCGAAGCGATTCAGCGGCGGCAATGATCGTCCTTCTTTTGGCGATCGCCCGTCTTACGGAGATCGGCCGCCCTTCAAGAAGACCTACGGCGAGAAGAATGCGGGTGATCGCCCGCCGTTCAAAAAGTCGTTCGGTGACCGTCCGCCCTACAAACAGGCTTCCGGTGAAGGCGGGGATCGCCCGCCATATAAGAAGACTTACGGTGGTGGGGGCGCCAGCGGGAAACCGCCTTACAAACCGGCTTACAAGAAGGACGGCGGCGGGTTCAAGTCCAAAGGCAGCCCGATCCGCAGTCCGCGGCCCAAGCGCGATAGTTAACCTAGTGAGCTCCGCTCACCTTTACGAATCCTGGTAATAACTGCTTGGCCACGCGTCCGGCCGCAAGGTCGTCGCGCGTGGCCAAAGTTGCAGGCAAATCCAGCCGCGCGGAGGGAGTTTCGCCACTCAACTTCCTCGTTATGGCCTTCACCGAGTCGTAACCCATGCGGTAGGGGTCCTGCAGTACCAGCGAGTCGATCCAGCCCTCCTTCAAATCGGCGACCAAGGCGTCGGAAGCATCGAACGCGACCAGTTTCACGTTTCGATTGCCACGCGATTTCAGGGCCTGCACCGCGCCGGACGAACTCGACTCGTTGTCGGCGAATAAGCCGTCCAAGTCAGGATGCGCCGTCATCATGTTCTCGGTGACAGCCATCGCTTTGGCGCGATCGGCCATGCCGAACTGCATGCCCACCATCTGTATCCCGGGAAACTTGGCCTTCAATTCTTCGGTAAATCCATCCTCACGTTCCATCGTCGACGCACTGCCTGGCATGAAGCCAATCACGCCCACCTTTCCCTTCCCGCCCAGCAACTCGCCGATCCGGCGCGCCGCCATCCGGCCGCCCTCCTTGTTATCGGTTGCGATGTAGCTTAGGCGCTGCGCCGTGTCTACATCGGAGTCGTAAATAACGGTAGCAATCCCGGCCGCCGTAGCGCGCTCGACGACACTGACGAGAGCTTTCTTGTCCACCGGCGCCAGTGCGATTCCCGCCAGTTTCCGATTCACCATCGATTCGACAATATCTTGCTGGCGCTTGGCATCGATTTCCAAAGCCGGCGCGTTCCATTCCACCGAATAGCCGGCCTCCGCCGCTGCTTTCTCCGCGCCGGCTTTCACCGTCAACCAGAAGATGTGATTGGCGCCTTTGGGAACGACGCCGATCACTTTGTTATCCGATTTTTGGCAACTGCTTGTGAGAAGCATGCCGAGCAGCAGGGCAGGGACAAGACGCATGGTAGGTTTAGTTTATATGGCGTTTGTGAAGGCCGGGTCTTTGGCCAAGTTGACTCCGGGGTCCCTGTTGGAATTCCGAATTGGAGAGCATCAGTTCGCGCTGTGCAATGTGGACGGGGAAATCCACGCTTTGGATAACCATTGCCCGCATCGCGGCGGGCCGCTAGCGCAGGGCGCGCTTCACGGGAAGATGGTAGTTTGCCCCTGGCACGCCTGGGAGTTTGATTGTACGAATGGTGAGTGCGATTTCAACTCGGAGATCGTTGTGAAGCGCTATCCGGTGCGCGTGGAGGGCGACGACATACTCGTCGACATTTAAGTGCCGGAGTTGCCTGAGGTTGAGACGATTGTCCGGTCCTTGGCGTCGAAATTGGAAGGGCGGCGCGTTTTAACTGCGGCGTTTTTCGCCCCTCGGGTCATGCGCGGAGCGCCTGAACCTGCATTGGCCGGGCATGCCGTTTTGGAAGTCACCCGGCACGGGAAACACATACTGTTGCGGCTCGATCACGGGACGCTGGCGATTCATCTCGGGATGACAGGCAAACTGCTGATTGACGGCGAACCGACGGCGTATTTGCGCGCGGAGATCGTCTTGGATGGGTGCCGATTGCTGTTCGACGATATCCGGCAATTTGGCCGCATGGCGTGGAGCGAATCGCTGCCCGAGAATGTGGCAAAGCTGGGGCCTGATCCGCTGGAAATCGCCGCGCCAGCTTTCGCCGCACGGCTGCGCGGGAAGCGCGGGCGGGTGAAGGCGCTGTTGTTGAATCAAGTTTTCCTTCGCGGGCTGGGAAACATCTATGTGGATGAGGCGCTGCATCGGGCGGGCGTGCATCCGCTTGCGGCGGCGGAGCGATTGCCGGTGAAGCGGGCATTGGCGCTGCATGGCTCGGTAGTGACGGTTTTAATGGAAGCAATCGCGAGCGGTGGATCGTCGATTTCGGATTACGTGGATTCGGATGGGAGCAAGGGTTCCTTCCAGGAGCGGCACCGGGTTTATGGGCGGGAGGGATTGCCCTGCCAGGCGTGCGGCGAGGCGATTGTGAGGATCGTAGTGGCGCAACGCGGGACCCATTTCTGCCCGAAATGCCAGCGAATGTGACAGAAGCGGGTGGGGTTGGTATAATGGGAATTCCCGGGCCACCCTAGCTCAGTTGGTAGAGCGGCTGATTCGTAATCAGCAGGTCGCCAGTTCGATCCTGGCGGGTGGCTCCAGATATATTTAATCGTATCAATTGGATACGTGGGATCAATAGGCGGCCCAGAGTGGCGGCCTTTACCTTTTACGGGCCACCCATAAAAGGTTTTCAGGCCGGAACGGACCATTTCTCGATTTTGCCTCGTCGAAAGCGCCTTCGCCGGTAACTACGCTCATGCTCGGTGGAGTGCAGTTCGGTGGTGATTGATATGCACCTTCCGACTCTACCCACCACTACTCCGGCTCATTAAACGAAAGTGTCTTGATGAACTCACTCAATCGAGTCGCTTCACGTGATGTCAGGTCCGAAGGAAGCAAGACCGCCACCGGCCAATTGGCCCGTAATTGGTATTTGTGCTCGATTACTCCTTCTGGGAGCTCGGTTTCTTTCATCTCATCGTCATCCCCGTTGTCCGCCTGCGGCGTGATGTGAATCTCCTCCCCCTCATGCACTTCGCCGGTATCGAACTTCGCCGCCCCTACCAGATCGTAATGCCGCTCGAATCTCGACGCATGTCCATGGCGGCCAGTTAGGAATCTGCCACACCCCGCATCCTCCATCTTGCGCAGGACGGCGATTACCTCTGCCTTTGGGAGCATTCTTCCCGAAAGTGGATAGGCGCTGGATTAGTTGAAAAGTACCCATGGCGACCAGAGTGAAGACGACAGCCAGAACAATGCCCAAAATATCTTGGCGCCTCCCGCCCTCACTCTACCAGTCGCTGAGCGGGTAAATGGCCCAGCCTCACAACGTATTCGCCAGCACCCCTCCATCAATCAAAATCGTCGCCCCGGTAATATAACTCCCCGCATCCGTCCCCAGCAACAACGCCACGCCCGCAATCTCCTCCGGCTTCCCCCACCTCTTCAACGCCGTTCGGTTCGTGAACTCCTGCTTCTGTTCATCGTTCAACAACCCTAACGGCAATTCCGTCAAAAACGGCCCGGGTGCAATACAATTCACCGTAATCGCATACGGCCCCAGATCCAACGCACTTGATCGCGCCATCCCAATCAACGCCGCCTTCGTCGCGCTGTAAACATTCCGTCCCAACTTCCCGCCCAGCCCCAGCACCGACGAAGTGTGAATCACCCGCCCCCACTTCCGCTCCATCATCTGCGGCAACAACGCCCGCGTCAGACGCATGATGCCAGACAGATTAATTTCAATAATCTGGTCCCACGCTTCATCGGTGATCTGGTCCGCCCGCTGCGGAATATTCCCTCCCGCATTGTTCACCAAAACGTCCACGCGCCCCAGGCGCGCCAGCGTCTCATCGGCCACGCGCTGCGCTTCCCCGCGCTTGCCCAGATCCGCGGTCATGAACTCGACTTGCACCGAAAGCCCCTCGCCAATCTCTTTCGCCGCGGCTTCCAGTTCCGCCGCATTGCGGCTGCAAATCATGACCGACGCGCCGTGCTCGGCATACGCCCGTGCCATCGATTTCCCCAACCCTCGGCTCCCGCCCGTTACGAGCGCTACGCGCCCGGTCAAGTCAAACAGTTTCTCGTACATAGGGACCCATAATACTTGAGTCGCCACCACGAACGGGCCGCAATCGAATAAGCAGTTATTTATAAAAGGATCCGTCTGGAGGAGACGTACGAACGGCTCCCCTATATGAACCTCGCTTTCAATGTGTTCGCTCTTGCCGGCCAAGTGCTACTTTTCCCTCGCCTGTTGCACAAGCACTTTCGCACCTTTCGCATTGGGTTGGTGCGCCACCATAGCGATGCCAGTCCACTGCGGCGCGCAACGGAGATGGGTAAAACTCACTCTTCGACTGTTGGGGCCGCAGGTGGCCTTTCTCCTCGCAGCATCGGCCTTTGTCTATTTGAGGTCGCCGGACCTCAGCGCATAAAGCGGCATTTCGTCGCTGACGCGTTGGATACATCTATTTGGTGTCGGCCTACTGTCGCTTCGCCTCGCAGTTGAAGCCGGCTACCAGTCGTTCTATTTTCTGACGTGCGCCCCGCCGAAGACTTGAACTCGCTAATCCTTAGGCCCGAACATCAACGCCACCCATAACAGGATCATCGAAAGAAACGTCGCCACCGCGCCAATGACTAAGTAATCTAAGTTCCGGTGCGGCTCGGGAATGACTTTCAATAGAATCGCGATCGAGGCGACAAACAATACGACGATCCCGCTCCCGAGCGTCAGCCACCTCGTTGTCCGCTTCTCCATTCACTCGATTGTACAGGGCTAGTCGTACTTCTCGTAAATGATTTGCCGCCGCTCCAGTCCGCGCTCCTTGCACTGCGCCCGCACGCTATCCACCATTTCCTTCAAGCCGCAGACATAAACTTGAACGTCCAGGCGATTCCCCATGGCGTCGAAAAGCAGCGGCTGGACCCGGCCAGTCGCGCCGCTCCAGGCGGCTTCCGGACGGGTCACGGTCGGCAAAAACCGGAAGTTCGCGTGGCGCAGAGCCAAGGCCTCGAACTCCTCCACCCACAACAGGTTCTCCGCGAACCTCGTCCCGTAAATTAATGTGATCCGACGCTCGGTGCCCCGGGCAAACAGGTCCTGCAGCATCGCGCGGAACGGCACAACTCCCGTCCCGGTAGCCACCAGATATGCGTCCATCATCGGTTCCCGCCAGACGAATGTCCCCAGGATGCCCTTCAACTCAACCGTATCGCCCACATCCATACCAAACAGGTAGGGTGAAAACACACCATCTTCCACAAGATTCAAGCAGATCTCGAGTTCGTTCGTTCCCGCAGGCGCCGCCGCCAAAGAGTACGCACGCGTAATCTCCCGTCCGCCCACAAAGACAGTCAGTGAGGCAAACTGCCCCGCCTGAAACGACAGCACCTCGGAAATGGCAAATACGAAATGCCGGATTCCTGGAGCCAAATCCACAAATCGTACTAACTTGGCCGTCATGCCTGTAACGCGGCCTGCGCCCTTTCCAGCAGGATCCCCACCAGCGACGGATGCCCATGTAAAGGCTCCGTCACATCGATCCGCACTCCTTCGTGAACCTTCGACAATTCCTCGACAATTCGCGGCAAATCACGGCGCAAGTGGATCCCCAGCGTCAGAAAGTAAGGAATGACCACGATTCGATTCGCTCCCCTCATGGCCAATCGCCCCACCGCCTCGCGCAGGTCTGGCTGTGCCAACTCCAGGAACGCGGTCTCGACAAGTTCATAACCGCCCTCGACCGCCATCCGGGCCGTCACCTGCTCCACACCTTCATTAGCCGTCGCCACACTCGAACCGTGGGCGAAGATCACCAGTCCCGTCACGCCGCACCTTCCGGAAGCGTACTCCGCAAGTAATGGACATAGGCCCGCGAGTGCGGCTTTCCGTTGTCATAGCCATAGGCGACCCGCGCCATGAACACCAATACTCCCAGGAACACTTTATCGGCGAATGGTCCCGCTTCCCGCTCCTGAAGCTCCTTGATGAACTCGCCCATCTTTTCCCGGAATCGCTCCACGACGCCCGCCGCAATCGCGCCTTCCGGAACCACTTCATTCCCCTCGCGAAAGGAAGCCACCAACGCCTCCAATGCCTCGCGCGCGTCTTTGTCCGTCGCGTTCGGAACCGGCAGCAACGCGCGGTTGAAGAAGGCCGCGATCAGCATCAACACCATTTCCGACTTCTGCAAGAACTCGTTATCGATCTTCACGTCCCGATGCGGCATTCCCGCCTCATCCAGCGTCCGCTTCTCATGCAGCCGCGATTCCCGCAAATAGCCGCACGAATACGGACAGTTGATGGTCACTTCCCGCTCCGTCGCGCAGCACTGGGTGCAAATATCCTCTCCCCGTGCGGTGCAATAACGCTTCCCTTTTCTCGTATCGCAAATCGTACAAGTCGCCACTATACGCCCCACGCATCAGCTTTGCGGTATTCGTCAAAACACTTCATTAGCCCCGCCATTCCCGGCTGTGACAACCCGTGTTCCATCCCAATCATCCCCTGATAACCCAAGCCATGTATCGCCTTAAACACGTTGCTCCAGTTCACTTCGCCCGTCCCCGGCTCCTTCCGCCCCGGCACGTCTCCGGTCTGAAAATAGCCGATCAGCGAGTAGTGCTTTTTGATGTGGTTGATCAGGTTCCCCTCGGAAATCTGCTGATGGTAGCAGTCGAAAAGCAGCCGCACGTTGGGATGATTCGCATTGGCGATAATCTCCGCGCCGTGATCGGAAAAAACTACAAAATATCCGGCATGGTCCACCCGCACGTTCAGCGGCTCCAGCACCAGCTTCAGCTTTGTTCCCGCGCACAGGTCGCCAGCCCGCTTCAACGCTTCAATACAGTTCGTCGTCTGTTGCGTGTAGCTCAGATCGTCGACCGCCAACCCGCTGCAAACCGTAGCCACTTCGTTGCCGATGATCTTGTGGATCTCCACGGCCTTCTTCACATCCGCCAGAAAATCCGCATGAAATTTCCGGTCCACCATCGCACTCGGCTTCCATCCGCCCCGGTTGACCACGAGCGTTCCCATCGTCAATTTCAAAGCGTCCATCTTCTTGCGGAACTGCTCGATCTCCGCCATCGAGTGCTTCGGCAAGCCGTTGTATTCAAAGCCCGTGAAGCCGTTCTCCGCGATGATTTCAAACTGCCGTTCCACCGGCTCCGAGATCATCCCGATCCGCGGCGCATATCGCAAATGATACGAGTACTTCGTCGCTGCAGCGGCCAGCGGCGCAGCCGCCATCATCCCAAACAACTGTCGGCGGTCCATGTGGCCATCGTATCATTGCCTCATGCAATACCTCGACATCTACTTCAAAGTAGAACTCGAGCTCGACAACTCCGAGCAGCCCCAACGCGTCGCCCGCGAACTGGAACGGATCCTCGCCAGACACTACGGCGTCCGCTCCGCTGAAGCAACCAACCTGGTCGTCCACGAGGACTGAGTCTACTTTCGCTGGTACGTGCTCGACGCGCCCTTCGCATCGGTCATTGTCAGTTCATTTCCCGATACCCGGACCTTGTATACCGACACCACCTTCGTCGTCGGTTTCCGCCCTGGCTGCCGCCGCCGGTCCGCGAATCGCAAGTGCCGTCAACCGGCGTCGTCGTCAATTCATCCCCGCGCAAAGTAAAGGTGCCGGTGATGTTCATGAAGTACGAGTTGACACACGTCGCATAGGTGAACTGCATCAGCCCGTATTGCTGAAACGTCCCATCGGGCATGAACTTGTAGGTCATATTGTTGCCCGACGGCGGCG
>Ga0209181_10006463_pt1 | contig 16424 bp, 14 predicted proteins | sample MAT05_FD_187208 | JGI IMG/M metagenome (GOLD analysis project Ga0209181, IMG submission 187208) | Freshwater microbial communities from Lake Fryxell liftoff mats and glacier meltwater in Antarctica - MAT-05 (SPAdes) (version 2) | ecosystem: Environmental > Aquatic > Freshwater > Ice > Liftoff... | reverse complement strand
CCTCGGCGAGCGCGTCACCACGCTGGAGAAAGAAGCAGCAGGACCCGCGCTGGCGCGGAAAGTGCGGGCACGGATCGAGGCGGGCACCTCGTCATCAGTCGCGGATTTGGTCGAAGGCGATCTCACTAAGATCACCGGCTCTATCGTCGGGTTGGCAGCGCGACAAGGCGATCCGTTGGCGCTCGAAGTCGTCCGACGGGCGGCTTTTGTCATTGGTTTGGGACTCGCCAGCTTGGTGCATGTCTTCAATCCCGAAATCATCGTGGTCGGCGGTGGCGTCAGTTTGTTGGGCGACTTGCTGTTTGACCCCATGCGCGAAGCGATGGAAGCCCATGTGATCGACCGCTCGTATATCGATACGCTGAAGTTAAAACCCGCTGTCTTGGGCGAAAATGTCAGTGTCATCGGGGCAGCCGCGCTGGTGGTCACACGCGGCGGCGTCGAAGATGTCGCTAGCGTCGCTCGCAAGTTGGATGCCGAGTAAGTCCACCTTGCCGATCTGGGTGTTTTGCCGATCTAGGTGTCTTGCCGATGGGATAAATCAGTTATAATCTGCGCATACTCTCACTTCACTCGATGGCGCAGATTATGCTTGAAGTTGGTCAATTCCTCGGTCCCTATCGCATCGTGTCTTATCTTGGTCAGGGTGGCATGGCGACGGTCTACAAAGCGCACCATGCCAAATTGGATCGCTTCGTCGCGGTGAAGATGATGCACGAGTCGTTTTTGGCGGATGCCCAATTTATCACCCGTTTTGAGCGCGAAGCCCAAATCATCGCCCGCCTCAACCATCCCAATATCGTTGGCGTTCATGATTTTGCCGAAGATCAAGGGCAACCCTATTTGATTATGGGCTTCATCGACGGGATCACACTAAAAGATGGTCTCACGGAAGGACCGCTAGAATTGGCGGATACCTTGACCATTTTGCCCCTTGTCGCGTCGGCGCTCGATTATGCCCACACCCAAGGCGTCTTGCATCGCGACATCAAACCCTCCAACATCATGCTCGACCTGAAGGGCAAGCCCTATCTCACCGATTTTGGCTTGGCGCGGACGGTCAGCATGGGCGAAAGCTCGCTCAGTCAAGGGCAACTCATCGGCACGCCATCGTATATGTCGCCCGAACAAGGCGCAGGGACGCAAGAACTCACTTTTCGTTCCGACTTGTATTCGTTTGGGATCGTCATTTACGAACTGATCGTCGGCAAATTGCCGTTTGAAGGCACAACCTACAAAATTTTGCACAATCATCAAATGGCAATCCCGCCCGTGCCATCGTCCATCAATCCTGAGATTCCAACGGCGGTGGATGCGATGATTTTGCAGGCGCTCTCCAAAGACCCCGATGATCGCTATAGTTCTGCCACCGAGATGGTGGTGGCATTACGGGATGCCTTTGCCGCATCGCGCGTGACGCGGCTGGAACCGGGCACGCGCCAGACCATTTACTTGGTCTTGGAAAAGTCTCAGGTAAAAGCGCGCGAAAGTGTCGTGCGGTTGCGCGCACCCTCAGCATCGACACCCGCCAATCCCAGTGTCACGCTCGATAGCATGACGACACCCCTCCCCCCCACGACAAATTTGGCGATCAGCGCTCCCATCGTGCTGACGATTCCTGCACCCAAAGCACCGCCCGCCCCGCCGTCAGCACCCAAAGCTACGGCTTCCCCCCTTACCGGATTTCTCGGTATTGCGGCATTGGCGGTGGCCTTCGTCGTCGTCGTGGGCGTCACCGTTGCCGTGATCCAATCACGCAGTGCCCCCGTCACGCCGTTGGTGACTCGGGCGGTATTGCCGACCGTCCAGCCATCAATCACAGAACCGCCTGCAGTGGTCATCGTCCCAACGGCGTCACCCACCCCAACCCTCATTCCAATGACGACTGCGACTCTGCTTCCGACCCAAACCTTCGCACCCACGTTGGCTGCGGGGGGAGCGCCCCCCACTGCGCAGGCACAACAAAATAACGGCAATAATTCCAGTGGCGGGATGACGCGCTTGGTCGAAAGCATTGCCCCCATTGCCCCGAATGTCGTTTTGTTAGAGGTGCCAGAACTGACGGTTAATCAAGCGCAAACATTGGTGGAGCAAGAGCCGCAAAATGCCACCGCCTATTTAGCGCTGGTACGCGCTCGAATTCAAGATCGCTCACATATTCCTCCCCAAGAATATGTTGACTTGATCCGGCAAGGGGGAAACGTCGCCCAAAACGTCGCCCAATATCAAGTCACACTGCTGACAATTTTGCCGACGCTGCCATCACCTCCCCCGATGTTGACTGCTATTTACAATGATTTGCTGAATTGGACAAGCGGCACCGACCTGAATCTTTTGGTGCGTTTACGAGCATCCACCCATCTCTACGAATTGGCGACGAACTTGCCCCGTCAAGAGATGTCGTCGCAAATGATTGATGAGATCAACACGCTCTTGAACAATCAATATGACCCGTTGTTCTTTGCGATCTTGGCACGGTTCAAAATCACCTTAGGGTTGTTGGATGATGCCGAGGCGACCTTAGCGCGCACTAATGCCGCTGCGCCGGAAGTGCGTTTGATAGCAGCAGAGCTATTATCTGAGCGCGGGCAACGTGCCCAAGCGCGGCTGACGTTTGCGGCGCTGGCTGCGAACTCTGGAGCGTCCGCGTGGGTGCGTACCACCGCAGCATTACTGGCACGTCCGTAAAGAATGGAAACGCAACCATGCCGACGTATTCGGCATGACCGGAAAACTTGCGAAGGATTGACTCAATTCAAATAATCCTCATATAGTCGCATGGTATCTTGAGGATTATGTTGACTCTTTTGGATTTTCGGGTAAGGCAGCGCGATTTTTTGCTCGAAATTTCGCGCGCTATCACCGCTCAACTCGATCTGAGCGAAGTCTTAAAGCGCGTCTTGAATGCGTCGGTGGCGATGCTAGGCGGGCAAATTGGGATGATCGCCTTGCGAGATGAAGCGGGGGTGTATCGGGTGCGCGCCACGACCGGAGTCGATCCGGCGCGGGTGGCGGGGCTAAACGATGAGATCGCAGCAATTTTCGATGAAGCGGCGACCCTCGATTACGCCGCTATGGAGGCACGCCTACGCGAAATGGCGGTCTCGTTAGATGATCGAATGCAGCAAACCTTTGCCCTGCCGTTTATTTGGGCGGGCGAGCCGATGGGGGTACTCGTCGTGTTTCGCGCTCATCTTGCCAGCGCCACCCCAGATGATGTGCAAGTGCTGCAAAGTTTTGCCGATCAAGCCGCGATTGCCGTTCACAATGCGCAGCTCTACGCCCGCATTGACCACGAACGACGACGACTGGCGGCAATCTTGCAACACAGTGCCGATGGCGTCCTCATCTTAGATGCCCGCGCCACCATTTTAAGTATGAACCATGCTTTGGAGCGGATGACCGGCTGGCGCGCGACCGATGCCACCGGGCTGACGCATGATGATGTGATCGTCTGGCGCAAGCTAGAGAGCCGTGATTTGACCACCGCGCTGGATAGCGGGTGGCTGCGCGAAAGTGGTAGCCTCACCCCGCCGGAACCCTTGTATGTCGAGGGCGATCTGGAACGGCGGGATGGCATGACCATTAGCCTTGCCATCATCTATGCCCCTTTGTTCAGTGTGGATGGGCATTTGGTCAATATCATCGCTGATGTGCGTGATATCACGAATTTTCGCCAAGCGCAAGAAATGCAAAGCACGTTTATCAGCATGATCTCGCACGAGTTGCGGACACCGGTCGCCCTCATCAAGGGCAATGCTGCGACTTTACGGCGCGACGATGTAGAATGGGATACGCCAACAGTGCGCGACATGGCAGAGGTCATCGAAGAAGAAAGCGACCGCCTCACCGCGCTGATCAACAATTTGCTGACGACCAGTAAAATTCAGGCGCAACGCACGGTTGAATTAAACATTGATGATGTCCGTATCGACCGGATCGCCGCTCGCTCCGTCGAACGGTTCCAAGCGCAAACCAAAAAACATCATCTCGAAATGCAGTTCCCGCCCGATTTTCCGGTTGTGCGCGGCGATGAACAACGCTTACTTCAGGTTTTTGACAACCTGATCGGGAATGCGATCAAGTATTCGCCCGACGGGGGTGATATCATCCTCCAAGGTCACGTCATGGGCGACCAAATCCTGATCCAAATACGGGATCAGGGGGTGGGATTGGCTCCTGATGACCAAGCCAAAGTCTTTGATCGCTTCTATCGGGTGGATGGTACGCTTAGCCGCAAAACACAAGGAACCGGGCTAGGATTATATTTAGCTCGGCAGTTAGTGCGGGCACACGGCGGCGACTTGGGGGTAGAAAGTCAACTCGGCAAGGGTTCCACTTTTTACTTTACCCTGCCATTAGAATAACCAGCTAGAACGATTCACTATTTTGCCCCACCCAGAAATACGGTAGACATTCGCCCTAAGGAGCGGTCAGTGCCTAAACAAATGATGATTCAATGCACCAACTGTGGTAATCAGTTTGGGGCAATCGTGGAAACATTGGTGGACGCCAGCCAAGACCCCACCGCCAAACAGCGGCTCTTGAGCGGCGGCTTAAACGTGATGCAATGTCCGAAATGCAGCTATCAAATGATGGTGGGTTCGCCGTTGCTGTATCACGACGCCAGCAAAGACCTCTTGATCGGCTTTGTGCCGATGGAACTGAACATGAACAATGATCAGCAAGAGAAAGCACTGGGTGATTTGATGCGTGAACTGACCGCGCGCATCCCTCAAAATCAGTTTCGGGGGTATCTCTTTCAGCCCCGCCGCGCCTTGTCGATGCAGCACTTGGTCGAGCAAGTTTTACAGGCGGATGGCGTGACGCCGGAAATGATCGAAGCCCAAAAAGCCCGTGCCCGCTTGATCGAACAGATCATGGAGGCAGCAGAACCTGCGTTGGCGGTCTTGGTACAAGAAAACGACGCCAAGATCGACGCCGCGTTCTTCCAAACCATGACCTTGATGGCACAGCGCCTCGCCAGCGCCGGCTCGCCCGATGTGGCACAACAAGTGGTGATGGTTCAAGCACGAGTGGCGGAACTGTCCAGCTATGGCAAACAAGCCATGCAGCGCGTGCGCGAAGAAGAAGCCATCGTGGAACAAATTGCCAATGAAGTCGAAGCGCTCGGTGCTGATGCCGACCGCCCCGAATTCCTCGATATGATCATTCACTATCAATCCGACCCGGTACGGTTGCGCGCCCTTGTCGGGTTGGTGCGTCCGGTGTTTGATGAAATTTTCTTCCAAGAGATGAATGTCGCCATAGGGCGTGCCCCTGCCGATCAACGGTTGAACTTAGAAACCCTGCGCACCACCTTAACCAAGATGATCCAAGAAGCAGACACGCAATCCCAAGAAGCGATTCGGGCGGCGGTGCAATTGTTACAGCAAATTGTGAATGCCCCCGATCTTGATGAGGCGCTCCGCAACTACATCACCTTGATCGACGGCACCTTCTTGTCGGTCTTGGAAGCCAATCTGCAACAAGCACAACACGGCGGCGATCAAATGTTGTTCGAGCGCTTGGCAGAGATTTATCAACGGGTGAGCGCGATCATTGAAGATTCGATGCCGCCGACCTTACGCTTTATCAACGAGATGTTGGCGACCCCCAGCGATGAAGATGCCCTCAATCTCTTGGTGAAGCGGGCGCAAGAATTTGGTGCCGACCTGGTCGCGACGATGGATGCTGTCGAAGCAGCCTTGGCGCACCGGGGGGACAATGATCTGCTCAGCAAGCTGGTCTTTCTGCGGGCACAAGCTGAGCGCATCCTCGGTTAAAACCACATGACTTTGACGAATCGCCCCTCATTCTTTTAAGGGCTGAGGGGCGATTTTTAGAGGCAGGCTTTACGACAGCGCACGCTTGTACTTGGTATAGCCGCCGAATCCCGGCTCACCAAAGAAAGCTGGACCAAACGCGAGGTACATCTGAAACCCCAAACTTTCATAGGCTTTCTGCGCCCGATCATTGCCATTGGCAATGGTGATCCCCACGTCATGATGCCCGCGCCGGACTCCTTCCTCCAACAATGCCGTCATCAATGGCTTGACGAGACCTTTACCCCGTTCCGAAGGAATGACCGCGACACTTTCAATAATCCACGATGCTTGCGGCAAGAGGAGCGCGTTGCCTTGTGGGTCGGGCCAGTTGGGTTCATAGCGTGCGCGAAAAGTGGCGGTTGTCTCTGCTGACCAGCCGAGCGCCGCGCCAATCGCATCGATTTGGTTGATACGGACGGGTCCGCGCACAAAATCGGCGTCTGCTGCGATCCCTGCCGCCGCCGCAATTGGGTGATTCTGATCTTCCAAGATGAGAAAATCCTCCACCCCACCCCATACCCCAGCGTTTAGCGTCATGACCGTCTCGATAAAATGAAGGCTTTCCACGCCTAATCCCATCAGTGGGTAATCCCAAAATGAGAAATTAGAAGGGGGTAGTGACGCCTCGTACTGCATCCCTGCTAGAAACGGGATATCAGCGGGGGTGGCAGGACGAATGGTATAGGGCAAGTCGTTATGGATAATTTCGAAGGCGGCGGGTCGCGATTGAGTGGTTTGAGTCATGAACATAATCTCCTTATTACAAGCCGTTGAAAACGTTGATAAACGTGAACCTAAGAACTCGCTGCGACAATCGCATCGACCACAATATCGGGACGCTCGCGGTGGATGAAATGCCCGACACCTTCATGCACAGTGGCAGTGTAAGCTCCCGTGAAATCGCTGTCCTATTCGAGCATGGACGGGTCGAAGATGTTAATTCCATCTTCAGCGCCAAGCAGGATAGTGGTGGGGACATTAATTGTTGGACGCTCTAAAAATTGTGCTTCGATGGCGTCATAACGCGGATCATTGAGGGCAGTTCCATAACTGGCACGGTACGCCTGTAATACCACAGGCACAAAATCTGGATTGTCGAAAGAGAGAGCAGTGGCTTCAAAAGTCGCATTGGAAAACTGCCACGAAGGCGACCAAGTTTCCCATAAATAGCGGGTGAAGCCGCGAACATCGCCATAGAGAATCCCTTCACCCATGTCTTGATTCAGAGTGACTACTCAGGTATAGAAACAGAATAAAATAAACAGAGAGGCATGAAGACGTGAAGAAAAACAGGAAAATGCCCCTCGAAACGTGGATGTAGGGGTGGATTAGGCGCTTGTCAATCGTTCGTTAACATGAAAGTTCCCGCGCCGAATATCCACCCATTTGCCGCCAACGGTCATTTCTCCCTTTATTACCGACCGTTTTTCAATCTGAGCAGTTACGATTCAGAACATTTTGATACCAAAGGGCACGTATTTGGGCGTAGTTTGGCGGACCCTCCTGATAATCGCCCCATGTCAGCGAATAGGGCGCGAAACTGATGAGATGGCTAACGCGCTCTGGGTACAGCGCGGCGACCCCCTGTGCAGCTTGCGCCCCCCAACCGTGTCCCACGAGAATAAATTGTTCGAGCTCAAGGGCATCAGCGAAGTCAATGACATCCTGAACGAGTGCCCCGTTTTGCCCAGCACGCGGAGTAGCATCATCGAGAAAGTGTGTTTCGCCGAATCCGCGAAGATACGGCACATAGGTACGAAATCCCTTAGTGATGAGATCCGCCACTACCGCATCCCACGCGCGGATATCGTCGGGAAAACCATGTAACAACATGACTGGTTGCCCGTTATCCTCCCCTGCCACCTCATAGGCGATGTGCAAGACTGCCGTCTCAATGAACGAGGTCGCCATTCTCTGTTCGGTTTGTAACACGGGCGCGGCGTAAATATGCGTGACGAGACTGGCGAGCGTCATCAGGGTGATTACAGTGACGACTATCATGGCGATATATTTCAATTGATGACGAAGGTTCACGATACGATCCTCTCTGATACAGCACAGACATAATTGAACATACAAACCGCAAATCTAATTAATTTTCATTAGGTTGCGGCTCCAAAAAAAGGATCATACGCGGCGCAAACCGTTGACCCACGACTCTAACAAGATATCAACCATCTCTGTTTTTGTTTTCGGGTTCCATGTCCCTTTGATGATATCAATTGCCCCGACCATGCCAATGACCATCCCCGCGATCAAATCCGCATCCGGCACGACCGCTTTTCCCGACTCATGGGCGCGTTCGAGAATTTCCCGAATAGGAAGATTAAGCGCCACATACACCTCTTCTTCTAGTTCGTAAGCGACGAGCGGATCGATAGCCGGCAGGTCAGATTTGCTCATGCGCATCACATCCAATGCCGGTTGCGATATCAACCAGTGACAAACCGCCCGAAGTTGTGCCACCCAATCCTCGCCAGCCGCGTGAATAGCCTGCGCTATCCCCACCCGATGGCGATTAAAGGTGCGGTGCATGACCGCCACAAACAGTTCTTCCTTGCCTTTTGGGAAATGATAATAGATCGACGATTCTTTGACCTCCAACCGCTCCGCGATATGTTTTAGCTTGATTGTGGCATACCCGCTGGCAATGAATAACGCTTCGGCAGCATCTAACACCCGCTCACGCGATTGGTTCAAATCATTGGGCATGACACCTCCAAAAACTGACTTAATTTTCATTAGGTAGTACACCTCAAAGGTGAGCAAGTGCGTTCAATTATTTAGGCAATACTCATTTTCATGCCAAGCCCCAAATTTTGGTTTTCCCCTCAAACACACTTTTGTATCTTACGATTGCCCTACGGGTATGGAATTATTCCCCAATTTGTTGTAGATTTCGGCGTCGTACTGCGTGCATAAAAAGGTGGCGTCTGATTTAATCAACCGCCGACACTGCGCGCCTCAATTGCAATATAGGAGAGGGAAACCACCCCATGCGTCAGAAATTTACGCCCATCACTCGTACCTTATCTGCTACCGTTCTCGCCATTGTCGTGCTTCTATTGAGCATTGCACCCATTGCTGCCCAAGAAGTGCCCGTTGACCAACTCACTACCGCTTTCCGCGCTGTTCGTGAGGCGTTGGAAGAACGTTTTAATACCGACTTGACCTATGTCACCCGCTACACCTTCGACGAAACCGAATTCTTGGGCGGCATTGACTCATGCTTGACCTTGGATGACCCCAACGCCGCGCGTCCACTGTATTACGGATGGCGTTTTGTCGTCACGGGCTTGGATGGACGCCAATTTGAGGGTCGTTCCAGCTTCGATGCCTCCATTATCACCGCCTGCCCCACCGTCACCGTGACGACAGCGGCGGCAACCGCTGTCCCCGGTGCGAACCCTAATCTTCCTGCCCCAGTCGCTGGCTCCGGTGCCACCGGTTCCTTTGAACTGGGTGGTCACGTCCTCGAATTCAACGCCAATACCGTCAGTTTGGTGCGTCGTTCGGGCATGGTGTGGGTGAAGAAACAACTCCGTTATGCTCAAGGTCAAGACCCGGCGACGGCGGCTGGCATGATCAATGCGGCAAAGTCGAACGGCTTCAAGATTCTGCTCGGTATTGTCGGCAACCCGTCCGAACTGGGCGCGGGTGGTGACGCCTATATTCAAGGATACGCTAACTTCGTCGGCGGGGTGGCAGCATTGGGTGCCGACGCCATTGAAGTTTGGAACGAACCGAACATCGACCGCGAATGGCCCGCCGGACAAATCAACGGCGCGAACTATACCCGCTTGTTGGCGGCATCGTTCAATGCCATTAAGTCGCGCAATGGCGGCACCATCGTGATCAGCGGCGCTCCAGCGCCGACGGGTTTCTTCGGCGCAGCAGGCTGTACCGCTCAAGGCTGTAATGATGACGTCTTCATGCAACAGATGGCGGCGGCAGGGGCGACGCAATACATGGATTGCGTGGGCTTGCACTACAACGAAGGCATCATCGCCCCCAGCGCCACCGGCGGCGACCCACGCGGCAGCTACCCCAGCTACTTCTTCGGGTCGATGCTCAATCGCGGTTATTCCCCCTTTAATAAGCCGGTCTGCTTCACAGAGCTGGGTTATCTATCGCCGCAAGGCTTTGCCGCCCCCTTACCGGGCGGCTTCGCATGGGCGCAAAATACCACCGTCGCGCAACATGCGGCATGGATTGCCGAAGCGGCATCCTTGGCAGCACAAAGCGGGCGCGTGCGCTTGATGATCGTTTGGAATGTGGACTTCCCGTTCTATACCGCGACCGACCCGATGGGCGGCTATGCGTTGTTTCGTCCTGATGGCAGTTGCCCCGGCTGCGATACGCTGGGCACGGTGATGCGCCGCTAAACGCTACGCCCCTATCGGTTTAGGCTACACATCACAAAAAAAGACCGCCCCCATGGGAGCGGTCTTTTTTTGAACTCTCAATCCCCCGCCACCGGTAGCGAGTACGGCTTGATGTCATAATCGCGCAATAACGCTTCATAGCGATGCAACACCGGATGCCCATGATCCTTGAAGTGCCCCTTCACATTCTCTGGATCAATGACGGCGGTACTGTGCGGGGTTTGCAATTGACGGGCAAAACGTGCGGCTTTACGGCGATATTCCCATGCTTCAAGGCGATCCCCAACCGCGCCCCCCAATACGCCTTCAATCAAGCGTTGGGTTATGCGCCAAAACCCACGCGGTGCGAGTTCGCTTTCATCATAAAAAGCGGCACGGGCATTGGGGAGGTGCCCCAACACCCACGCATTTTGGTCGCGCATCGCCTGATAATGCGCGTGCCCGCATACCGGCACCATTTGCACCACTTCATGGGCAATAAACAAGTTATGTCGTTCTTGATAGAGCGCGGTTTCCGCAACAACATAATTCGGACACACAGTGATGCCCTGCAATTTACCCAAACGCACGACCACAATCGCAAACGCCCGCGCCAACCACACCCGCCCCGCCGTCGTCACCAGCATATAATCGAGATCATCATCGTGCATCGACGGGTTGCGCATCGACAGTGCCCCCGTCATCACGACCATCCGCACAAACGGTAAACGCCCTAGCCAGACCCCATAAGTGACCGCGTTGCCCCATAAGCGGCTTGCCACTTGTTCGCGTTCACGGCGCAACGCTGCCAGTTCATCGCGCCCGGCACGCATGACATAACCGTCTTTGACGATCAGTAATTTTTTTAGGACGGGTGAGGCAAGCGCTTGCTCAACTTGGCTGAAGCTCGCCGGGGCATCGGCGATCAAGAAATGGTGAATCTCCTGCGGCGTCATCGGAAATTGAAAAACATCGGCATAGAGAACGGTTCTTAAAATCGCGACTTCGATCCCCAGCATGGTATCGTCCGTGCCTTTTATTTTCAATTATCATGAGCGGATGACCTGCCTATCGTATGGTGCTGGTCACTGGAGCGTCCGCATCCCGACAAATCATTAGGGCGTCCATGACCACAGCCACAAATCATTAAAGGTACAAGTGGTGGCGTTGGGTTCAAAATTCACGGCGGCGATCCCTAATTCGCCTTCGTCCATTGTCGATTCTTGGCTGCCCACGAAAGCGCCATCGATATAGAAATACAGTGTATTCCCACTTGCCACGATGAGCAAATGCGCCTCGCCCTCACTCACGAAGGACTCAGAAGTGCCTACTAACCCCGGCGCAAAAGTATCCCCCGTGCGGCGCGAAATGCCGTATTCGCCCCCGCCATTAAAATAGACCAGCAGATAATCATCATCGCCGACAATATCCGCTGCGATGCCACATCCGGCACTGTCGGCGGCACCCGCGTTCAATGCCACCCGTACCCCAAGGACAAAGTTTTGATAGCGCACACCGCGCCCCATCCGCATCACATTCACCCCAGCGCGATTGTATTGGATGGAACTTTGCGGGATGGTCATGCCCATATCGCCATCAGCACCAATCGGGAGGAGGCGTCGTAAGCTGGTCACTAAGGCGCGTCCATCATTGGTGATCAAAATTTGCTCTGGGATGTACTGGGTTTCCGCCGTGTTGATAGGGGTAGTGATGAGCAAATTGGCAAAGGTGGCGATATTGAGGGTATTGAGCGAGGTGGGCGCAGCGGTCATGACGCCAATCCGTCCGGCATCCGTTCGGCTATCATCGGTGTTGGCACCAATGAAGGTGTTGTTATAGAAAAAATCAAAACTATCGTCATGGGCAAGGACACCCAGTGTGAACGTGGTCTCGCCCGCCACCAAAGCCGGGTGAGGTGTCCAATCACGAATCACCTGTTCGGCACCATTTTCGACAAAACTAAACCGCCATGCGCCTGCCTGATTGACGGTGAAGAGATACTGCGCTTCATCATCCGCCCGAAAACTGAGACCGGCACCCCAATTCCCCGTTTGCGAGCTGATCGTGATGACATCCACTTGAGCGAAGAAGTCCGCCACTGGAGAAAAGGCATTATCATAAGCGAACCCCAATAAGCGGACACCTTCAGCATTCATGATGACTCGTTCGGCGGTTGCGTCCACACTCACGCCCTCTTGCGCTGTACGCCACCGTCCATCGCCAAAGCCCACTGAACTGAGTTGTGCGTACCCGGGTCGCAAAAAGATCGAATAGTCCCCACTCGTGCCGGCGACACTACTGATCGTCACGCTATAGGTGTCCGTGCGCGGCAAGGTGATCGCTTCCAACAACGGTACGAGGTCATCGGGATAGGCGCGATCATCGCTTTGGGCGACTAATCTGCCGCTGCTATCGGTGACTGCGACCAGCGCGTCTAGCCCTTCATCCGCCGCGACATCAAACGACAGCACCATCCCGCTCTGGGCATTAAAAGAGTAGGTTGTCGTTTCACCAGCGGCAAGGGTGCCAGTGATGCCATCAAAAAGCGTAGAATCGATCTGCGCCTGTAGGCGTAACACAGGCGCACTATTGAGGGCAAAGATCGCTAGAATGAGGAGGACAATACGACGTATTGGCATCACTTGGACGACATCCATTCTGGGAAACGAAGAATGAGGTTATCGATGAAAGCGACGAAATCATCTTGGGGCATCTCTGCCCCGCCGATCCAGCGATAATCTTCTGCCGCGCGCAGTCGTTTTTGTTCGCCGGCAAGCCGCAGATCCTCGCGTCCATCATTCAAGGTGCTTTTCTTTTTCCCGATCAGTTTCTTGAACTTTTCTTGCTGGGGGTAGGTTTCGACAGCCGTCGGTGACATAAACGTATAGGCACAGATGTATTGCCCCTCATGTTCAAGCGCGCACGCCACCATCGACCAACCCTTGGGAATGCGAGCGCGCTTTTCGATGGTAAAACGCCATAACAAAGCGGTGGCGGGGTCTTCGGACAGCAACGCCGTTTGAATTTGTCCCCGTAGCGCCAACCGCACCCCATCACGGTCAAGAGTCAGGGTGCGCCCACTTTGCCACACCCGTTTTAAGGTGCGCTCCAAAAACCAAGTGACCGCATAGGCGGCAACAAAGCCCGCCAACAAAGCGATCAAGTTGGGGCCATCACTTGCCATAATGCTGCTGACCACGACAAAACCAAGCACCCAGACCGCAAAGAAAGCGGATAAGACCACAAAACGAATGCCCCCATGCTCGCGATCCACTAGATAGACCAGCGGTTCAGACGGGGGAGAAGACGCAGAAATTGGCAAACTATTCACAGTGACCTGTTGCTCCGTTATGGTTGTCTAAGGCAGGGGCTATCCAATTTAGGGATTGCGCGTGGCAATACAAATCACGCGCGGGGCGTTTGGATGTACCGCGCTCACAGGTTGAAAGTCCAAATTCAGTAGCCCCATCATCGAAAAGCCAGCGCGGTGCAAGAGCGCAATCACCGCTTGAATCGGATACCCACGCAGTTGATGGCTGGTGATCACACGCTGCCAGCCGACTTGTTGACGATCAAAGAGAGTAATATTTTCGGTCAGGGTTTGGCGCTCATGGTCGTAGATCGATTCCACCACCGACATGAAGGCAGCGTCGTTTTGGAGGATGACAGTTTTGTTGGCATCTGCCGCCATGCCCTCAATGGTGTGGAGGTCGAAAGCGAAAATTTTCTCGGCAGGCAACGCCTTTGCGATATGGCTGATCGCGGCTTCGACATCACGCAAGGTGGCAAATTCATTCATGATATCGAACGCGATCACGATATCCAGGTCATGAATCGTCGCCACAGTGCTGGCATCCCCATCAACCCACTGCAAGCCCACACCCTGCGCCGCAATCGTGGAACGGGCAACTGCCAGCATCGACGGGGAAGAGTCGATCCCAATGATGTTGTACCCCTGCTTCACCAACCAACGGGTACTGGCACCTGTGCCGCATCCCAAGTCAATAATACGCCGCCCCACCCAATCGTTGGTCTGGGCAAAACCGATCACATTAGGCGTCAGTGCCTCGGCAACAGCGCTCAAGCCGAGTAAATCATAGTAAGGCGCGAGTTTTTCGTATGCGTCTGGCATATCCCACCCTGTCTGTGGTCGGCACCCATTACGGCGCGATCCCAATCTAAATGGCACAATCATTCAACGAGATAAGGTCTATTGGCGAATAGACAAGGGCGCAACCGTGTAAACAATATCGAGCGCACCGCTATAAATCACGACACTACGATATGCCGAAGGGTTGAACCCTACGGGCAACTCATAATTTTGACTTCCGAAACTCGTGAGCAAGGGTCCCACTTCATAGGACGGCGTGATGCCTGAGTTCATGGCAGCCGCACTATCGGGGGCTTCCAGCGCCGACAACACCACGCGCAAATCGGGACCATTGGGCATACTAAAATCCTCAAAGCGCAAAACGAAGACATTATCAACACTCTGGAATAGCGTCACGCGCCCTTGCCCCCACCGAATTGGTGTGATCGGCGTGAAGCGCCCTGCCGCAATGGGGACGGGAGCGTTCATCTCGAGCATGGCTTGATCTTCTTCGGGAAGCGGAATACGAGGTTCTAACGCCGAGGTGACCATCCGTAGCGCCGTAGTGGGATTACTAGCAGACAGTTGGAGATAAGCCTGTTGTTGATCCAACGGCAAACTTGCAAAGTCGGATTGCTGATTAACGGGCAAACCGGGGAACAAAATCATAATTTCTTCAGGAGTATCCTGAACAAATCGCTGCCAGTAGGGGAAGCTGAAAGCTGCCACCACCAAAAACGCGCCGATCATGATCACCAGAATACGCAACCGCATAGCTTATCCGCAAGATTGAAAAGAATGCGCCTAGCGTACCACAAGATCACGTTGGCATGTAGTAGCCTTGTCCGGGCGCAGTGACGATATAAGCTGGGAAACGAGGCTTATCTTCGAGTTTTTGTCGCAATCGCGAGATATTGACCCGCAACACCGAATAATCGCCTTCATAGGTTGTCCCCCACACCGCCCGCAGCAAATCATCATGCGTGACAACTTTGCCCACACCGCGCATCAGCGTGACCAAAATGCCATATTCCACCGGGGTCAGGTGCAGTCGTCTGCCGTTGAGCGAGGCTTGGCGACGTGCGAGGTCAAGTTCCAATTGGCGCACCCGCATCTTTGGCTCTTGGGTGGGCGTCCAATCGACGCGGCGCAAAAGCGCATTGATCCTTGCGACCAATTCTTCGGGCGAGAACGGTTTGTCGAGGTAGTCGTCCGCGCCCATCTCTAGGGCGGCAACTTTATCCCCCTCGCGGGTTAAACCACTGACCGCGATCAAGGGCAGCAAAGAATTGGCGCGTAGTTGGCGCACCACATCTAACCCCGACATATCGGGCAGGTTCATGTCCAACAAGATGAGATCGGGCGAACTGTCTTCCAATTCGTGGAGGGCAAGCTCACCAGAATCAACGGCGATTGCTTGGAATCCAGAAGTCTGCAATAACTCCGTGATCATCCCTGCCGTTTCATCATCATCCTCGACTATCAATACCAGACGCAATAAATCAGAAGTGATGGTGGTCATGAATTCTCGCTCACGTATTTATTACAAGATCAAAATGTGCTTACAACTTAATGGATATTAAACCACAAAAATGAGGGTGCCGCAAATTGAGGTTTTGTTGTGGGTGCATTTCACTTTGGTGCAATCATGTTCGAGTTTTGAACTCAACTCGGAAATTCCGAGAGAATTTACACTAACTTGAAATGCACCTCCAAAATTCAGGGCAATTGCATCTAAAGTATTTATTCACCTATCCATAGGATTAAGCTCAAAATCCGTGAATTTGAACCCAATAGACACATAATGAACCCTATAGGACTGGGGCAAAATGCGGTCTGCACGGGTAGGTGAATAAATACCATCTAAATTTCTGATGAGGTCAAGATAGATTAGGACGGTGTTTTAGAGACCGCATTCTTTTTGTTCGCTGCGACGGACGCGCAGAAGCGAGACCCTACGACGCTTCATGAGCCATAATGAACTGTGCGGCAATTTAGATGCAATTGCCCTGCCACGAAATTCCGAATGGCTTGTCATGCCGTGAAATTTGTGGTACCATAAGCGTGGCAAAAAGTGGGCATTGACCCACTTTTTTGTCTAACGGCGTCGAACACTACAGCAGCGACCTGTTTTTTTCCGCC
>Ga0209181_10006460_pt1 | contig 16428 bp, 19 predicted proteins | sample MAT05_FD_187208 | JGI IMG/M metagenome (GOLD analysis project Ga0209181, IMG submission 187208) | Freshwater microbial communities from Lake Fryxell liftoff mats and glacier meltwater in Antarctica - MAT-05 (SPAdes) (version 2) | ecosystem: Environmental > Aquatic > Freshwater > Ice > Liftoff... | reverse complement strand
GTTAAAGTATTAAGAATAGAATCCTGCAGCAATTTTACTGCATCACCCGCCAAAAATAACGTTATTGTTTGCTCAAAAAGTACCTGCCACCATCTGCATTATTTGGTAGTACGATAAATAGGGAACTAAATAGCCAATTTTTACATCTAAACCCAGCCCACACTTTGCAACGCTACTCCAATGCATCCGGTTCAGTAAAAAGGATAATAATAGCATTATCCCATCAAAAGTCAATAGCAGGTTAGCATTATTATTCCTTGTCTTTTCAACAAAAATCAACTATTTATTAACCGGCCATTTGGGGGTAATTGATAATGTTCTATAGCGCTTACATTTTCTGAAAACTTCCTGTGTACCTTGTGCCATCCCCGGTTTCGATCATCAAATAATAATTTCCACCCGGTATTCCCGAAATATTCAAAGTGATCTTCTTTCCGCTGTCAATATTTGCTTTTTGCGACTGGATAACTGAACCCCTGGCATCAATAATTTTCAATAACACTTTTTGGGACATGTCAATATTAAAATCTACATTTAGTATGTTCGATACCGGATTAGGTGAAATATGTATGGCAATATTATCAAAAGCATTTAATGTGGCCGTTTTTATGGGTGAATAGGAAAACCGACCATCATTATCTATTTGTTTTAACCGGTAATAATACTTCAGTTTTGTCTGAACATCTCTATCGGTAAATACCTATTGATAATTACCATTTCCGTTTGATTTACTAGCGCTCCATCCAATGGTTTTAAAATCATCAGTTGTTGTTTCAGACCGCTGAATTTCAAAACCCTTATCATTATTGCAATTGATGCCCCGGTATTTGAGTACCTGCCTGCTCATCACGGTCACGGCTATTGACGATCCCTTTTTTGTATCCCAAATACGAAGGCTGTTCCATCCCGCTGGCATAAGTTTCAAAACAGGTAAAATTCCAATCGATACTTACTCCGGCCGGGAGCCTGGAACCTAAGGCATCAGCAATGGTGACCGAGGTTAATATTACAGACCAAACAACGACCGTTCTGCCAAGAAAAGTTTTACCCGCAGGGTTGTACAACCAGATGGGCTGGTTGCCGCACCGGCCATGTTGATAGGCAATAAATTTGGTTTTCAAATATTCGGTATCTGGCATCATACTAACTTGGGTACCGGATAGGCCCAATTTCCGCCCAAAAAGGATGATGGTAATAAAAAAGCTTCCGTCATTATTGATCGTTGCTTTCCAACTAATTCCAAGTACGGAGTTTTTATAGCTGGCAATGTTTACGGGAAGCGTTATCTCAAAAGAAAAGCCGGTTGAATTTTTTAACGGGTAAATAACACACTGTTTTTCGGGGAACAACTCAGTTGTCAATAATGCGATCCTGCTTTCGGCATCTTTTATAAATCCGGATGCAGGTATGCCATTTTCAGGATCCATGCCTTCTCCAAAAAGGTAAGTTGCTTTGATGAAAGTATTGATTACTTTACCTGACCCGTCTTTTTGCGCATTTATACTATTGGTAAAAAATGCCACACTGAAGTATGAAGGGTTTGCTTACCTGTTGCTGAAAGATTATGATAAAGCTGTCAAAAGCTTTCATGCCCTAAGTTTGAAACTTGATTTATTTTCTAATCCCGGATTGTTTTATGAAGCATTAGCCTTGGTAAAACGAAATAGTGCCGGAGATGCAGATGCAGCCCGAAAATTATTAAAGCAAGTTGTTGACAAAAAACTGGAGGGGGAGACAGAAGCAGAAAAAATACTGAAGAAATTATAAAGTTCACTTAATTAAACTTTAAACCCGTTCATCATGAAAAATATTATTTGTCGTTTTTATCTGCTGCCTGTATTAGTATTTTTAGTTTATATAAGTGCTATTGTTGGCTGTAGAAGAACGCCGCCTGCAACTGGTGATTTTTGCGGACTTGAATACGAGCCCGACGAGTTAGTGGTTTGGCGCAAACCCGGCGTTAGCAACAATAAATGGGATTCAACTAAATTCAGTATTCTTGGCCCTTTAGCTACTAATGGTAAACCTATGTTTAAAATGTGACACCAGTGGCATAGAGTTAAGGTCAGGCACTTCTGTAAGGAATTTTATCAATACAGAAAGAGCTAGAGCTGGACTATCTTCTGGAGGCAGACCATCTGGTGAAGACAGTTTGTTGTATTATGCAGTTAATATTATAGTTAAACTTCCGGTTAATGATACGATGCCCGATTTGTCGAACCAACAACTTCCAAATGTTCCACCTTTTAATTCAAATGGCGAAAAAATAACAGTGGCCGTTTTTGATACGGGTATTGACCCTGTTATAACAAATACTTTTACAAGTGATGTGGAAAGCTGTCAACCAGGCGGTAAAAGAGGCTGGAATTTTGCACGAAATAATGTTACAACTACAGATGATCATAACGGGAGACATGGCACTGTTGTTTCTAAATTTATTATTGATCAGTTGAGGTTAAATCCGGGTGGAAACAGGATAAACTTATTGCCTGTTAAAATATTTCAAGCCGACGGTTCCTCTTATCTTTTTGATGTGCTTTGCGGTTTTGCTTATGCTCAAAAAGCAGGGGCAAAGATTATTAATGCAAGCTTTGGTTTTTATTACTATGAAAGGGAGCCACCAAAAATTTTATATGAATACGTGAACAGAGTACTTACAGCAAATAAAATTTTATTGGTGGCAGCGGCAGGTAATAGAGATGAAGTTGAAGACAGGACTGCGGCCCGTTGCCTTAGAATTTCGGGGGAACAACTTAGAAACCAGGATTATCATTATTTCTATCCGGGTGGCCTTGCTAAATATTTGCCCAATGTTTTTTGCGTTACCACAGCAAGTGATGTGCGTGATCCTTCTACCAGTCCAAGTCAGAACTTTTCAAACAATGTAGTTGATATAGGTGTGGAGGCAGATAACCCGGTAACTTATTCATTTTATCATCCTTTTAATATAACACGTATTGAAATTGTTAAGGGTTCGTCATTTGCAGCGCCGGTATTTACCTGAAAACTTGCTTCCTGGTACAGCATTATATCAGTGGAATTAGGAAATAAAGAAGATATTCTTAATAAATTAAAAGTCAATAATGTTATCGACAATGATTCCCGCTATAGTGAAAGGGTGAAGGGTGGACGATTTGCCAAAGTAAGATGATTATATTAACTATTTTTGGGGGTATATAAAATCATTCCCCCCCTGGCAAAGTTGATATGCATTTGTATTTTTTGCTACAGTTTTTTTTTATCATATAACCAATGCCCCGGGACGGCCGCAATATGTAATAGTTGGTTGCTATGTAAAGATGGGTAAATATGTCTTAAGAATTTAAAAGTTAATAAAGGGCCGGTCTTAAATCCCGTTTGCATTCAACCGCACCTCTTTTTTCGGTTACCGCATTTTGATTTCCCCTATTCTTTAAAAAAAATTACCAGCATAAACAGTAAATTATTTAACTTAACGCCCCAGTAATAAAATAGGAAACAGGCAAGTATTTAGTTTAAACAATATGTATTACAAGAATAGTTGCCCCATTTCAATAATCACTTAATAAAAAAATTGCTGCCCCTTATCTTATGAGTAAAAGATTTTTATTTTCGACACTGCTATGCGCTTCGATAATTAGTTTTTCCTGTACCAACAGTACCAATTCTGAAAAGGCTACCGGTAACGTTTCAGATACTTTAACGGAGGCACAAAAACATGAATCTGCCAATGCATTGAAAGGCCTGGTGGCTTTTGAAGGTCTTGAAGTAAGCACCATGGCCACAGAGCCGATGCTTAAAAATCCAACCAATATAGATGTTGATGACCGGGGGCGCATCTGGGTAACAGAGGCCTATAATTACCGTCCGGATATTACCGGCAATCCTACCAATGTAAAAGGCGACAGGATAATGATTTTAGAAGACACCAATAATGATGGCATTATAGACTCATCGAAAATATTTTACCAGGGGCCGGAATTAAATGCTCCGTTGGGTATCTGTGTTTTAGGCAACAGGGTCATCATATCGCAAAGTCCATACATCTGGTCGTTTTACGATGATAATGGAGATGATAAAGCAGATAGAAAAGAAATTTTGTTTCAAGGCATCGGGGGTGAACAACATGATCATGGAGCCCATGCTGTTACTTTTGGACCAGATGGAAAACTGTATTTTAATTTTGGTAACGAAGGAAGAACACTAAAAGATAAAAACGGTAATACGGTTCGTGACCAGGATGGTGAGGAGATAACAGCAAAGAAGTATAAGGAAGGAATGGTTATGCGCTGCAACCCTGACGGTTCAGCCGTGGAAGTGCTGGGACAAAATTTCCGTAACCCGTATGAGGTGGCTGTAGATAGTTATGGTACTTTATGGCAAAGCGATAATGATGATGACGGTAACAGGGGTGTTCGTATTAACTATGTGATGGAACATGGAAATTATGGTTATAAAGATGAAATGACAAACGCTAGTTGGCAGCAAAAACGTACCAACCTTGAAGATTCAATACCACTGCGACACTGGCATTTGAATGACCCAGGTGTAGTGCCCAATCTTTTACAAACTTTTGCCGGATCACCAACAGGAATAATTATGTACGAAGGTACATTGCTACCCGAAGTATTTAGCAACCAGATGATACATACAGATGCAGGCCCTAATGTAGTTCGCTCCTACCCGGTTAAGAAAAATGGTGCTGGATACACTGCAGAAATAATAAATATTTTAAAGGGCGAAAAGGATCAGTGGTTCCGGCCAGCAGATGTGTGCGCTGCTCCGGATGGATCGTTGATAATAGCGGATTGGTATGATCCCGGAGTAGGTGGCCACCAGGCGGGAGATCAAACAAAAGGTAGAATTTATCGTGTAGCGCCAGCCAAATCAACTTATAGTGTTCCCGCTCAAAATTATACCACTCCTGCCGGAGCAGTACTGGCCTTACAAAACCCCAACCTATCCGTTCGTTATAAAGCATGGACTGCACTACAATCAATGGGAGCAACCGCAATACCCGAACTTGAAAAATTATGGAATGCATCCCCTAACCCAAAGATGCGAGCCCGTGCCTTTTGGGTACTTCAAAATTTGAAAGGTGCTGATGCAGCCAAATATACCAGCGAAGCCTTACAACAAAATATTCCTGAATTAAAAATCATCGCTTTAAGAGCTGCTAAAGAATTGAAGGGTGATGTGATCGGTCTTGTAAAGCAGCTATCAAATGATGCAGATGTGCAGGTAAAACGTGAATGCGCCCTGGCCCTGCATCATAATAAATCGGCCGAAGCGCCTGCTTTATGGGCTGATTTAGCTACCACCTATGATGGTAAAGACAGGTGGTTTTTGGAAGCATTAGGAATTGGTGCCGATCAGCAATGGGATGCGTACTTTACAGCTTTTGTTGCCCAAGTAAAAGACCCGATAAAAAATGCTGCTTTCAGAGATATCGTGTGGCGGGCAAGAACAGAAAAAGCGGTGCCCTACCTGGCAAAATTAGCTACAGAAGAAACTATTCCGCTTGCTAACAGATTGAAGTATTTCAGGGCTTTTGACTTCAACCCGGGACCGGCAAAATCTACGATGTTATTGGGAATGATTAAAAACAATAGTGTAAGCGATACAGCGATTAATAAACTTGCCTTACAGCATCTTGATATTAAAGCGGTAAAAGCCTCACCGCTTGCCCAACAGGCTTTAAAAGATATTCTTACAACTGTTGCCGGCACATCCGAATACATTGATTTAGTTAGAAAGTATGAATTGAAGACAGAGAACAAAGCATTGCTTTTAATGGCTATTGATAAATCTAATCAGCCGGAAGGCAGAAGCGCAGCAGACGTATTATTAAAAGCAGGTGGAGCTCCTTTAATATGGAACCTGCTTAATGATAAAGATTCAGTTAGGTCAGACGCCTTGCTTAATTCTTTAAGTAAGGTAGGCAATAAAGAATCTTTAAACATGCTTCAAACAATTGTTGTATCAAAAAAATATCCTGCTACACTACGTAAGCAAGCAGCCAACAAAATTGGAAAAAGCAGCAGTGGTGAGGACTTAGTTCTTTTGTTATTAAAAAATAAAACGGTGCCTGAGTTTTTAATCACAGATGTGGTGGCTAGTGTTCAGGGAGCATGGCGCAAAGCTGTAAGAACGGAAGCTTCAGGTTACTTACCAAATACTACAGCAAACGCTACTATAAAAGAGCCAACCATGGCAGAACTATCGGCCTTAAAACCAGATGCAGCAAAAGGGAAAACGGTTTATTCAAATAAATGTGCTGTTTGCCACCAGGTTAATAAAGAGGGATATGACTTTGGACCAAATCTTACAGAAATTGGAACTAAATATCCTAAAGAAGGCTTGTTGGAAACAATCCTGCATCCGTCAAAGGGCATCAGCTTCGGATACGAAACTTGGGAAATAAAGCTGAAGGATGGTTCTTCAACAACAGGAATTATCAGGAGCAAAACTGAAACCGATGTTGACCTGAAATTACCTGGCGGTGGAAGACAACAACTTAAAATGAGTGATGTAAAATCTATTACAGAGTTGAAAGTGTCTATGATGCCTGATGGACTGCACCAGGCCATGTCATCCCAGGAGCTTGCTGATCTTTTAGCATATTTGAAAAACCTGACAAAGAAGTAATTCAATTTTAAACGCTATTTAGGCTAATATATCTGCTGCTGCAGGAATGTGGCGAAAGAATGAACCGGGATTTTCATGAACCTTTATTTATTGAACTTCGATTTGCTACAAGGCTACGTCAAATATTTCCCCTCAGGAAGGCAGGGCTACAGTATCAGCGTTATATTCCTACGCCAAACGGGATCATGGCTGCAATATCAGCGCCTCATTCCTGCGCCAAATGAGGAAGGTGAAAAATAAAAGACTATCAATAACCAATTGTATTTTTAATTATCATTTAGCTCTTACAATTATGCCTGCTGCGCAGGTGGGTCAACATCGCCGGAATTTACAATAAGTAAGTTGAAGAACTTCATTCACTTTTTCAGACTCCGTCGGGTATCCTTGCATTACTAAACGTAAAATAATTTTACAGTTTTAAATGCAGAGCATTATTGCAACTATTTACTACGATAAAAGGCAAACCCTGGTATTTGTTTTTGGATGGTTTCTAATTGAGTAAAGAGTAGTAACAAGGAGACAAAGGACGGAGCCGATATCTATCAGCGCCTGCCCAAGCAGGTAAGGCAGGACTGATCAATTTTCCGTACCTTCTTCCACATACAGTTCGCCGATGGGCATCCGTCCGTACTGCTGCAATATCATATTGCAGCGGTGCAGCAATGGTGCAGGCAACGCCGAGCCATCTGCATGCGTCCAGAAGGTGAGCAACAGTTTTTGTTGTATCACTGTTAATGGTTCCTGCAACCGAAGTATCAGGTGATAAAGGGATGACACCTGCTCATCTTTTAAATGACTAAAAGCACCGTACGCCAGCAGATCAGTGGTTAGCGAAAGGACTGTTTTACTTGGTAGCATAACATATATGTTTAAGAGTTCAAGTTCTAATGTTAACGTAAATAAATTGTAAACATTATGTTACGCAAATGTGATGCAGTGCAATTGTGGGAAGCGTGTGGATAAGCTGGTGGCGATTTGTACTTTCTTTTCCCGTAACTGCACCGTCGCTGGTCTTTTCTTCTTTTTAAAATCCCGGTAGCTATAGGGAATGCTGCGCATTTTTTTAAACATCGGCTTCGCCGGAACCGATCCAACGAAGCCGCCAGGCGCAGGAGCCGATAGCTACGGTTCCGTCCTGTGTCCTTGTTTTACCACCCGTAAAATTATTTTACAGTTCGTAATTCACATCAGTGTTGCAACCTGTTACAGCGGTAAAATAAAAAGTCCCTGGTATTTTTTATAAGGATGGGTTCTAAAGGGTAAATAGTAGTAAGAAGGAGATACAGGAGGGAGCCCTGCGCCTATTAAAGCGAGGTTGAAAACTTTTGAGCCATACAATTGTTATTAAGATAAGCTTTTATAAAATTATATATGACTTACCTTCTTTTAATGAGTGCACTTATTTTCCAAACCGGTATTCAGCCAGTAAACAGCCACCGAAGGGTATTGATATTTGGCAACAACCAAACCTTACTACAGCAGCAATTACAAACATTGCAAAAAGACAGCAGCGGTTTGGTGGAACGGGATGTTATTGTAAACCTGGTTAAGCCCGGCGACCAATTGTATAAACGGCACCAGGTAGTTTCAGCGGAACCTTTCACTGTGGTACTAATCGGTAAAGACGGGGATGAAAAATATCGCTCTGCCAGCATCCTCACTACCGGTAAGTTATTTGCTATGATAGATGCGATGCCTATGCGGCGGGCAGAAATGCAGCGTTCAAAAAATAAACAGTGATTGAAAAAGATATGCCTCATTCTCCCTTAAACGCAGGCTCCTGCATCTAAGGGCCTGGTTGAGGAACCATTCACAACAGCCGCCTTGATAAGCTGTGCAAACATTTGCCGCTTGTAGTTGTTGAAAGCGCATTAGAAAGTCGCAGTGCTGAATGCTGTATAAATCCTTTGAACGATGATGACGACCATTTTTTCAACAATATGCTATTTAATGATGACTACGATGATGATATTTAATTTTACAAAAGACGCAGTCATGCAAAACTGGTATGTTGTGGATGATAAGGTAATGGGTGGCGTATCCGAAGGAAAGATGGGTGTAAATGATGAAGGTCATGGCATGTTCCAGGGACATGTGTCGTTGGACAATAACGGTGGCTTTTCATCTATAAAGTATAATGCGGGCGCAACAGGGCTACAAGGCTACAATAAATTTGTAATAGCAATAAAGGGCGACGGCAAAGCCTACCAGTTTAGGGTTAAAACGAAAAGCAGCCAGTATTACTCCTACATATTCAATTTTAATACTACCAACAAATGGCAAACCATCGAGATCCCTTTCAACAGTATGGTGCCTTCCTTCAGGGGCCGAACACTGGACATGGCCAACTTCCCCGGTGAATCCCTCGAAGAAATTGGCTTCCTGGTCGGCAACAAAAAAGAAGAAGATTTTAAACTGGCGATTGACTATATCAGTATACAATAGTATTTCCGGTTAATTCCTTCAGGCGCAGGATTTATCGGCGGCTCCGTTCAGTGTTCCTGCGTTACTAAACGTAAAATTATTTTTCAGTTGGTAATTCACAGCAGTGTTGCAGCCTGTTACAGCGATAAAAAGGAAATGCGGCATAGATATTTTTGGATAGTTTCAAAATGGGTAAAGAGTAGAAAGAAGGAGACATCCGACAGCGTGCGCCTAGGTTCCTGAGGACAAGAACCACGGCGGCAGCAAAATTACTTTTATAACAGAATGCTATCCCTTCATTTTACCTGTTCAAAAAAGAATACGCCCTTTTTGTTGGAGACAATGATATCCCCCAAATGATCACCGTTCATATCTTTTACCACAAAGCTGTTGCCGATGCCCGAATTATTATCAATTTCATGAGGCACCCATCGTGGATTTTTTCCGGGTATAAATTCAAACCAATATAAAACTGCCGGCTCGTAAGAACCGGGGTCGTGGCCATCCTGGTGGGCAAGGTAGCGTTTGCCGGTAATGAGGTCGGGGTGGCCGTCATTGTTAATGTCTTCCATTGCAAGGCAATGGCTTTGCGAAAACAGTTTACTAATCTCATGGGTAACCCACACAGTGTTGCCGTTAGCAGTGGTTTGTTCGTGCCACCAGATGCCATATTGATGTGCAGAAGAACTGATGATATCCTGGTCGCCGTCTTCATCCACATCATACACAAACATGTTGGCACAATCCTCCCCAAAATCCGCCGGGTGAAATGCCCAGCCGGTAGTGGTTACATCTGCCGGGCTTTGCCACCAACCCGTTTTGATGATCACATCATTGCGGCCATCTTTGTTTACATCTCCCCACCCAAGCCCATGCGTGTACTGGTTGGTAGCTCTTATACTGTCATTGCTAATAACGAACCTTTGCCATGCAGTATCATTTTTTGTTACAGGCGATTTTAACCAGATTACCTGTTTACTGTTAACATCATTGCAGATCAGGTCCATACTTCCATCCTGGTCCACATCCACAAAGGCCGGTGTTTCTATACCGGCATTACTGAGTATGGTGTACCCCTGCCATATTGTGTTTTTATTTGCCGGATTTTTATACCACCTGCAAATACCACCCGGGTAGTCGAACCGTATCAAATCTATCCAGCCATCTTTGTTTACATCTGTGCAGAAATTGACGAAACTGGTGCTGTAACCAGGAACCGGATGTAGAGTGTCTGTATGCAGCAGGTGCTGTTTCCATAGCGGCGCTTCCCACCAGTAATTACCCGCCAGTATATCGGTGAGTCCATCATTGTTTACATCGCCAACCGCTGCACCTTCAGCAATAAACGTACTGCAGATGAGGTGTTTTTCAAATTGCACCGTTGCCTTCTTTTTACTATCCTGTGCATAGCCCGCCAAAGAATGAATCATCCAAAACAGGAACAGGAAAACAATGCGGCAATATAAAAAACGGTAAACTGGCAACATATTCTTATTATTTAGTGAACCCCTGGCATGTTCTGCTATTGGCTGTAGATTGTTTATTAAAATTAGTTGTACTCCTAAAGCTTACCAAAAATTAAAATGCAGGGGAGTAAAGCCAACCTCCGGGTTGGTTTTTATTAAAAGCGAAGATTTGTAACAAGGCAGATACAGGGCTGGAGTCCTGCACCTGAGGATGTATTTTCGTCTACAACCTGGTGATTTCGTCTTCAGAAAGTCCGGTTGTGTTAATAATTATGTCATTCGATATACCATTCTCCTTTAATGCCTTTGCAATTTCTAGTATACCTTCTAATTTACCTTCATCAAAAGCAGTATCCCTGGCATAGTCATATACTGCTTTATTATCCCTGAATACCTTCAAACTAGTCTCGTAATTATCCAATTCGGTTTGGTTAAATTTGGCAAGTTCGGCTTTCTCAAAAGCTTGTGTAAAAACCTCATCTTTAAAAATTGCCGGAATAATTTCGAAATCTTCCAAATGCTTAATGAAATACAACCATTTATCCAACCGTGTTTTTAATTCCGCTTCTTTCTGGTTGAAATTTGGCATTTCAAGATAGATATAAGTCAGTTTCTCATAAAATACCTTTCCGTTCTGATTCTTCAATTTGATAGTATGCACCACTTCACTTTTTTCCGGTTCGCTCTCGTAATCGTCAAAAGTGAAGTCTAGAATGCCAACACAGTAAACGGCCTTTAAGTTATAATTCCACCCCCCTTTTTCGGCTTGTTCACGAATAGGGAAGGTTGAATAGTAAATCGTTCTTTCCCTAGTATGTTGCCGGGGAGCATTTTTAGTGAATTTTAATGGGTTTATAAGAAATAGAAATCAGTATTTGAATCAGTGGTTCGTGGAGACACGAAACATGGCGATGGATTGATGTCAATTAAAACAGCAATCACACATTGCCAAAATATTGTAAATTTTAACTGGAACAAAAGAAACAAACAGGTCAACCTAATCAGGCGCAGGAATCCTTTCCTGTGCCCCCGCGTACCGTTACTGGCGCAGGAATCCTTTCCCGCGTACCGTTACTGGCGCAGGAATCCTTTCCTGTGCCCCCGCGTTACTAATCTATAAAATTTTAGACAACTCAGAAAAAAATGCTAACCAGGCGTACAAATCCCTCATTGGGATTGCAGCCGAAGCTATCGGCTCCTGTAATTTGGTTTTTTAAATGAAAAATGGGCCAAAGGTTCATTTTAATTTCTTCACTATTCATCTTTGGCGATGAGTAACAATCTAACACCGGACGGGAGTCCGGCGCTGGGTGAATGGTACATGCGACATGAACCATGGCGGGCCAATAAAAAACGCAAACCATGGCAACAGCCAGAAAGAAAATTTGTTTTCGCCGGTTAATCCCTATTTTGATGCCCGATTTATCTTTTACCCTTCTAAAAACAACACCATGAAAGTTTCCCTATTGACTATTTTCACTGCCTTGATTATACTGGCAGTTGCTTCCTGCCAAAAAAGTTATACCGGTCTAACAGACCCGTCCACAAAAATCAAAACCTATATTGAAGACGCCTCCAAAACGCCCTACAATAGTATCGACACATTCAATATTGCATACGATGCCAGCGATAGAATAATCAGCATGGTTTCCACTTCCGGTAGTGGTGGATTGTATTACAGTTATACTGCAACATCCTACACCCTGGATATTAAACAGGGCACCCACCTCGTCATCCGGGAGGTTTCCTATATTAACAGCAACCAACTGGTGGATAGCACTTTCCAGTACAATGATACCAACGATTCCAGCACCAGCAAATTGATATTTAATGCCGGCAAGCAGTTGATTCAAATGCTGTACTATGACTATACAAAGGCAGGCGGTGGCAGGCTAAGCGGTGCGGAAACTTACACCTACGATGCTTCGGGCAATATGATTACGCAAACAGATACCAATGCATCGGGTGCTGTTACCGAAACCAAAACTTCCACTTACAGCAGCTTCACCGCAAACATCGGTTTATTCAACATGTTATACCGGCCCTCGCTTTATAAAAATCTTCCCTTAACCATTACCACCAAATCTCCTTCCGGTAATATTATTTCAATCGAAAACAGGGCCTACACTTTTGACAGCAATAACCGGGTGGTCACCCAAACGGATTCCGACAATTATGGAAATGTGGTGGTTAAAACATTTTTGTATTACTAAAGGGAATGGATCGCTTCTCCGCCATGATTCGTATCCTCACGAACCATGCACCCGCTTACTGAGCGCTATGGCAGTCTCCTCCCGGTTTTTAATAATTCATCACAGCGATAGTATGTTTCCAGGGATTATTTTCAGGGGATTATAGTGGATTTATAAGAAATAGAAATCAGTATTTGCATTTGTGGTTTTTGAGGACACGAACCACGGTGGAGGTTTGCAGCATGACAGTTTCGTTTAAAAGAAGTATCCATTTTTTATACGGGCTGCCGCAACAAATTTTGCAAATAGCGATTATTCCGGCCAAAATCCAGATCTGGCAGAACCCCCCCTGCTGGAAATAAGCCATATCTTTCGCTATATTTGTTATTGAAGCAAAACGACATTTTTATGGCACAAAATACTTTTACTGCCTCTATACACAGGGAAGAAAACATGTATATAGCAACTTGTATAGAAATCGGGACAATAAGCCAGGGGCCCACTGTAGAAGAGGCATTGGCCAACCTGAAAGAAGCTACCTCACTATGGCTCGAAGAATTTCCGGTAGCCGAAAGCACTGCTGTTTTTTTAACAACCTTCACAACTGAGGCGTATGCCTAAACTACCACGAATTTCAGGTCGTGAACTCATCCGGTTACTGGAATTATTTGGGTTTGTCCAAACCAGGCAAAAGGGAAGCCATATTATTTTGAAAAAGAGTACTCCTGGTGGAACAATTGGTGCGGTGGTTCCCGATCATAAAGAATTAGCTGAAGGTACCATAAGAGGAATATTAAAACAAGCGCAAATCAGCATTGATGAGTTTTTAGAACTATACAATCGGTAAGTGCATTTTAATTGACCGTTTTTAGTATTTCCTCTGTAAGTAAACCTGGCCGAAACAAATCAAGTACGTAATACAGGCGGAGAAATACCAAATGGAAAGAGTACAATGAATTCAATGGAGCTGTAATCGGTAATCTACAATGCCGCCTCCGCCATGGTTCCTCACGAACCATGCACCCGCTTACTGACCACTATGATAAATAATCCTCTCTCACTTTTTAAAAAATTCATCACATAGATAGTATGCTGCGGGGGATTAATTTTAGAAATTTTAGTGGATATGTAAGAATTAGAAATCAGCATTTGCATCCGTGGTTCGTGGAGACACGAACCACGGCGGGGGCACACAAAACACTGCATCAAAAACGCCGGGGAAGCAAGAAACTAATGCCGCTTGCTGTGTGCGAACTTTACCACTGCTACCAAAAGCACGCCACCGATAATATTACCCAGCGTAGCCAGTCCTTGAAACTTGAGAAACTGACCGAGGCTTATTTGATTGGCTTCTGCAAAAAAAGCCATAAACACCTCTATGGAACCCACTATGCAATGGTGCAGTCCGGCAATGCTTATTAAAAAAGTTACCAAAAATATCATCACCACCCGGCTAAAAGTATCCTGTGCCGAACTCAGCAGCCACGAAAGCATTCCCATTAACCAGCCCGCCATAATGCTGCTGATCAGCGTAGCGCCTACGCTGTATTTGAGCATCTTTTCCGAAACAAAATAAAAAAAATCCTTTCCAACCAGGTGCATTTCGCCGTTAAAAACCAGCGAAATACTTCCGAACAAATACCCTCCTGCCAGGTTACCCACATATACAATGAGCCAGAGTTTAGCCAAACTAGTCAAGCTAGCCTGCCCATTCAACACGGGTATGGTGGCCAGCGTGGTATGCTCGGTAAACAATTCTGACCTGCCGATAATCACAAAAATATAACCAATCGGATATACCAAAGCCATCATCACGGCTAACTGACCGGTAGTTGACTCGTTTTTAAAAAGCGTATGGATGATCCCGATGATTAAAATGCTGAATCCTACTTCTAAACCTGCCGACAAAGATGACAAAAACAGTCCCAAATCAGACCGGCTGTATTCTTTCAAACCAGTTTCGATTTGTTCATTCATGATTTCATAGGCCTCTTTGGGCTTTTCTTCGGGGCTGGTTTTAGTTGTGCTGGCCATAGATAGATACTTATATTAGTTTAGGAAATACGCCTGCTGTAAACGCCAGCCGATGTATAAATAAATTTTACTTCATGAAAACAAATTGGAAATGGATGTCTGACACAACATTCCTGTTTCAAGGCTTTTAATCAAGCATCACTGCAGCAGGTAATTCATCAAGCTTTGCATTGTCCAAACAGGTTGAACCGCATAATGTTGCTTTAGGGGCAAGTTTTCTTAAATGCCTGCCTTCGTGGCTAAAAATTGAATATGGTGGAAAACTACCTAAACAAAATATTACACCAGGCATCAAAATAAAAAATAGTAAGTCTGCCGACCTCGGCAAAGGAATATTAGTAAGGACAGACCTGCTAGCGCTCTGCGCCTAAGAGGAAAAAATGGAACTGAGAAAAGTTTTATTCAGCACCCTTTAATGGAGGGTTCGCCTACGATAATTTTTTATAAAGTTTAGGCAACCATCTTTCACACCACTCAGGCAAAAGACCCACAGTTGATTTGCCTGTACCGTTTGCACCTGTTATGAAATACAAATCAGGCATTGACCTATACCAAATTGAATTGTTTTCTCATTTCATCACTTTTTTCAACAGAAAATCGGGAAATAATCTTGAAGTCACTGTCCTTACATGATAACGTCACATGTTCTATCAACCCACCAGGATATTCCAGGTAGCATTGATCGGAAGGCAATGCTTTTGAATTAATCATAAAGGGAAATCCATTTTTCAATTTGCTTAGGCGAAGTACCTTTATAGCCTGTATGCCGTTTTTTTCTACCTGTTTAGTTTCATAGAAAATTGGTTAATACTTAATGATTTAAGATACACAGAATTATTAAGCCACTTAATTTGCCATGCAGAGATTTAGAAAACCCGTTAGTTCTCCGCCATGGTTGGTGTCTTCACGAACCATACACCCGCTTACTTACCCTATGATATATAATCTTCTCTCACTTTTTAAAAATTCATCACAGAGATAGTATGTTGCGGGGAAGAAAATTTTAATGGATATGTAAGAAATAGAAATCCGTATTTGCATGGGTGGTTCGTGTGGACACGAACCACGGCGGAGATAGTTACAATATTTATTGGCCGGGCAAAGAAGCAGCCATGGGCATCATCGTTGCATCGCCCTCTTGTACTGCATACCTGTGTGGATCTTTAATTGTGTTATAGATGAAGCCGGGGGCATTTCATTGTTTTGTTTTTATTAAAAGCGAAGATTAGTAACAAGTAAGACACAGGGCTGGAGCCCTGCGCCTGAGGAGCAGCTTTAAATGTTTTTGAAATGCTACTAATACCACTTTTTTGTCCCCGCCGGTAAGAAGTAACGATGCCCTCGTCTGGCTTTTATCCACCTGGGAGAAAAAGATCCCCATATTCTAATTTCCGCTATAATACGTATGAAAATTAAAATCATTTACACAACAATGATAAAATTTAGCGGATGAATATTTAAGATCTTATTAAAAAAATGCTGCTAGTTATTTTTTCTCCGTTGGCTGGAAGCCAGACGTAGGCAGTTAGCTTGTGATAAAAGATACCGTGCCTATATTAGAAGATGGGTAGTGGTAAAAGTGATGGCCTGCAAAGGAAAAACGTCCCTTGCCGTACACGTTGCTGAGTACAGGTTTCATAGATCAATAATGAACTTGTTAACCACCTTCTAAAAAAAGCTGCTGA
>Ga0209181_10006459_pt1 | contig 16430 bp, 11 predicted proteins | sample MAT05_FD_187208 | JGI IMG/M metagenome (GOLD analysis project Ga0209181, IMG submission 187208) | Freshwater microbial communities from Lake Fryxell liftoff mats and glacier meltwater in Antarctica - MAT-05 (SPAdes) (version 2) | ecosystem: Environmental > Aquatic > Freshwater > Ice > Liftoff... | reverse complement strand
GCCGGTCTTGATCACCGCCACCGCGGCATCTATGGCGTGCAACAGGTCGATCCGGCTGGCACCTGGCAGCGCCGGGTCGTAGTGCGGCCTGGCCACCGAGATGTCGGTGAAGTGAAAGTTCTTGTGACCGCACTTGCCGCGCGGTGCCTGCGCTTCACAGACAGCGCTGTTGCGGCTGACAAACCCGATCAGCGCCTTGTTGTTGGGCTCGGCGGCAAACAGGTCGCAGTCCTTCGGCCGCCACTTGTCAGCCATGTCGAAGGTCCACACGCCATCGATCTGCTTCACCGACTTGGCGCAGTCGGCCCAGATGGCGGCGTTTTGCAGCGTGCCGCCCAGGATGGCCGTGACCCGCTTGCCGGTGGGCGTGCCCTTGATCAGTTGGTCGGCAATGCCGCCGACCGACTCATGCCCGGCGGCGTTCCAGGCTGCGGCCGGGCCCGACGCCAGGGCGGCGATGGCCAACCCGGCCAACCGGCGGATCATGCTGGCACGCAGCGGGGAGTGTGTGGATGACATGTTGAAACCTTTCGGTTCAAGCGGGGCCGTGCTCAGGCACCCACCAGAAGTGCCGCCAGCCGGTTGTGCTGCTCGACCAGCGGGCCCAGGTCCAGCGTCGTCAACTGACCGTCTCGCACCACCACCCGGCCGTTGACGATGGTGTAGGCGGCTTGTGCCGGTGCACACAGCAGCAGCGAAGCCACCGGATCATGCACCGCCCCGCCGGCAAAGCCCAGGCCCCGCAGATCGAACAGCGCCAGGTCCGCGGCCATGCCGGGCGCCAGGTGGCCGATGTCGTCGCGGCCCAGCACCCGGGCGCCGCCGCGGGTGGCGACGTCCAGCATGTTGCGCGCCGTCATCTCGGCCGGGCCGGTATCGCAGCCCAGCGGCTGCAGCGATTTGCCCACACGCGCCAGCAGCATCGCCATGCGGGCCTCGCCCAGCAGGTGCGCGCCGTCGTTGCTGGCGCTGCCGTCCACGCCCAGGCCCACCGGCACGCCGGCATCCAGCAGCTTGCGCACCGGGGCAATGCCCGAGGCCAGCCGCATGTTGCTGCAGGGGCAGTGCGCCACGCCGGTGCCGGTGGCGGCAAAGCGCGTTATGCCGGCGGCGTCGAGCTTGACGCAGTGGGCGTGCCAGACATCGTCGCCCAGCCAGCCCAGGCTGTCGGCGTACTCGGTCGGCGTCAGGTTGAAGCGGGCGCGGCTGTAGGCGATGTCGTGGTCGTTTTCGGCCAGGTGGGTGTGCAGCCGGGTACCGAGTGAGCGGGCCAGCGTGGCCGAGTCGCGCATCAGCCCGCGGCTGACCGAAAACGGCGAGCACGGCGCTGCCACCACCCGCAACATGGCGTAGCGGCCGTGCTCGTGGTGCTGCTCGATGGCGCGCTGGGTGTCGGCCAGGATGGCCGGCTCGCGCTCGACGAGTGAGTCGGGCGGCAGGCCGCCGTCGCTTTCACCCACGCTCATGCTGCCGCGTGCGGCGTGAAACCGCATGCCGATCTCGCGGGCGCCGTCGATGCTGTCGTCCAGCCGCACGCCGTTGGGGTAGAGGTAGAGGTGGTCCGAGCTGGTGGTGCAGCCCGACAGCAGCAGCTCGGCCATGGCCACCTGGGTGCTGATGCGCACCATCTCGGGCGTCAGCCCGGCCCAGATCGGGTAGAGCGTCCTGAGCCAGCCAAACAGCTCGGCGTTCTGCGCGGCCGGCACGGCCCGCGTCAGCGACTGGAACATGTGGTGGTGGGTGTTGACCAGGCCGGGCAGCACGGCGTGGCCGCGGGCGTTGATGACTTCGTCAGCGGTGGTGCCGGGTGGGCGCTCTCCGGCGGGCCAGATCGCCTCGATCTGCGCACCGCGCACCAACAGGCTGGCGCCACGCAGTTCGCGCCGCTGGTCGTCCATCGTGGCGATCACCTCGGCGTCGGTGATCAGCAGGCTGCGTTGCGGGCTGGGCATGCGCCCATCTTAGTGGCGCGGCCAGCGGGGTCGGGTTTGCGGCGGCTTGTGCGGCGGGTCGTGCGGCGGCTTGTGCGGCGGCTTGTGCCGAGGGTCGTGTGCAGCGGCTCGTGTGTCAGGTCGTGCTCAGGCTGGCAAGGCTTGCGCCGCCTGCGCCGCTTCCACAAACCGCTCGAAGCCGTCCGCCGTCTGCGGCCGGCTCAGCAGGTAGCCCTGCAGGATGTCGCAGCCGCAGGCCTGCAAGAACTGGCGCTGGGCCTCGGTCTCGACGCCCTCGCCCACGACGGTGATGCCGATCGAGTGCGCCAACTGCACGATGGCGGGCACCAGCACCCGGTCGTCGGCATCGCCCGGCAGGTCGCGCACAAAGCTGCGGTCGATCTTGATCTTGGACGGCCGCAACCGTTTCAGGTAAGCCAGCGACGAGTAGCCGGTGCCAAAGTCGTCCACCGACATCGCCAGGCCCAGGTCCTGCAGCCGGCCGATGATGCGCTGGGTGTTGTCGGTGTCGGTCATCAGCACGCTCTCGGTCAGTTCGATCTCCAACTCGTGCGGCTGCACGCCGTAGTCGGTCATCGACTGCACCAGGTTGTCGATCAACCGGTGGTGGCGGAACTCCAGCGCCGAGACATTCACCGCCACCGTGCCAAAGCGCACGCCGCAGGCCTTCCAACGGGCGATTTGCTGGCAGGCGCTGCGCACCGCAAACGCGCCCAGCTCGCTGATCAGGCCGAACTGCTCGGCCGCCGGGATGAACTCGGCCGGGCTGACCAGGCCGCGTTGCGGATGCTGCCAGCGCAGCAAGGCCTCGCAGCCCACCAGCTCGCCGTCCACCGCCCGCAGCAAGGGCTGGTAGTGAAGCAAGAACTCGCCCTGGCGCAGCCCCTGCACCAGCGCCTGCTCCATCTCGGCCTGCGCCAACAACTGGCTGTTCAGGTCGGCCCGGTAAAAGCTGTAGCGGGCGCGGCCCAGGCTCTTGGCGGCGTACATCGCGGTGTCGGCATGGCCAACCAGGGCCTCATGGGTCAAGGCGTCGTCGGGGTAGAGCGCGATGCCGATGCTGACCGATGCCACCACCTCGCGCAGGGTGGTCTGCACCGGCGCTTCGGCCTCTTTGAGCAGCCGGTCGGCCAGGCCCGCCACCTCGTCCCATTGCTTGAAGCCGCGCAGCAGCACGGTGAACTCATCGCCGCTGTGGCGACACACCACGTCACCCTGGCGCACGGTGGCGCGCAGCCGGCTGGCCAGCTCCTGCAGCACCTTGTCGCCGATGGCGTGGCCGTGGTTGTCGTTGATGGACTTGAAGCGGTCGATGTCGATGAACAGCAGCGCCAGCCGGCTGCCGTCGCGCTGTGCCGACGCCACGGCGGACTGCGTCAGCTCGGCAAACAGCCGGCGATTCGGCAGGCCGGTGAGCGCGTCGTGGCGGGCGATCTTGAGCAACTCGGCTTGCTGGACCTCGGCCTGCTCAAACAGCGTCGCTATCTGGCCGCGCACCTCGTTGAGGTGGTGGCCCAACTCGCCCAGTTCGTCACGCCGGTCCCAATACGTGGGCACAACGGCGGTGCTGCCGGCCATGGCACTGGCCTGGGACTTGAGCCGGGCGATCGGCCGCAACAGCCGGCGCGCCATCACCGGCAGCAGCAATGCCAGGCTCAGCAAGATTTGCAGCCCGGCCAGTTGCAGCGCGGTCGTGCCGCGCTGGGCCAGCACCCGGTCGATCTGCGCCGGGTCGAACTCCAGCGTCAGCTCACCCAGCACCACATCCTCGCGCCGGACCTCAGCCTTGAGTCGGGGGCCTGTTGCAGACTGCTCACCTGGGCGGGCGAGTTGCAGTGCTGGCGTATTGGGCCTTGTCTCGACCAGGCTCAGGCGCAGCACGGTCGGGTCGTCCAGCACTTTTTGTGCGGCGGCGCGTGTCAGCCCGTCGTCGATCAGCCACAGCGGGCCAGCCAGCGTGGCCGCCGCCGTGATCAGGGCCGCCTGCCGGCCTTGGGCGATCAGCGGCTCATGGGTGGCACGGGTCAGCTGCTGGTCGGCCTGCCACAGCACGGCGGTTGGCAGCAACACGGCGCCGGCAATCGCCAGTGCCAAGGTGGCGCGGATGGACAGCCGCGGCCAACGCATCAGCTGTGCGGGCCGTGTTCAGCGCCCAGGGGAAGGTCAATGGCCATGTCGGAGCTTACAGGGAGGGGGTTGTCAACGACTGGCCGGCCTGTCACCGGATGAAACGCGCCGCGCAGTTGTTGCCGCTTTATCGGCCTGGGTCGCGCGGGGTTGAGGCCAAGCAATCAGCGCCGGTGCTTGACTCGCTATTTTTAATGTAGCTACATTAAAGCATGAAAGTCGAGTACGATCCAAAGAAGAACGCAGTCAACCTCCAAAAGCATGGTTTATCACTCGGCTTTGCATCACAACTGGATTGGGACAGCGCACTGGTCTGGCTCGATGAGCGACAAGAATATGGTGAAGCCAGAATGATCTGTCTTGCCACAGCTACCTGAATTCTCTACTGCGTTGCATTTGTTGATCGCCAAACTGTACGCAGAGTTATCAGCTTACGCAGGGCGAACCGAAGCGAGGTTAAATACTATGTCAAGAGCACTTAGTCGTACGGCAGTGGTTATGCCGACAATCGAAGAGGATCGGAAGATTGCCGCAGCGGCAAGGGCAGATCCAGATGCTCAGCCACTTACCCCAAGTCAATTGAAGTCGATGATCCCGATTCAATCTGTTCGCGGTCGGCCGAAAACGAACAATGCGAAGTTACTGGTATCCGTTCGATACAGCCCCGAAGTACTGGCTTACTTTAAATCGACTGGTGCTGGCTGGCAGGTTCGAATGGATGAGGTTCTCAAAGAGTATGTTGCACATAGTTCTGGTAAGCCGTAACAGCGTGGCCTAACCATTGACTCAACCGGACATTTTGCGGCGTAAGTCAATTGGGCTTCAATTCATTCTCGCCCAATTGCCCCACGCCGCAAAATGCCGGTTCGCTCAAACGTTGAGGCCCAAGGCCCGGCGGGACGGGTAGAAATTCCGGGAGCGTGGTTCGCGCAGTGCGTGATAGGCTCTAGTCCTCTAGATGACACAAGCCACTTCAAGCCTGACAGACACGCAGTCGGCGCCCCCCGACAGCAGCGTTGCCGAGCCCGGCCGTGCCCGGTACGCGGTGTTGGCCCAGGTCTTGCGTGATCGTGTGCTGCGCGGTGACTGGCCACCGGGCGGCGCGTTACCGGCCGAGCAGGTGCTGGCGGCCGACCACGGCGTCGCGCTGGGCACCATCCGGCAGGCCTTGCAACTGCTGGTGGCGCAAGGCCTGATCGAGCGCATCCACGGCCGGGGTACCTTTGTGCGCGCCGGCCTGTCGGGCGCAACGATGCTGCGATTTTTTCGGTTTGGTGCTGCGGCGGGCACCGGGCTGGGTCCACCTGCGTCCGCTATCCTGGCACGCAGCCGGGTTGCGGCACCGCCCGATGTCGCCCGTCATTTTGGCCCGGGGCAGGGTGGCGACATGCTGCAACTGCTGCGTTTGCGCAGCCTGGCCGGCGCTCCCTGCCTGGTTGAGCAGATTTGGCTGCCGCTGCCGGCCTTTGCAGCGCTGGCCGATGGGCCGACGGCGGCCTGGGGCGATCTGCTCTACCCGGCCTACGCCAGCCGATGCGGTGTTTCAGTGCACCGCGCGGTGGATGAGATCGGCTTTGCCGCCCTGGGCACCGAGCATGCCGCCTTGCTCGGCCTGGCCGCCGGACATCCTGCGGCGGTGGTCAGCCGCCGTGCGTTTGACATCGCCGGGCGTTGCGTCGAGTTCCGTATCACGCGGGGCGATGCCCAGGCCTTTGCTTACACCGTCACCCTCATCTGAACCCCACAAGGCCAACCCATGACCGAGACAGACTTGCACCCGCCCGCGCCTGCAGCCACGCAGCCGGCAGCCGGAAACGCTCTGGCTCCGACGACTCGCCGACAGTGGCTGGCCGGCATCACGCTGCCGTTGCTGCCAGCCTTGCCGCTCTGGCCCTCGTCGACCCTTGCGGCGCCGGTGGCGGGCGGCCGACCGGTCACGCTGCTGGTGTCGTACCCGCCCGGCGGTGGCGCCGACCTGATGGCACGGCTGATCGCACCGCGCCTGGCCGAAGCCCTGGGCCAGACCGTGGTGGTCGAGAACAAGCCCGGTGCCGGCGGCCAGCTGGCCGGGGCGGTTGTGGCGCGCGGCCCGGTGGACGGCAGCCTGCTGCTGTTTGATGCCAGCAGCTTTGCGGTGGCGCCTGCGCTGTACCCCAAGATGGGCTACGACCCGGCCAAGGCTTTCACAGCGCTGGCGGTGTTGGCGCAGTTTCCGAATGTGCTGGTGGCGCATCCTCCGTTTGCCGCCACCAGCGTCAAGGACCTGGTGGTGATGGCCCAGGCCAAGCCGGGTGCCATCGCCTATGCCTCGTCGGGCAACGGCTCGGCCCAACACCTGGCCGGCGCCTTGTTTGAGGACCTGGCCCATGCCGACTTGCTGCATGTGCCCTACAAAGGTGGCGGCCCGGCCATGACCGACGTGATGGGTGGCCAGGTGCCGCTGTTTTTTGCCAACCTGGCATCGGCGCTGGGCCATATCCAGGCGGGCCGTTTGCGGCCCATGGCGGTGACCAGCCGCCAGCGCAGCCCGGCGTTGCCGCAGGTGCCGACCATGGCCGAGGCCGGTGTGCCCGGTTATGAGGTGACCGAGTGGAACCCGGTGCTGGCGCCGGCGGGCATCGCGCCCGAGACCCGTGCAACGTTGGTGGCCGCGCTGGCCAAGGTCCAGGCCGCGCCTGAGGTGCAAGAGCGCATCCGGCAGCTCGGCGGTGAGCCGTTTGGGGGTGGTGTTGACGCCGCCACGCGGTTTTTGGCCGAGCAGCAGGCGCTGTGGGCGCGCATCGTGCGGCAGCGCAACATCCGCATTGAATGACCGGCCCATTCAACTTCAGGGTGGACCCGTCGCTGGATCTTGGCCGCCGAGCGCGCGAGCAGCCCGGGCAAGGCGCTGCGGTCGGACCCGCCGAAGGCTGGGACGCGCATGTGCATGTGTTTGATGGCCGGCCAGTGCCGGCTGCGCACTACCAGCCCGGCCCCTACCCGTTGGCCCGCTTGCAGGCCGGCGCTGCCGCCGCAGGCGTGGGTCGTTTTTTGCTGGTGCAGCCCAGCGTCTATGGCCGCGACAACAGCCTGCTGCTGGGCGTATTGCGCAGTGCACCCGGCCGCCACCGCGCTGTGGTGGTGCTGCAGGGCGATGAGCCCGATGCGGTGCTTGACGGGATGGCGGATGCCGGTGTGCGCGGTGTGCGCATCAATGCGGTGTCGCCCCAGGGCAGCGATGAGTCGGTGCTGGGCTTGCTGGCGCCGCGCCTGCGGGCCCGGGGCTGGTTTGTCCAGTGGTACGTGCCTTCCGTACAGTTGGCGCGGGTGGCAGCACTCTCGGCGCAACTGGGCTTGGTGGCGGTGCTGGACCACCTGGCCGGCCTGACCGCCGCCGCATGGGCCGATGCCTCGGGCCGCGATACCGCCGGTATCGGCGCGGCCTTGTCGCAGCTGGCCGACCAGGGCGCCTGGCTCAAACTGTCCGGCTGGTACCGCCTGTCGGCTGCGCCACCGTATGACAGCTTGCTGCCGATGATCGCCGCACTGCACCGCCGGTTCGATGGCCGCTGCGTCTGGGGTTCGGACTGGCCCCATACCCGGTTCATGGAGCCCGGTGCCGCCGGGGCGGTGCCAACCTACAGCAGCTTGCTCAGCCCGCTGCATGCGGCGCTGGGGGGCGATGCGGCGGCGGCCGTACTGCACACCTCGCCCACCGCGCTGCTGGGCTGATGCCTTGCCAAAACAATCACCCGCCAGCTTGTTTTGCTCGAACCCCTTTTATCTGGAGCCCCGCATGACCCTGCACCCTGATCCCACCCCCACCCCCACCCGCCGCACCTTGCTGGCGGCCCTGGGCGCCGCTGGCGCGTCCACACTCTGGCCAGCGCTGGCCAGCGCCCAATCCTGGCCGTCCAGGCCGATCCGGCTGGTGGTGCCATTTGCGCCGGGTGGCAGCTCCGAGATCGTGGCCCGCGCCGTCGCCGCAGAGTTGGCCAAGATCCTGGGCCAGTCGGTCTATGTCGACAACAAGCCGGGTGGCGGCGGCAATGTGGCGATGGGCGAGGTGGCCCGGGCCGAGGACCAGCACACCCTGATCCTGGGCCACATCGGCACCTTGGCGGTCAACCCGTTCATCTTCGACAAGCTGCCCTACGACCCGGTCAAGGACTTCCGGGCCATCAGCCTGCTGGCCAAGGTGCCCAGCCTGTACGTGGTGCCGGCCGAGCTGCCGGTAAAGAATCTGAAGGACTTCATTGCGCTGGCCAAGAGTAAGCCGGGCCGGCTGAACTACGGCTCGGCCGGCAACGGCAGCGCCGGCCACCTGGCGATGGAGTACCTGAAAATGGTCAGCGACACCTTCATCCTGCACGTGCCCTACCGCGGCACCGGGCCGCAGCTGACCGACCTGCTGGCCGGCCGGCTCGACATCGCGGCGGTCGGTGCGCCGGCCATCCTGCAGCACATCAAGAGCGGCAAGCTGCGCTGCATCGCCACTGGCAGCACCCAACGCATTGCGCAACTGCCTGATGTGGCGACGGTGGCCGAGCAGGGCTACCCCGGCTTTGAGATGACGCAGTGGTACGGCCTGTTGGCACCGGCCAGCTTGTCGGCCGCCGCGGCCGACAAGCTGGCGGTGGCCACCGCCAAGGCCGTCCACACCCCCGAATCACTGGCCCGTTTGCAGACCGATGCGGCGATCGCAGTGGGCGGCACGCCGGCCGAGTTCGTGCGCTTCATCGCCGACGAGCAAAAACGCTGGAAGCCGGTGCTGGCGCGCGCCAAGGTCAAGCCGGACTGAGGCTTGTTGTTTCGGAGGTCGTAGCTGAGCATTTGAAGGCGGCTTACGGCTCTGAGCTGCCTTTCGTTTTTTGGCCCGTAACCGGCCGTTCGTGGGTGTTGCACGACCGCGCCGCGCCGGGCTGGCGTGCCCCGCTCCGTGTCATTCCGGGCCGGAAAAGCACCGGCCCTCCCTTCTTTACCTGCGCGGGACACGCCAGCCCGACACGGCGCTACTCCACCCGCATCGCGTGCCGGCTTTTCAAGCCAACGCACGCGGCAACGGTGGCGGCGGCCAAGGGCGTTGGGTGACCGGATCCCGTAAGTAAAGGAGGAGGCGTCGGACGCAAGGCCGGCGCCGGGGGACATGGAGGGAGCCGGTTGCCCGACGGCCTTGGTTGCCATTCGGCGCACCCGTCGAACGGCGGCATTCCGATCAATCGAACGACCGCAACGAGCCGACTCCAGCCAGTCAAGCTGAACCTTGTTGCCTCAGGTGCCGTCGGATCCCCTCAGGGCAACTTAGCGGCATCAAAAGGGCTGCTTCCTGAAAAGTGAATTGTCCTTTGCGGGCGCCGGTCGCAAAGTCGCTGGTTCTGGCATTGCCCATGTGGGCCAGCCGCCCAGTTCCGCTCAGCCCATGACCCAACCCAGCTACCAAGACATCCGCGACGCCGTGCGCGCCCTGTGCGCCGAATTTCCGGATGAATATCACCGCAAGGTCGACAGCCAGCGCGGTTATCCAGAGGCCTTTGTCGATGCGCTGACCCAGGCCGGCTGGATGGCCGCGCTGATCCCGCAGGAGTACGGCGGCTCGGGCCTGGGCCTGGCCGAAGCCTCGGTGATCATGGAAGAGATCAACCGCGCCGGTGGCAATTCGGGCGCTTGCCACGGCCAGATGTACAACATGGGCACGCTGCTGCGGCACGGCTCGGCCGAGCAAAAGCAGCGCTACCTGCCGCAGATCGCCAGCGGCGCGCTGCGCCTGCAGAGCATGGGCGTGACCGAACCCAGCACCGGCACCGACACCACCAAGATCAAGACCACTGCGGTCAAAAAAGGCGACCGCTATGTCGTCAATGGCCAGAAGGTGTGGATCTCGCGCATCCAGCACAGCGATCTGATGATCCTGCTGGCGCGCACCACGCCGCTGGCGGACGTCAAGAAAAAGAGCGAGGGCATGTCGGTCTTCATCGTCGACCTGCGCACCGCGGTGACCAGCGGCATGACGGTGCGGCCGATCCCCAACATGGTCAACCACGAGACCAACGAGCTGTTTTTCGAGAACCTCGAGATCCCGGCCGAGAACCTGATCGGCCTGGAGGGCCAGGGCTTCAAGTACATCCTCGACGGCCTGAACGCCGAGCGCACGCTGATCGCTGCCGAGTGCATCGGCGACGGCCGCTGGTTCATCGACCGGGTCAGCGCTTATGTCAAGGACCGCATCGTCTTCGGCCGGCCGATCGGCCAGAACCAGGGCGTGCAGTTTCCGATCGCCGAGGCCCACATCGAGGTCGAGGCGGCCGACCTGATGCGCTGGCAGGCCTGCCGCCTCTACGACGCCCACCAGCCCTGCGGCGCCCAGGCCAACATGGCCAAGTACCTGGCCGCCAAGGCCAGCTGGGAGGCAGCCAACGCCTGTATTCAGTTTCACGGTGGCTTTGGTTTTGCATGTGAATACGACGTCGAGCGCAAGTTCCGCGAGACCCGGCTGTACCAGGTGGCGCCGATTTCGACCAACTTGATCTTGAGCTACGTGGCCGAGCATGTGCTGGGCCTGCCCAGGAGCTTTTGATGGCTGGCCTGCCACTTGAAGGCATCACCGTCGTCACGCTCGAGCACGCGATCGCCGCGCCGTTCTGCACCCGCCAGTTGGCTGACCAGGGTGCCCGGGTGATCAAGGTCGAGCGGCCGGGTGTGGGCGACTTTGCGCGCGCCTACGACGAGCGGGTCAACGGCCTGGCCTCGCATTTTGTCTGGACCAACCGCTCCAAGGAGAGCCTGACGCTGGACCTTAAAGCGGCCCAGGCGCCCGAGGTGCTGGCGCGCTTGCTGGCCGGTGCCGACGTGCTGGTGCAAAACCTGGCGCCGGGTGCGGCGGCACGGCTGGGCTTGTCGTATGAGGTCTTGAGCGTGCTGCACCCTGGGCTGATCGTCTGCGACATCTCGGGTTACGGCAACGACGATCAAAACCCCGGCCCCTACCGCGACAAAAAGGCCTACGACCTGCTGATCCAGAGCGAATCAGGTTTTGTCTCGATCACCGGCAGCCCGGACGCGCCGGCCAAGGCCGGCTGCTCGATCGCCGACATCGCCGCCGGCATGTACGCCTACAGCAACATCCTGACCGCGTTGATCCAGCGCGGCCGCACCGGGCTTGGCAGGCACATCGACGTGTCGATGCTGGAGAGCATGGTCGAGTGGATGGGCTACCCCCTGTATTACGCCTACCAGGGCGCCAGCCCGCCACCACGCGCCGGCGCCGCCCACGCCACCATCTACCCGTATGGCCCGTTTGCCACCGGCGACGGCAAGACGGTGATGTTGGGCCTGCAAAACGACCGCGAATGGCAGGTGTTTTGCCAGCGGGTGCTGCTGCAGCCGGCGTTGGCGGCCGATGAGCGGTTTTCCACCAACGCCAGGCGCACGGTGGCCCGTGACAGCCTGCGCGCGCTGATCGTCGAGGCGTTTGCGGCGATGACGGCCGACCAGGTGGCGGCGCGGCTCGACGCTGCCGGCATCGCCAACGCCAGCGTCAACACGATGGCCGACGTGTGGGCCCATCCGCAGTTGTTGGCCCGCGGCCGCTGGACCGAGATCAACACCCCCGCCGGCCCGGTGCCGGCACTGTTGCCGCCCGGCTGCACGGCGGCCCGCATGGACGCAGTGCCGGCGCTGGGCCAGCACAGCCAGGCGGTGCTGGCCGGCCTGGGGTTTGATGCCCGGCAGATCGACGCGCTGCGGCGCGACGGCACGATTTGAAGTTTTCAGGAGCAGCCCACCATGACCGCATTGAATGCCGACCCGACCCGCGCGCTGGCGCAGTTTGCCGCCACGCTGCAGTTCAGCGACATTCCGGCGCCGGTGTTGCGCCGCGCTGAAGACCTGTTCCTGGACTGGTTGGCCTCGGCGCTGGCCGGCAAGGGCGCGCGGCCGGTGGAGAGCATCGCGCGTTTCATGCAGGCGATGGGCCCGACCGATGGCCCCAGCGAGGTGCTGATCCACCGGCGCGGCAGCAGCCCGCTGGTGGCCGCGGTGGTCAATGCCGCCGCATCGCACTTTGCCGAGCAGGACGATGTGCACAACGGCTCGGTGTTCCACCCGGCGGCGGTGGTGTTCCCGGCGGCGCTGGCAGTGGCCCAGGCGCTGGGCCGCAGCGGCGCTGAATTGCTGACGGCCAGCGTGGTGGGCTACGAGGTGGGCATCCGGGTGGGTGAGTTTCTCGGCCGCTCGCACTACCGCATCTTCCACACCACCGGCACCGCCGGCACGGTGGCGGCGGCGGCGGCGGTGGGCCGTTTGCTCAACCTCAGCGTGGACCAGATGGCGCATGCCTTCGGCTCGGCCGGCACCCAGGCCGCCGGGCTGTGGGAGTTTTTGCGCACCGCCGCCGATTCCAAGCAGTTGCACACCGCGCATGCCACCGGCGCCGGCCTGACGGCGGCCTACCTGGCGGCCGACGGCTTCACCGGTGCGCGGCAGATCTTCGACGGCCCGCAGGGCATGGCGGCCGGCATGTCCAGTGATGCCGATCCCGCCAGGCTGGCCGACCGCCTGGGCAGCCGCTGGGCGCTGGCCGAGACGTCGTTCAAGTTCCACGCGTCCTGCCGCCACACCCACCCGGCGGCGGACGCGCTGCAGCACTTGATGCGTGAACACCACCTGGCCGCCGACGCGGTGGCGCAAGTCACCGCCCAGGTGCACCAGGCCGCGCTCGACGTGCTGGGCCCGGTGGTCGATCCGCAAACCGTGCACCAGGCCAAGTTCTCGATGGGCACGGTGCTGGGCCTGGTGGCGGTGCAGGGGCGTGCCGGGCTGACCGAGTTCGATGCCGACTACCGGTCGCCGGCGGTGCTGGCCTTCCGCGACAAGGTGGACATGGTGCTGGACCCGGAGGTGGACAGCGCCTACCCGGCGCGCTGGATCGGCAAGGTTCAGGTGCAAACCACCGACGGCCGGCACCTGGCGGCCCGGGTGGACGAGCCCAAGGGCGACCCGGGCAACACCCTGGACAGGGCTGAATTGGAAGACAAGGCGCAGCGCCTGGCCGCCTACCAGGGCGGCGCCAGCCCGGCCGAGATGCGGGATGTGATTGCGCAGGTCTGGTCGCTGGCCGATGCGGTGCGGGTGCCGCGCTGGTTGCCCGCAGTCTGAAGCCTCCTGGGGCGGACCGCGCAGCATTCCCGCGTCGGCCGGGTGCGGCTGGCATGCCCTGACCGGGCTAGTGCAGCAGGTCCTCGCTGGCGCACAGCGCCCGGGTGGCGGCGGTGATTTCCTCGAAGCGCTGCACCGCCAGCGCCAGGGGCGCGGCCGCCAGCGTGCCCGCATCGCGGCTGAGCAGCGACGAGGCCTCGGCCAGTGCCGGCATGCCCAGGTTCAAGGCAGCACCCTTCACGGCGTGGGCGCTGCGCCGCAAGGCTTCTGTATCGGCGTCGCGCATGGCCGCCCGCATGCGCCTTGCGGCATTCTCGGCCTGGGCGAAGAAGCCGCTGTAGAGCGTGGGCACCTGGGCCGGGCCCATCAGGCCGCGCAGACCGTGCAGCGTGGCGCGGTCCAGCAGCCCGGCGCTGGCCGATGCCGGATCGTCCGGCAAGGCCGCGACCAGCGCCGGGCTGCAGCCGGCAAAACGACGCTGCAACAAGGCGCGCAGCCCGTCCAGGCTCAACGGTTTTGTCAGCACCTCGCTGACGCCAGCGTCCAGGCAGCGCTGCTGGGTGTCCGCAAACACATCGGCGGTGATGGCCACCACGCAGACGCTGCCGGCCGGCTCGGGCAGCGCCCGGATGGCCTGGGTTGCGGCCACGCCGTCCATCACCGGCATGTGCACATCCATCAGCACCAGATCGAAGGCCGTCTTCGTGGTCGCTTCCTGCATGGCCTGCACCGCGAGCAGGCCGTTTTCGACCAGGCAGGCCCGGTGCCCCAGCCGCGCCAGCAAGGCCGCGAGGTACATGCGGTTGACCGGGTGGTCCTCGGCCACCAGCACCCGCAGCGGGCGGGCGGGCGCCGGGTCGACCAGGGGCGCGATCGCCTCGGTGGCTGCGACCGGCAGCAGCGGGCAACGGAAGCAAAACACGCTGCCGGCACCCGGCGTGCTGCTGACCACGATCTCGCCGCCCATCAGCCGGGCCAGGTTGCGCGATATCGCCAGCCCCAGGCCGGTGCCGCCCAGGCGGGCCACCCGGCCGTCGGTGGCGCGGCCGTGGCGCTGGAACAGGTGTGCCAGGGTGTCGCGGTCCATGCCGATGCCGCTGTCGCAGACGCTGAACTCCAACCGCGACAGCCCGTTGTCGCCTTGCGCGCTGTGGCGGCATTTCAGGACGATCGTGCCGGCATCGGAGAACTTGATGGCATTGCTCAGCAGGTTGAACAGCACCTGGCGCACCCGGGTGGCGTCCAGCCGCACAAGCGCCGGCAGCGCCGCGTCGATCTCGACTTGCAGGCCCAGGCCCTTGGTGGCGGCGGCTGGCTGCAACAGCATGCGGATCTCGCGCAACAGCCCCTGCAGGTTGACGCCGGTGGGTGCCAGCGTCAGCACGCCCGAGTTGAGCTTGCTCAGGTCCAGGATGTCGTCGAGCAGGCGCTGCAGGTGCTGGGCCGACTCGTCGGCGGTGAGCAGCCAGTCCGGTGTGCGCGGGTCGCGAGGCGATTCACGCACCAGCGACAACATGCCCAGCAGGCCGTGCAATGGCGTGCGCAGCTCGTGGCTCATGTCGGCCAGAAACTCGCTTTTGGCGTCGCTGGCGGCCTCGGCCTCGATGCGGGCGTCTCGCAACTGGTCGGCCAGCCGCTGCAGCCGGCTGCGGCGCTGCTCCAGCTTGCGCATCTGGCCCAGCGTGATGCCGGCAAACACCATCACCATCGCCAGCAGAAAGCCGGTCAACGCCAGCCCGATCTGGTTGTGGTTGCGTACCTTGTCCTGCCGGTCGGTGACCTGCGCTGCCACCTGGTGCGTCGCGTCCAGCATGATCTGGTGGATCGGTGTGTCAAGCGCCTCCAGGTCGGTCAGCAGCGCCTGCGCCGCCTGCGGGCTGAGGCTGCCCCTGGGCTCGCTGCCCAGGTACAGGTCGGCGCGCCGGGTAAAGCGGTCCAGATCGCGCAACAAGCCGGTGTCGCCGTTGGGGCTGCCTGCGCCACCTGCACTGCCTGCACTGCCTGCACTGCCTGTACTGCCAATCAGCCGCCGGGCCCGGTCATTGCCCAGCATCGACACCCGGCTGACGAAGATGTCGTAGCGCAGCTGCAGCGCGGCATTGTCCGGCGCCTGGACGTCCTTGCGCAGTTGCTCGCGCAGCCGAAGGTATTCCATCTCGACCTGGTAGAGGCTGAGCACCAGGTAATCGTCCTGGACCTGTACCGTGCTGTTGAGCAAGCTGTACTGGCGGGCCTGCACAAAGGCCGCGGCCAGCAGCGTGGCCAGCAGCAGCAGGCCGGTCACGCCGAACCAGGGTGTCAGCCGCGATGGCCCGGCGTCGTGCGCCAGGTCAGCGGACCGCGGCGGGGGGGATTCGGCCGGCGTCACAGCAGCTCGATCGCTTTCAGCTGCCAGGCGCAGCGGCTGTAGAACACCGGGTTGCGCAACTCGGCGTGCTGGTCGAAGGGGTAGATGATGAACAGCGGCCCCTTGTCGCGCACCGCCATCGGCTTGTCGTCCAGCAAGCGGGCCAGCAGCAGTCCGTAGCGCTGGGTATCGGCCAACGGCAGGTCGACGCGGTAGTCGTTCAGGGCCACCGCGCGCAGCTGGCTGCCGTAACCCCCGGCGGCCGCCACCACGTCGCGCAACAGCGGGCCGGTGAACTTGCGGGCCTGCGGGTACCACGGGGTGCGGGCGCTGAAACTGGCCTGCGGCAGGCGTTCGAGCATGGCCATGTCGAACACCGCGGCACTGCCGCGGTTGGTCTCGCGCACTTTGCCGGTCAGCGTGAGCAGCGGCTGGCCCTCGGGTGCGTCCAGCGCCTGGGCGACGAATGGCGCCAGCAGGGGCAGCGGTGCCAGACCCAACAGCGTACGACGGTGCATTTCCAGGTGAACCCGTGGCCTCGTGCCGGGATGGTAACTGCTGTGCCGGGGCCTGGCGGCCGGGCTATGCGCCTGGCAATGGCTGGGGTGCGGGGCGCGCCGGTGCTGCCGATCAGAAGCCCGAACCGGGCGTCAGCAGAAAGGCCGATTCGTCAGGGGTATCGGCCCGGCCCAGCAGCGCGTTGCGGTGCGGAAAGCGGCCAAACCGGGCCACGATGTCGTGGTGGCGCCGGGCCCAGTCGAGCAGGCCGGCGAGCGCCGGCTCGTCCTGCTCGAGCTGGGTGAACAGCTGCACCGAGGTGAGTTGGTGCGACAGGTCCTCGGCATGCTCAAACGGCAGGTAGACAAACTGGC
>Ga0209181_10006456_pt1 | contig 16435 bp, 10 predicted proteins | sample MAT05_FD_187208 | JGI IMG/M metagenome (GOLD analysis project Ga0209181, IMG submission 187208) | Freshwater microbial communities from Lake Fryxell liftoff mats and glacier meltwater in Antarctica - MAT-05 (SPAdes) (version 2) | ecosystem: Environmental > Aquatic > Freshwater > Ice > Liftoff... | reverse complement strand
CTTGGAATCCGTGACGCTGCCGCCGAGCCCGCCCGCGCCACCGGTGCCGCTGCCGCCCGCGCCGCCGCGCAGGAATTCCGCGTAACGCACCGCCGTGACGGTGAGCCCGTCCACATTGCCGCCCGCGCCACCCGTCAGGCCGGAAGCACCCGCACCGCCCTGGGCCGCAAAGACCCCGGCCCGGCCGCTGCTCGCCGCGATGTCGCCGCCCGCGCCACCGGTTCCCGCGCTGCCGCTGCCGCCGGCTCCACCGGTCAGTGCCACGCGGGCAAAGGGCGCGGTGAAGGTGATCGCGCTGAGGTCGCCGCCGTTGCCACCGACGACTGAGTTGCTCGTCCCGCCCGCGCCGCTGGTGAAGCTGTGCGCGGCGAAGTTTGTCTTGTCGGTGAGCTTGATCGTCTTGATCTCGCCGCCGTTGCCGCCGCCGCCGGTCGTCGATGCGCCGCCCGCGCCGGTCTGCAGCGCGAGGCCGATCGCCGGGGAAGCCCAGAGGCCGGTGATGTTGAACGTGAGATTGCGCGCGGCGCCACCGGCCAGGCCGGCCAGCGTGGTTTGCGCGCCGCTGTTGCCGGTGGTCACTCCCAGCGCGCTGCGCAGCGTGCCGCTGGCATTCACGGTGACGCGCTCGAGATCGCCGCCCGCGCCGGCACTTCCACCGGAGCCGCCGCTTCCCGTGGTGATCGCAAATTGCCCCGTGCCGTGCACCGCCGCGCTGGTCAGCGTCACGTCGCTCGAGGCGCCGCCCGCACCACCCGCACCCGTGCCGGAGTCTCCGCCGAGGCCGGATTGCAGCAGCGTGGTGTTGACCTGCAGCTTCGCGCCGAGCGTCACCTTGCTTTTCGTCAAGGCGCCTCCCGCCCCGCCCGCACCGGCGCCGCTACCCGCGAGGCCGTCGCCCGCATTCAGGTTCACCAACCCGATGTTTCCCGCCGTGACCGCCAGCGTTACACCCGTGACGGCACCGCCAGCGCCGCCCCCCGCACTGCCGTTCCCGAGGCCGCCGGCGCCTGCGGTGAAGGTCGCATCGCCGTCCAGGATCGTGCCGATCGTCGCCGTCACCGTGGCCAGGCCGCCGCCTTTCCCCCCGACGCGGCCGGCGCCCTCCGCATCCCCGCCCAGCCCGCCGGCCACCGCCACCCCCGCGTCCGCGTCCGCCGCCTTAAGCGTCACGTTCGAGAGACTCGCGCCGTCGCCGCCGGAGCCGGTGCCCGTCGCGGCTCCGCCATCGCCTCCGACCACGCTGAAGCCGCCCGCGAAGCGCCGCACCGTCGCCGTAATTTTGTCGATCAAGCCAGCGTCGCCGCCGTCATTCGTGCCGGATGCTTCGCCACCATTGCCGGACGCAATCTGGAAAGAACCCGTGAGATCGCTCGCCGTGAACGTGACCGCGAGCACGTCGCCGCCCATGCCGCCCAAGCCACCGTCACCACCGTTGCCGGAGACAAAAGAAACGCCGCTGAGGAGCTGCGCACCGATCTTGACCGCGCTGCCCGTGTGATCGCCGCCTGCACCGCCCGCGCCCGTGCCGCTGGCATCGCCGCCGGAGCCCGTGGTGAAAGTGGCGGCGCTCTCGAGCGATTTTGCGGTGAACTTCAGCCCCGATAGATTTCCCCCCGCACCCGCCGCGCCGGTGCCGGCACCGCCGCCGCCATCGCCGCTCGTGAACGCGGTGGTGCCCGTGATCTTGTCCGCCACGGTGACGACCGGCGCCACGATTGCGCCGCCGTCGCCGCCCGCTCCCGCCGCACCGCTGCCCGTGCCGCCACTTCCCGAAGCGAGCGAAAATGTGCCGAGCAGCGATCCCAAAGTCGCCTTGTGAAGGGTCACCGCACCGGCGTCCCCACCGTTGCCATTCCCGCCGCCGCTACCCGATACGACCGAATATCCACCCGCACTTTTGGCGACCTTCGCCGTCCAGGTGGAGATCGCGCCGCCCGCGCCGCCATTGCCGGAAGTGCTGCCGCCCTCGCCGCCGTTGCCGCCATTCACCTGCATCGCACCGACGATCTGCGCGGCCGTGATCTTCGTGCCGGTGACTGCACCGCCGCTGCCGCCATTGCCCGCCGTGTCCACGCTGCCCCCCGCGCCGCCCTGCACGTTCACGCTCCCGTTCACCATCCCGACCGTCGCGGTGAGCCGGCTCGCCGTGCCGCCGAGGCCGCCATTACCCGACGCCGTGCTGTCTCCACCCAGATTGGCGCTGAAGAAAACGCCGCCGACATTGCCTGCCTTGAGCGTGATCGTGTCGAGCGCGCCGCCGTTGCCACCATTGCCGTCGCTGGCTCCCCCGGTGCCCGAGTTAAAGCTGATGGTGCCGCTCACTTCGCCGAACGTCGCTTTCGCGCCCGTGATGCTGCCACCCACGCCGCCGCTGGTCTCGCCCACTCCGCCATTGCCGGCAGTGATCTCGAAGCTGCTGCCCACCCGTTTCGTGATCGTGGTGGTGATCGCGGAAAGACTGCCGCCCGCGCCGCCTGCCCCGCTGGTCGTGCCGGAGTCGCCGCCGCTGCCGGCATTCAGCGTGAAGCCGCCGCCAAATTCCGCGGAACTCACGACGACCGTGCTGACCGCACCCCCAGCGCCGCCCGCGCCCGAGGCGTTGCCGCCGCCCCCCTGGCCGCCGACCAGCGTCACCGAACCGGTCACGTAGACGGGCAGAACGCTGAGCTTCGCCAGCGAGCCGCCACCGCCGCCGCCACCACCGGCGGTGCCCGCACCGCCGTTGCCGGCGAAGACATCCACGCTGCGCACCAAGGGCGTCTTGATCGTCACCGTATCGAAGCCGCCGCCGAGACCGCCCGTCGCCGCCGCTCCCTCCCGCGCGCCGCCAGAGCCGCCCACGAGCAGCACCCCTCCATCGATGAAGCCGCTCGCCGTCACGCTGAAATTTCTCACCGTCGCGCCCGTGCCCGCCACCCCGCTCGCCGAGTCGCCGCCGGAGCCCGCCAAGGTGCTGTTCACGTTCACGTCGCCGCGCACCACCGCGAGGTTCAGCGTCACACCATCGACCACGCTGCCGACCCCGCCGTTGCCGGTGCCCGTCGTATCGCCGCCGTTTCCGGGATTGAATTCGATCGTTCCCGCGATCGAGCCGGTCGATTTCAACGTCACCGCGCCGATCCCTCCGGCGTCGCCCGCACTCGCCGCCGCGTCGCCGCCGCGACCGCCGCTGAGCGTTAGATTTCCCGCGAGGTCAGTATAGGAAAGCGTGATCCCATTCACCCGCCCGCCCGCACCGCCGAGGCCGGTGCCGTTGCCCTCGCCGCCCACTCCGCCCGTGAAGCTCTGGTTGCCCGTCGTGAAAACGCCGGTGATTTTCACCCCCTCGACCACACCGCCCGCGCCGCCCGCGCCATTGCCGCCGGTGCTTTCCCCACCGGCGCCGCCGGAGATGGCCACGCCCGTCCACGCGTCGGCGATCGTCACCGTTCTTACCAGTCCGCCGGCGGAGGCCGCGCCCGCTGCGTTGTCCGCGCCGTCGCCGGCCGCGATCACCGCCGCGTTGCGGGTCAGCACCAGGTCCGTGATGTCACCGCCGGCGCCCACGGGCGTGAAAAGATTCGTCGAGCGAGGCGCGGCCCCGAGCGCCACGCTGTTGACGTCGGCCTCGTCGCCGGTGGCGATGCGGTTCACGCTGCGAAAGGAATTTGCGAGCGAGAAGAGCGACTTGCCGACCGTCACATTCGCGATGTCTTCGCTCGCGAGGATGTTGCCCTGCACCGCGCCATCCACCGTGAGCCCGGCGATGGCACTGCCCGGCACCAGCGTCCAATTGCCGCCGCTCAGCGGCACATTGTCCGTGGCATCGAGATACGTGCCGATCGAGCCGTTCACGTCCGTCTTCACCGTGCCCACGAAACCTGCGCCCACCGCGAGCCCCGTGAGATCGTCTTGCTGAAACGAGCCGTCGCCGTCGCGGTCGGTGAAAAAGAGCATCGCCTTGCCGGTAGTGAGCTGCACGAGGATCGGGTCGCTCGCATCGACCAGGAAATTGTGATTCGCGTCCCACCGCACCACGTCCGTGGCTCCGGCGAGGAAGGCGACGGTCGAGCCCGCGTTCGAGTTTGCGAGCGTTTCGTTGCTCGCCGGATTCATCGCATCCACCGGAGTCGCCGGCACGGTGAAATCGAGGATTCTCAAATCCACAGAGCTGACGAGGAACGTGGCGGGCGCGATGCGGGCTTCGAGGGGTTCGGGGCGGGTCGAGGGGATCATGGCAGGTGGGATGGTGGAGGAGTTTTTTGGGGGAGAGGTGCCGAGCTGGCCGAGGGATTTTCGGCGGCCCGCAGCGGGGAAGAGACGGTCATATCGGATGTCCGAAAGAAACGCGAGCGCGACGCGCGAAAGATCGGATTCCACGGAAATCGGGTGACCGTTCTGTCATTCCCGCGTTTCGTCGTGCGTATCCCCACCGCCTCCGGGACGCTCATGCGAAAGTTCAGCTCTCAGCGACTCCGGCAGGTCACCGAATGCATTGACCAGCTTGCAGCCGCGTGAAGTCATGCGCCCGCACGACGTGCGGCGCGAGGTGGCGCAACGACGGGGCAAACCGCTCCTCGACCGCGTCGGCATGCCGGCGGCAGGCGTCGCACCCCGCACCCCACCTCAGGGCCTCACGAATGCACCCGGCCAGCCGCCGTGCGCGGTGATGGTCGTGTCGATCTCGGCCATCAGGCGCCGCGTTTCGCCGAGGGCGTGGACGATGCGGGCGTAGGCTGATAGATCGTCGTAACCGAGGGTGCGGCCGCGGCGGTCCTTCAGCCAGCGTTCGGCGGGCTGGTAGCCGCCGATGGGGAAGCTCCACGCCTCCGGCGGCACGGGCTCGAAGTGCTGGCGGTCATTGATCCACACCCGGCCCTGGTGCCGGTCGGGGCCGTCGGGTTGCGGCGGCTGGTAGCGCACTTCCTCGATGACGTTGTCGCCCTTCACCGGAAAGCCGGGGCCTTCGCCTTCGCCGTGGCCGCGAGCGTGGAGATCGACGAGCGTGCCGCCGAATCCTGCGAGTTCGCGGAAGAGTTCGTAGTCGCAGGTGAGGGGCAACCGGGGGAAATCGGTGCGGAGGAACTCGGCGTAACGGGCGCGGTAGGCCGGGCAGTGGAAGACGGCGTAGGCGTAGTGGAAGATGAGTTCCGGGCCGACTTCGCGTTTGGCCGGGCGGCCGAGCCCGTCGGGGACAAACTTCACTTCCAGCTTGGCGACAAGATCGGCGATGAAGGCGGCGCTCAGGTTCGGGCGGCGCGCCGGTTCGTCGGGCTCCTCACGGACGAACAGGTCGTCGGTCGGGAGTTTACCGTTGGGGTAGAGGTAGAGGGGCGAAACGTAGCTCCCGTCGTACGGCGTAGCGATCTTGTGTTGGCCGATTGGAATCCGCGTGCTGAAAACGGAGAACTCCTCTTTGGTTTGCCGAGTAGTGATCAGGCCGAGGTTCTCGCTCGCGAAATGGTGATTCAGTTCCTCGCGTGGACGGTCGAATGCAAAGCGCCCGTAGAGCATGTGGCGCTCGTCGAATGGTCGATAAAGACAGCGAGTGGCGGAGACCTTTGCCAGGTCGAATTTGCGAGCGCCGGCCACAGTCCAATCGCTAGATTCGGTCAGGCCGTATTTTTCGAGAAACCGATGTGCTGGAAGCTGCGGATCAGCAAGATCGTGCAGGTGCCGCTTTGCTTCCTGAATGCTGAACGTGATCGCAAAGGAGTCCCGGTGGGAGTTGGCCCCGATGCCTGTGAAAGGCATCATATCCGTCACTTTCCACCCGTCCTCATACTCGTTCTCCAATCCCGTATCTCGCGGGAAGAAATAGTAGTTGGGCGACTTCGGTTTCAGCGTCGTCCATTTCGTATTCTCGACTTGGTGCCCATCGAGCCACTCGTATTTCTTCGCCCGCTGGCTGCCGTGCAGGTGCGCGTGGCGGACGACGCAGGCTTTCTTCTTCCGCTTCGCATCGGGGGGCAGCTTCACAAAGATGCCGATGGCGACGCCCTGCTGGATGTCGAAGACGTTCTTGTCCGGCGCGCCGGTGGCGGGGTCGATCTCCTTCTTCTTCACGTTGCCGTGCAAGTCGATGAGGTAAATCTCGTCGAAGGTCGCCATCAGGCTCTGGCGCATGCCGCGGAAGGTGGGGTTGTCGAGGTAGCCGTGATTGGTGATGAAGGCGAGGACACCCTGCCCGGTCTGGTCGATGCGCCACTGCGCCCAGCGGATGAACTTCACGTAGTCATCCTGCAGCCACTTCGGGTTGCGCTCGCCGAGCGGCTTCCCGTCGCACAGGTAGTAATCGCGCACGAGCCGGCCGATCCACGCGCCCTTGTTCGCGCTGTGACCGGAGTAGGGCGGGTTGCCGAGGATGACGAGGACGGGCTTGTTTTGTTTGATCTCGTAGGCGGCGTTGGCCTCGTCCGAGAGCATGCGCAGCGGGCCGAGTTGCGCGGCCTTTTCCTCGAGGTCTTCGAGCGTATTGGTGAGGAAGATATTGATGCGCTCGCCCTTCTGCGGCTCGTAGCTGAGGCTCTGGCGGAAGAGCGGCTCCTTGTCCCACGCGGCGAGGGCGAGGCCGAGCTTGAAGTGGGCGACGGCATACGGGGCCATCAGGAGCTCGAAGCCGAAGAGGCGCGGGAGGAGGTGCTCGTGGACGTAGTCGCCCCAGGCGCCGAGCTTCTTGTTGCGCTCGAATTGCTCGCGGATGAAATCGAGGACGCGGTAGAGAAAGGTGGCGGTGCCGGTGGCGGGGTCGAGGATGAGGACGCGATGCGAGGTCTCGGTGATTTTTTCTCCGGCCTCCTCGCGGGTGACGGTGATCTGGCTGCGGTCGGCGAGGCCGTCCTTGAGTCCGAACTTGCTCTTGAGCAGGAGGTCGAGGCTTTCGACGATGTAGTTCACCACCGGCTCGGGGGTGTAATAGACGCCGCGCAGCTCGCGGAGCCGCGGGTCGTAGGCTTGCAGGAAGGTTTCGTAGAAATGGACGACGGGATCGCTGCGCCGGCCACGCTTGCCGAAGTCGCCGAGGATGTCGTCCATGCCGGCGACATCGAGGGTCTGGATGATGTCCTCGACGAAGCCGGCAAAGGGTTCGTCTTCCAAAGCGGAGCCGGTGATCTGCTCGAAGAACTGGCGGAGGAAAGGATTGGTGCGCGGGATGAGGGCGCGGGCCTTTTCCCGGGTGAACTTGCCGCCGGGCCCGGCGGCGCGGGCGGAGAAGAGGCCGTAGGCGAGGGTCTGCGCAAACATGTCGGCAAACTCGGCGCGGACTTTGGCTTCCTCCCTGGCGTCGGGCTGGATGGCGAGCTCGGGGAGCAGTGTGGCGGCAAAGGCCGCGCGCCAGTCGCGGAGCTGGCCGGAGGCTTCACCATAGGCAAAGGCCTCGACGATGGTATCGCGCACCATGTGGGTGAGATGGGCGAGGCGCAGGGCGAGATCCTGTGCGGAGGTGATGCGGACGGGACGCTGGGCGAGGAAGCTTTTGAGAAGATCGAGAGCGCGCTCCTGCTCGTCGGGATCGGAGACGATCTTGCCACTGCTGGTGAGGCGGCCGAGCGCGGCGCTCCCGCGTTTCTCCATGCCGCGCTCGCCTTGCACGAACCAGCGGACTTCGAGGTAGTCGGTGAGGAGGAGATTCGGGAGGTGAGCCTGGTAGCGTTTGATCTGCTCGGTCTTTTCGGTCTCGCCGAGGTCGATGCCGATGTCCTTGGCTTCGATGTAGCCGACGGTCAGCCCATCCTTCTGGCGCGTGATGACGTAGTCGGGGGCGCCGCATTTCTCCCGCTTGGGCTCGTTCGTTGCCTCGATCTCGGCGAGGGATTCCAGGAAGGCCTTAAAATCGGGGCGGTAGGTGTGCTCGGTGGCTTCGTGTCGCTGATGCGTGCGCTCGATCTTCGCTAGATACTCCGCTGGGGACATGGTCACGGAGTAGGGAACCGGCTGCGAGTCGTCGAGTGCTTTAGAACTTTGGGTGCCCGGCTTTTTCCAAGATGCAATGGCGCACGCTCTCGACCGTGCAGGATGGGATGCCTGGCGCTTTAAACATGCCCCCAGTTGCCCGTAGCACGGAGGCTATCAGCGTCCCCTTTTCCCAGGGCTCTACGGGGCGACGGCGGTCGGCACCATGATCGCGTCCTTCATCCCGTGGAGGAGCTTTTTGTCCGCCGGACAAATCGTGGCCAGCGCACCGCGCAGCTCGGCCTTTCCATCGAGGAGAAAGTAATAGGGGCACAGCCGCACCCGGCCGCGCATGGTGACAATCTCGCCGCTGGCCGGATCGACGTAAGGCTGCTCGACGAGCCGCCCTTTGTGGAAGCGCTGGAGGATGTAGGGGTGGTGCTCGGACGACTCCAGCGCGTGGGTGATCGCGGCGTGCCATTCCTGCTGCGGCGCGTCGCTGCCGAGCGTGACGCTGCGGCTGCCCCAGCCGAGTTCGGAGAAGCCGCTGATCTTCAAAATGAGGTCGCGCTGTTTTTGGCTGAAGGCTTTCAGCTCCTCCCAGGAATTGATTTCCAAGCCGGGAATCACCGCGTGCTGCGGCAGCGCGGTGGGATCGAGAATCCAGGTGTAGGGAATGTGCTTTTGCAGTTCGACGAAGTGCCGCTCGCCGAGTTCGCGCCGCCAGTATTCGCGCAGCGGGCGCAGCCAGAAGAGGGCGAACCAGAGCTTCTCCTCGAGATACGGTTTGAAAGGCGGCGTGACGCGCACCTCGCCGCTCGCCGCCGCGGCCATGATCGCGGGCGCGGCGGGGACGTTGGCGAGGTCGAAGTTTTCGAAGAAGCGATAGAGGGTGGGTTGAGAGTTGAGTGTTGAGTGTTGAGAGGCGTCTAGCACGCGGAGCGCGCCACCACTCAACCGCGCGAGGTAGTGCATCTCTGGGCGGTAGGTGGCGGCTTCGTCGGACACGACGATGTCTCCGCTGCCGCCGAGGATTCCGCGGAAGCCGTCCAGCATTCCCGTGGCGCCGCCGAGCACGTCGTGGGTGCCGAAGCTGGCGTAGGTCGCGTTCAGCCATTGCGTGAGGCCGATGCCGCCGGGGACGTTGTCCAGCTCGGCGATGGTGAAGCCGTCTTCGGTGAGCACGAGGTCCGGGCGGATGACTTGCGGGAGGTCGTCGCGAAAACGCTTTTGCCGGGAGAAGGCGACGAGTTCGGGCGGTTTGCCGCGATCCACGTAATCGGCGATCCACGCGGGTTGTTTGCCGGCGATGCTGCGCTGGTAAAGCTCGTTGCAGGCGCGGACGAAAAGGTGCAGGCGGTAGCCGAGCTTGGTCAGCCGCTCGGCCAGCGCGGCGTCGATGGTGAACGGCTCGGGCGAAAGCAGCCACTCCTTGTCGGCGAAGAGTCCCTCCGGCGGCACCGCGGCGCGGATCGCCGCTACTCTGGCCAGCGCGTCGGCCATTTTAGATGAGCAGCTTCAACGCGCCGCGCACCAGATCCTCGCTGCTCTGCGCCGCGCCGCCTTTGTCCAGCGTCTGCTTCACGGCTTTGTGCGCATCGACCTGTTTGTAACCCAGTGAAATGAGCGCGAGTACGGCGTCGTTGATGTGCGTTTCCTCCGGCGTGGGCGCATGCGCGGCGCTGGCGGCTTCCCATGCGGCGGCGATGCCCACTTTGTCTTTCAGCTCCACGACGATCCGCTCGGCGGTCTTCTTTCCGATGCCCTTCACCTTGGACAGCGAGCTGATGTCGCCCGCCACCACGTTCGCCTTGAACGATGCCACGCTCGATCCGCTCAGCACCGCGAGCGCGCTTTTCGGCCCGATGCCGCTGACATGATCGACGAGCAGGCGGAAGAGGTCGCGTTCGCCCGCCGACATGAAACCGAAGAGCACATGCGCGTCTTCACGCACCTGGAGGTGAGTTAATATCTTGATCTGCCCACCGACTGGCGGAAGCCTGTCGTAGCTCGAGAGCGGAATAAATACATGATACCCGACCCCGTGAACGCCGACCACCACGTGCGTCGGCAGCGCCTCGACGAGCGTGCCTTCGAGAAATGTAATCATCGCGGTGACATTAGGAGCGCGCCGGGGCGTGCAAAGGGGAAAATGTGTCACCTCACCAGCCACCTCTGGCGGAGAGGGAACCACGAAACAGGCGAAATAAACGAAAGGGGAACCCGCGCTGCAGAGGCGGAACGGGAATCCGGAAGGGGTCCACGAAAGACACGAAAGGACACGAAAAGGGATTCTGCTTCCGTGTCCTTTTGTGTCTTTCGTGGACCGTTCCCTCCGCATTCCCCAAGCCGACGAATTTCTTCGCCCCTTTCGTCTATTTCGCCCCTTTCGTGGTTCCTCCTCCTCCTGCTGGCCGCGGTGGGCCGCGCGGAGGATGTCGGGGGCGTCCGCGCCTGGCTGGAGCCGCGGTCCACGCACGCCGCGGTGGCCTTCCCGATCGTGGGTGCGCAGCGGACGGAGATCGCGTTCGGGATTTTCGGCGCCGATGGGCCGGAGCTTTTCGGCAAAGGTGAGCCGCCGCCGGACGACGCGCTCCTGGCCAAGGCACGCGACCGCGCCACCGAGGATCTCGTGGCCCTGACCCCGCGCTACGTCCGCGACCGGCAGAAAGTCATCCAGTACGCCGAACTCACCTCGCCGAAACCCATCGTGGCCAGCGCGGTGCTCGCGCCGAAATTCCTCCAGCTCTTCCGCGACACCCTCGGCGACACCGTGCTGGTGGTGGTGCCCAGCCGTTACACCGCCTACGTCTTCCCGGCGCTCGCTTCGCGTTACCAGGAATACTACCCGATGGTCTTCGCCGCCTTCCGCGAGACGGCGTATCCGGTGAGCGTGGAAGTGCTGGAATTCAGCGCAAACGGCATCCGCGCCGTGGGTGTCTACGAGCGGCCCTGAGGCAGCGAACCAAGTCGATTTGCCGCGGATGTTTTTGACCACAGATCACACGGATAACGCAGATTCAGAGGCTGCAAAAATCAGCGTAATCTGGGCGATCTGTGGTTCACTCCGAACTCCCGGTCCTTTCTCTTCGTGAAACGCATCCTCTCCGTCGTCCTCGTGCTGCTCGCCCTCGGGGTGGCGGCGTTCTTTTTCATCAAGCTGCGGCGCTTTCTCCCCGAACGGGCGCGCGCCGCGGAACTCGCGCCCGCGGACTCGGTGCTTTTCGTGCAGGTGCCGAATCTGCGCGAGACGGCGTTTCGCGTGCCGGGGCTGGACCTCTACGCGATCTGGATGGAGCCGGACGTGCAGGCTTTTCTGGAAAAGCCGCGCAAAAAAGCGTCGTGGATGCAGCAGTGGGAGGAGCGGTTCGACGAAGTGGTGCGGGTGGCGCCCGGCGAGATGTTTGTCGCCTTCACGGCGGTGGGTGCGGAGCCGGAATTCGTGGGCGGGTTTTCCTTTGCCGGCAGCCGCCGCTCGGCCGAGGCGCTGGTGGAAAAATCGCGCGATCTGCTGCCGGGCAAGTTCGAGATCCGCGCGCACTCGAACTGGATGTTTTTTGCGAGCAACGGCGCAGCGCTGGAGGCGGTGGTGGAGCGGTTCGACGCAAAGGGGCGCGCGTCCGCGATCGGCGGCGATCCCGCTTTCCAGCAGGCGATCAAGGCGCTCGGTGTGGCCCAGGATTTGGTGGTCTATGGCCGGACCGACACGCTCCCCGCGCTGGGCATTTCGCGGCCGAAAACGGGGACCGCCGCGCTGGGGACCAGGATTCAAAAAGGCAAACTGCACGACACGATCTTCCTGCCGGCTCCGCCTGCCGAGGCCGGCAAGATCACCCAGCAGGCGCTCGCCCTCACCAGCCCGCAAACGCTGCTTTATTACACGAGCGACTTCGCCTCGCTGCCCGCCGGGTCGGACTTCGCGCTGGCGAAAACGCTCCTCCCCCAGCTCGCCGCCGCCGAAAAAGCGCTGGCCGCCAAAGGGCTCGCCTGGACCGACCTCCCGGCGGCCTTCGGTCCCGAGTTCGGCGCGATCGTCGAGTGGCCGGAAGACGCCGCCGTGCCCACGCTGGTGCTCGCGCCGCAGATTCGCGATGGCGCAAAGGCGCAGCAATTCGTCGAGGCGATCACCGCGCCCGGCGCCCTCGGCTCCACGAGCCCCGGCTGGGCGCTGGAGGATCGCGCGGGGATCGCCACCTACACCGCCCCGGCGCAGGGTCTCGCCTTCATCCGGCCCGCGCTCGCGCTCACCGATCGCTTTGCCCTCGCCGGCCTCACGCCGGAAGCCCTCAACTCCGTGCTGCTGCGCGCCAGACAACCCCAACCCTCGCTGAGCGAAAACCCCGTCTTCGTCGAATCCACCCGCCAGCTTGCCACCGCTCCGGCCTCGTTGGCCTACCTCGATTTCCAGCGCCTTTTTGAACGCCTCTACCGCCTCAGCCGCCCGTTCATCACCCTGTCCCTCGCTTTTTCACCGGAAGCTGCGGCGCAATTCGATGCCGGCAAATTGCCGCCCGTCGAGGCCATCGCCCGGCACCTCGGCCCGCTCGTCGTCACCCAGACCCGCCACGAACACGGCCTGCTCATCGAGTCCACGGGATCGATCACCTTCACCGAACTGATGCTCGGCGCCAGCGCCGGCGCGATGGCCAGCGGCCTCTCGAAGCTCACGGCGCAATTGCCCGGGCTGCTTCCGGGGAAAACCCCCGCGACCGGTCCCGCCACCCGCCCGAGCGCGCCGCTTTCTGCCCCTCCGGTCGCTCCCTTACCGACGCCCTGAAAAGCCACCGGGAAATCCCCGCGATTCTCCCGCAACTCGAAAATTTCTTTCGTGGCAAGGTCATTTTGTGGTAGCCTGCGCGCCCTATGCCTATCCACAAGAAAACCGCATTTTCCCGCCGTCTTCCTGATCTGGTGACCGAGGAACTCGCGGCGGTGCTCTCCTCCAAAAGCACGTTTGAGTTTAAGGGATTGTTCGAACTCGTGCATGAGAACCTGCGGGCCCGCAACGCGGCCAGCGGCGGTGAAGAGATGCTCCGCCTCCGCGCTTATGAAAAGCTGCAGAACCTGGTCGCCCGCGGCATGGTGAAAAAGGACGGCAAAAAGTACAAAGGCATTCCCAAGCAACTCGCCACTCTGCAAACGGTTCCGCCGCCCATCCTTCCCGCGGCTCCCGCAGCGGCCTAAATCAAACCCGGCCGGGCCGGCTCGCCGCCCCGCCCCACAAACCACGGACCGCTCCAAGGGTATATGGAACAATATCTACCGATTCTCCTGCAGGTCATCGTCGCGATGGTCTTTGCCGCTTCCGCGCTGGGCATCAGCGTCCTGATCGGCAAACACGGCAAGCGCAACGCCATCAAAGATTCCGCCTACGAGTGCGGCATGCTGCCGGAAGGCGGCGCGCAGCCTCGCTTCAGCGTGAAGTTCTACCTCGTGGCCATGCTCTTCATCCTGTTCGATATCGAGATCGTGTTCATGTACCCTTGGGCGGTCGTGTATCGCGAATTCGTCGCCACCCAGGGCACGAGCATCTTCTGGAGCATGTTCAGCTTCGCCGGCATCCTCACCGTGGGCTACGTCTACGCGATCATGAAGGGTGCGCTGGACTGGAAAAGCTAGGGCGCAGGGTATCGGCGGAGAGTTGATGGTTGATAGTCGGCGCGTTTTCCGCCGAAGTGTCCGCGCTGTAGAGCGGGTTTGAGCGCGCATCAGCGCCTCTCAACCAACAGCTCTCAACTCCCAGCCTTCCCCAATGGTCCATCACATCACGCTCTTCAAGCTCAAGCCCGAGGTCACCCCTCAGAAGCTCGAGCAGATCATGATGACCACCCGCATGACCCTGTTGAAGATCCCCGAGATCCTCAGCGTGCGCTGCGGCAAAAACATCGACGCCAAGTCCGAGTGGCCCTTCTTCATCGCCCTCGAATTCGAGTCCACGGAAAAGCTGGCGATGACCGAGGACGACGCGATTTACATGAAATTCGTGTCTGACATCGTCAAGGGCAACACCGCCTCCAAGCTCACGCTGAGCTACGAGATGGAGCCGGGCAAAAACGTCAAATACTCCTGAAGCCGCGCGGCGACGAACGAGATTTCCTCGTCGCTGATGGCAAAGGGCGGGCAGAGGCTGATCACGTTGGCATCCGGTGATTCGGGAAGCAGGATGAGGCCATCCTGCAGCGCGCGTTTCATGATCGCGATGCCGAGTGCGGAGAATGGCGAGCCATCCGCGCGGACCAACTCGACGCCCAGCTTCAGCCCCAGCCCGCGGACGTGGGCAAGGTGCGGCGACTTCAGCGCGAGCAGCTTTTCTTTGAGCACCCTTCCGCGTTCGCGGACCAGCGCCGCCGTGGCCGGATCGGCGTGCTGAGCGAGCGCGGCGAGCGCCATCGCACAGCCGAGCGGATTGCCGAGAAAGGTGCTGGTGTGCAGCGCTTCGCCGGTCGAGGGCGGCCACGCGTCCATGATATCCGCGCGGCCCACGCAGGCCGAGAGCGGGAAGCCGCCGGTGAGCGCCTTGCCGAGGCAAATCAAATCCGGCTTCGTCTCGAAGCGGTCGCAGGCGAAGAGCGCGCCGGTGCGGTTGAAGCCCGTGTAGATTTCATCCGCGATGAGCAGGATTTTGTGCGCATCGCAGATCGTGCGGAGCATCGGCAGGAAATCCCGCGGCGGCACCACGCACCCGCCGCGTCCCTGCACCGGCTCGACAAGGATGCAGCCGATGTCCCGCTGCGCGATCGTGTGCTCGATCTCGTCGTGGAGCTTTTCCAGGCAGGTCGTCGAACAGTTCGGAAACTCCCGCCCTTCCAGCCGGAAATCCTCCTTCACCCCGAACGGACAACGGCAGCAGTGCGGAAACGGCAGGAACGCCGCAAACTCCTTGAGCTGCGCCCGAAACGGCTCGCGAAAGTGCGCGATCTCCGTCGCCGCCAGCGCGCCAAAACCGAGCCCATGATAGCTGCCAGTGAACGCAATCACCCCCGGCTTCCCGCTGTGCAGCAGCGAAGTCTTCAGCGCCGCCTCCACCGCATCCGAACCCGAGTTCCCAAGGATCACCTTCCCCGCCCCGAGCCCCCAGCGCTCAAAAGTCAGATCGCTCAACCGCGCACAAAGCTCCGCCTTGCCCACGCTCGGATGCACATCGCCCATCGCGTGGAGCAGCTCGCCGGATTGCGCGACCAGGGCGGTGCGGATCGCTTCGTTCGTGTGCCCGAGCCCGGCGACCCCGAAGGCGGAGGTGAGATCGAGGAAGCGGTTGCCATCCGCGTCCCACACATTCGTCCCCGCCGCCCGTTCCCAGAAAACGGGAAAATCCTCCGCGAGATACGTCACATTCCGCGACTCATGCCGGCGGAGCTGGCCCGCCAGCGCGAGCGAGCGCGGCCCGGGGATGGCGGTGGTGAGGGCGGGGAGCATGAGGCTCACGCACCTTGCTCCAGGGTCGGAGAAAAGGGAACTTTTCCTAAAAACGGAGCGGGAAATGAACCGCAGAGACGCAGAGGCGCAGAGAACCAAGGCACGACGTCAGTCGAAGCAACGAAAAGCCGACCATCCAGTGGGTGCGTGGATTAGCGGCCATGGCGTTGTCCTATCTCCTTTGCCTCTGCGTCTCTGCGCCTCCGCGTTTCAATTCCTATTTCCGGTTCTGCTCCTCGCATCCGCTGAAGACCACCCGCAGACACCCCCGCCGGGCGAAACGGAGTTTCGGGGAGGGGGCATTGCCAAACGGAGTTTGGCAACGGGCGGAAACCAGGTCGATCGCGCCGATTCCAAGGGCTTCGTGATGCTCACCTTCGACACCACGCCGGACGATACCGACACGACCCCCTTTCCCGACACCGCCACGCGCTGGAAATACCGCGCCATCTACCGCGTGGGCGAACCAACAGGTAGGCATGTGGAGCGCTGAGGGGGAGATCATGGTCGGCGGGTGGACAATGGTATGCGAGCCGAGCGCCGCAAGCGCGATGCAAGCAGCGAAGGTGATCTTGATGAGAAAAGGCCATAGACCTGCTCCAGAAAGCAAAGACGGATTCAGCGCCCATCCCACTTCTCCAAAAGGCGAAGGATCACATTCAGAACGCCAAACACAAAGGCGGCCGCCGACCCGACGCGATTGAAGCGATCAACGACGCAATCGAAGTCGCCAAGAAAGGTGGAAACCCGGAATCCAAGATCAACCATGCGATAGCCATGATCCATTCCGGCAAAGATCGCGCCAAATAATTTGCATAACCCCGAAGGTTGCTTTGCCGCGTAGCCGGCAAGCAACCCTAGTTGAACCAGCGCGGATGAGGGGAGGCGCGCTGGCGAGGCGGACGATACCCCCTCGTGCCGAAGCTCCTGCTTCGGTACGCGCTTGTCCCCGAAGCTCTGCTTCGCCGAGACGGCGCAAGGAGGAAACTCGTGCGACAGCGGAGCGCTCGGTCTGAGGCGATCAGGCGGGGGGCGAAGCGGAGCTTCGAAGACAGGTGCGGTCCCAAGCAGGAGCTTGGGACCGAGGGGGCCGAGGGGGTGAACTACGGCCGCTTCGCGCGGAGGGCGAGGGGGTAGACGGCTTCGT
>Ga0209181_10006455_pt1 | contig 16441 bp, 7 predicted proteins | sample MAT05_FD_187208 | JGI IMG/M metagenome (GOLD analysis project Ga0209181, IMG submission 187208) | Freshwater microbial communities from Lake Fryxell liftoff mats and glacier meltwater in Antarctica - MAT-05 (SPAdes) (version 2) | ecosystem: Environmental > Aquatic > Freshwater > Ice > Liftoff... | reverse complement strand
ATGCTTTCTTTTCACCCAGATGACCCATCTTTTTGATTAAATAGCCCCACTATTCGCTCAAAAAGATAGCCCATCTGAGCAAAAACCAATCTATCTGAAACTTACAAGTTATTATTTGCCCGTTCCTAAACGGATTAGAACAGATTTTCTGACCCGTCTCAACCAGGCAGATGGAATACCGAAACGACTCTGATACCACTGATGCCACCGTACTTACTGTTTTGCACATATCTAATGCAGCGGCGTATTCCGACAATTATGTTGGCAAAAAAACGACAAAACTTACCGGGTAGCAGCATCATTCGGTGGGATCGGCGGTGTCGGTTATTTGGGTATTCCATGCACATCATATTAGTAAAGAAAATTTTATAAGAAAGACAGCCTCTGAACTTTCCCGCAGGGTGATTAACATTGCAGTCTCGTTTCCGACTATTGCCAAAACATTCCTATATGAGAAATTTTCTTGTCTCCTTCGCGGTGCTGAGCGCCGTGCTGTTTGCCCATGTTGCGCAGGCGCAGTTGACCATCATTCAACCTGCTGGCGCAGAACTCCGGCACCGGCTTCACTACTTGCCGGACACCATGCCAGCGCCGTTCCCTGGCGATACAAGCCGTCGGGCGGGCTGGGTGAATTTCTGGATGTTCAATGACGGGTATTTTGTGCGGGCAGATACTTCCAAACACCAGGTTGCATCCAGTGTTTCCGGTAGCTCAACGGGAGGTACTACCGTCATGAGTAAGAGAAGGGGGAAATATACGACCCAGCCAGAACCGAATACGAGTAAACGTGCCATCACGCTTGGAGGCGGCACACCGGTTTCCCCAGATGCAGTGATACTCGGCGAGCGGGAGTCGGTGTTGGCTGTCAACTGGAATGCCGCCCGGCAAGGTGACACGGTATATGTAGCGCTGGCCGTCAAAAACAGGGACCAGAAAACACCGCGCTCCGGGTACTTGCGCCTCCGTTTCCCTTTCGATGTTTTTTCTTTTGCAGGCCGTGCATTTCCCTATAATGAGGGAAAGTTTACCAATGAAGTGGTTTATAGTGCGATCGCTGCCGACTCCCTGCCGGTAGGAACTGTTTACCAATGGCGGATCAATAATCTGGCGGGCAGTGATTTTGATCAATCCATCTTTACCTCTTTGCTGGTTAAATCTAACGTGCGTGATTCTTCGCGCCACCTGATCCTGCTCGATGTAGAATGGGACAAACCTGCTGGAGGAAACAAGGGAAGTGTTTTTTTGAAGGACAATGGAGAACCCGGCGTCCCCAACCCTAATTATTTTAATCCGGATTTATCACAGGCTGTTGCCATCAATCAGGCCCGCGACCCGAACGGAATATCGGTAGCGCCGACCCAGCTGCCGCCTGCTTCGACTGCACCTGCACATGATCTATCGTATAAAGTGGAAGTAGAAAATGTAGGAAATGACCTGGTGAAAAACCTGCGCGTTACGGTATTTTTGGATCCGCGCATAGATGGAACGGGCGCCGAACCTGTGATGAATTTTCCAAATGGTGGAGCGAAATCTCCCAATCAAAGTGATACGCCCAACAAGTTGATCTGGGATTTTACAAATGTCAATCTCTCGCCTGCGGAAGGGCCTACCAGCTCGGATGCTGCTGCAGCGTTTCGGCGCGGATCATTCACGTTCAAAGCCAAAACCAAAGCAGGTATTCGTTTGAACAATGGCGATGAAATACCCGCCAAGGCATTAATTCAAATGCGAAATATGAATAATGTGATAGACGACCAGGTTATGACGGCTCCAGCCATTATACGGGTGCAATACCCGGAACGACTGAAATTCGGTAGCGTATGGGGATTGAAAGCCCAGTTAGGTCGAGGCGACAGTACCAAAATCAGGGGCGGTCTTGCGCTTACCTACAGGGTGCCGCTCGTCAACCCGCGTGGCAATTCCGTAGGCAACGAGTTTTTGTACCAATTGCCACGTATCTTCTGGCAGTTTGAACTGGGCCTGGGCCGTAGTGCCTTCGACCGGCCGGGTGATGCCTACTTATACGAAACCCAACACATTCAGGTTACGCCGGTGCAAGTCCGCCTGTTCAGCAAAAAACTGCTCCACATCTCCAGTTTTTTCTTTTACTGGGGTGGCTCTGCGGGTTATACGACCAATTTTATCACAAAAGGCACTATCAACGGGATCACACAAACGCTGCCGTCAGCGTTTGGCAAGCGGTTGGAGCACGAACTGGCTGCTTCGTTGGAGATCTCGACCCGGATCGGCGTACCCAGTTTTACGCTGGGTGCTGGATACAAGTACCGGCAAAACCAGGTGACCGGCTCGAGGGTGACGTATGGTTATCCCTTTATTTCCTTGCAAGCAGATATCGTCCGTTACCGAAAGCGGATGTTGCAGTTTTGGACGACGACGCATCATTGGTGATTGGTATTTGACAACTTTTTTAAAGTTGTCAAATCTGCACTAAGCCCGTAAGGAACGCGGCACCAATAACTTAGTCATTTGATGCCACCCTTTGTTCCATCATACGGCCCCTATTTTTCTTTAAATAGCCCCATTATTCGCAGAAAAATAGTGTTGTCTGATGAAAAAATGGTTGACCTAAAATGACTAAGTTATTGGTGCCGCGTTCCTAATTGCTGCGTACAAAACAGATTTTTTAAAACTTGTTTGGTCAACCATCATGTAGACAAGTCTTTTCAATCCCCCACCATTATGTGCAAGAAACGCGTTCACCCTGGCATCGGGCTCTTTGCCTTGTTTGCCTTTTTGTATTTTAGCGCGTGCCAAACGAAGCAACAAGTCACTGTTCCTGCTGACTGTTCGCAAGCAACTGATTGGCTGGATGCTGGTAGAAAGGAGCGTGGAGCCAAATATTTTCAGCAAGCCGATTCTCTTTTACGGATGGCGGCAAATGCTGCTATGCGGTCGGGCTGCTACGATATATGGGCTAAATCCAGGATAGAGATTTCTAAAGTAGTCCGGGCAGACGGCTCGATCCAGCAAAAAAAACGAGCGTGTGATACATTGAGGTCCGATCTGAATGGCAAGATACTTACACTCAGGCCAGACCTCCAGCCGTTGTTTCGGTTGGAGGTAGCCTATATCTACTATACCCAGAATAATTTTGGCGCTGCCTTGCCGCTCTACGAACAGGTATGGGCGCAGCATGAAACAGGCCAAACAAGCATCCATGCTGTTGGCGTCAATGTTTGTTTGCCTATGGCAAACATGCACACCCGCCTTGGAGAACATACAAAAGCAATTTACCTGCTAAAATGTGCGCTGGGTTCAAAATCCAGTGCTGATAGCCTTTATTATGCGAACTTTCACAGTGATTTAGGGTTGGCGTATCTGGATGCCAAAGATTATAGTCGTGCGGTCAATGAATTCCGACTGGGCCTGAACCATGAAAATGCACACCCAAATCCCGATGAAGCAAGACGGAACGAAACCCGCACCAACCTCCTCACCAACTGGGCTTCCACCTTCCTCGCCCTCCAGCAACCCGACTCTGCCCGGCTGCTCGCAGTGCAATCCATCCAGATAGACACTACCCCGGAGGCACTCGCCGTGCTCGCTGAAGTAGAAGCCCTGGCTGGTCATTTCGCCACTGCCGATCTTTACCTCCGGCAAGCCGAAAGTTATTACACCGCCGACCCGCTCCCACTCGACCGCGAATTGGCCAAACTTATCCGCCGCCGCACGGAACTGGCTGCGCAGGCAGATCCTTCAGGCAGCCGGGGTGATCAATGGCTGGCACAATGCAATGAAGCATTACAATTAGTACTGCCAGGTTTCCAACCCTCCAATCCAGCGGACAACCCCAATCCAAAAGAGTTTTACCCCGAAAACACGATCCTTGAAGTACTGGACCTAAAAAGCCGATTGGCCTGGGAACAATACCTGCGCAGCCCGCTTTCTGCTCAGTTGCAATTTGCAGACACCACCACCGCACTGGCGTTGCATATAGCGGATGTGCTGGCGGACGAATATGGCTTCGAGTCGTCCAAACTGCTTTCACTCGAACTGACCCGTGATCTCCACGAACGCTACCTGCAAATCCTGTATGAGCGGCATAACCGGGGCGAAGCAAACGTGGCCGGGCGGGTGTTCGCTTTCTGCGAACGCAGCCGCGCCGGACTGCTCCGCCAGAAGATCGCTCTGGACAAACGGCTTCGCACCCTTCCTGCTGCGGATGCCGGTCGTCTGCAACACGAACATTCCCTTCGCGCCGACATCGTGGACGCAAAGACCGAATTGGCGCAAATGGAAGCAGACAGCGAGACCGATCCGCAAGAGATGGAAGATCAGCGCAAGCGCATCGGCCAACTGGAAAATACCCACCAGTCGCTGCTCGACAGCCTTCGGAAAACGTACCCCGAACTATTCAATACAACACAAATCGCAAGCCTTGCTTCGGTGCAGGCCAATCTCGACGATGACAGCACGATGTTGGTGGAGTATTTTTACCACATTCCCACCGGAGCACTTTATACGGTGGCGGCGACCCGTCACACCGCGCGGCTTTCCAAAACTACCCTGGCAGAAACCAACGTGCGCGGGTTCCTGGCGTTGATCAGCGACAAAAAAACGGCTCAGTTACTGGTTGATGACCCCGGGTTTTTAAAAGACATTGTGCGGCAGTCACGGCAGTTGTATGACTCGCTGCTCGCGCCCGCTGTTGCAGATTTCCCGCTTCGTCATTTGGTGGTAGTGCCCGACGGCGTGCTGGGCAGTTTGCCGTTCGATTTGTTGCTGTCCCGCGATCCGTCGGCCAGTGAAAGGACGTTCAATCAATTGCCCTATTTGTTGCGCACAACAGCCGTCCGGTTTGCGCCTTCGGCCACTTTGCTCCTGCAAGCCCGTACGGACTGCAACCGTACAGGTGGGTATCTCGGCGTTTCGCCCGACTATGCAGGCAGCCGTTTCTTCCGGCCCGTCGCTTACGGCAAAGAGTGCATCGAAAAACTGACCCGCTCATTCGGCGGCGAGATGTTGACTGGTCATATCACCTACGAACAGTTTTGCCAATCGGCCATGCCTGCGCGCATCGTTCACTTTTATGGACACGGTAAATCAAACAATAGCGAGCCGGAATTCTCTCACCTGGCTTTCTGCAAAAAAGACACAAGCGTCCCTGCGTCCATGGACAGCGTGAAGTTGGACTATGCCGATGACCTGGCAGTCAAAGCAGAATTGCCCCCCGAGGAAGTCCCCAATGTGCTGTTTGCGCATCAAATCAATCTCTTCCTGAGCGGATTGCAAGCCGACCTGGTGGTGTTGAGCGCGTGCGAGACAGGGGTGGGCAAGGCAGTAGGCAGTGAAGGCATTTTCAGCCTTGCGCGCGCATTCATGGGCGTAGGCTGTCCCAGTACGGCTATGACTTTATGGGCGGTAGATGACCAGGCGACGGCGCGCCTTTCAGAATATTTTTTAGAAAACATCCGGGCTGGTCAGTCCCTCGACCAGGCCATGCAGGCAGCCAAAAAACGTTATCTCGATTCCGGGGCCGCGGCTGCACCGTATTACTGGTCAGGTTTTGTCTTCACCGGTGCCGCCGATCCGATTCAAATCAGCGGTCAGCAACAACCCTGGCTCGCAGTCGCACTATTGGCGCTTATTTTCATCCTGTTGTTCGGCGTCTTTCGGTTCCGGAAATAAAAAAAGGTGCGCAACAGGTCATTGCTGTTGCGCACCTTTTTTTGGTTTTTTAGAATATTTCGGTGGTGTCAGTAGTTTCGGTGTTCTAATGATGGCACATGAGTTACTCGTCGCCCCCCTCAAACGCTTCGAAGTCAAACACCAGCGAGAAGCGCAGCGTATTGTCAAGCGGATTGCGCTGGTTGGTGGTTGGTACCAGATATGAGAAATTCAGTCCGAAGATATTGTATTTTACACCCAGGCCTACGCTGAAATATTTGCGGTTGCCTTTTGAATAATGTTCATAGAAGTAGCCCGCGCGCACCGAAAACTGGTCGTCATACCAGTATTCAACGCCAAGGCTCGTGGTGATCTCTTTCAACTCCTCTTTGAATCCGCCCGGGGCATCGCCAAAAGATTTGAAAATGCCCCGTACCGGAGAGTATTGACGGTAGTCGGAGATCGAGTCGCGATCTTCATCCAGACGGCGCGGTGTAGGGATGAGCAGCTTGTTAAAGTCGGTTGTAACCGTCAACGTATTGAACTCATCGAGGTGGAATCTCCATGCCAGACCAAGGCCCAGATTCGTGGGGATATAGTCGCGGTTGGTCGAGCTCGTATAAGTGATTTTCGATCCCAGGTTGCTGACTGCCAAACCCAGCGTGAAGTCGCTTTTATTTTTGGTAAAATTCACCGGAGCCTTATAGGTCAGCGAAAGGTCGGCAGCGCCAGCAGTGCCGGGTTTGATCTCGTTGCCGCCTACGACCTGGCCGGAAGCCAGGTTGGAATAGATGAATTTGGCTGCCACGGCTGCCGAAAAGCGGTCGGTCAGTTTACGGGCGTAGGCGCCGGCCACTTCAAATTCGTTCGGGCGACCCTGACCCAAAGATTGGCCCTGGTCGTCGGTGAATTCGATGCTGCCCAACGAGAAGTAGCGCAGGCTCAGACCTGCGGTTTGAAACTCATCAATTTTTTTGTAGCCGGAGAGGTAAGCCAGGTACACATCCTGCAAACCCAGATTGCGCATCCAGGGCGTATAAGTCGCCGAGATGGATACGTTTTTGTCGGCAAAAGCCAGTTTGGAGGGATTGTAGTGCATCGCATTCGGGTCGGCGGAAGTAGCGATGCCTACGTCACCCATGCCACCGCCACGGGCGTCGGGGATGATGCGCAGAAAAGGAACTGCCGAAGTCACCGCATTGGCGCAACGCTCTCCTGTAACGCGGTTGATGCCGTTGATGCACAAGTCATCTTGATCGGGGTCTTGGGACCAAAGTATGGTAGCCGCGAATGTCGCGAGAAGGATCAGGAGCGGCTGCACGAGTTGTTTTTTCATATGTGTCAAAAATTTTGTATCGCAAAGGCTTGTCGCAAAGGATGGGCGTTTGGTTGCCTGAGGGGGGAATTAATGTCGTCATTGATTGTCATTGCGTCATTGCTTAAGATGATCAATGACCAATGACGAAATGACGCTTATTTCAAAATCACCAGCTTTTCAAAATCACTTTCTGTCGTCACTTGTGCTCCTTCCAAATCTGTGCCACGCACTTTCACGCGATACAGGTAGACACCCCGTGCGAGCGGATCTTCATAATCGTCGCGGCCATTCCATTGTATGTCTGCGACGCGGTAACCATCGGTCGGTGCGGAGCGCTGGATGGTTTTGACCAGTTTTCCCGACACGGTAAAGATGCTGATCTGTACCTCCAGCAGTTGGCCGGCGAGGTTGTGCTCGAATTGGAAATAAGTGTTGGTGGTGAACGGGTTGGGATAATTCAGCACGTGATCGAGCGCGGCTTTGCCGTTTTCGGCTACTAAAAACTCGGTATAACCTTCGCTGGTATTATTGGCAATATCCCAGCCTTTCACGCGGAGGGTGTGGCGACCGGGCGTAAGATTGCGAAGCGGGTAGATGGCCTGGCCTTGCCGGGAATCATCCTGCGCACTGGCATAAAAATCATTCAAAATGATGGTTTCCAGTACGTTGCCGTCGAGTACCGCCGTCAGGTCGTGCCCGAGGCTGGTCCCGCTGACATTCATGCCGTAGTCGTCGCTGCATTTCACCAGTACCTTCGGATCGGCATCGGTGATGCCGCCGGTCACGAAGGCATCGGTGTTCAGAAAAGGTTGTACAAGTGGGGGCGTATTGTCTTTCACAATCTGGGCATTGCCGCCCACCACGATGTTTTCATCAGAACCTGCGGCATCTATCGGACTGCCATTTTCGGCGTAATAACTGATTTTGCCGACGCCATAGGCATAGTTGATGTCTTTGGGCACCACGAAATTGAATTTGAAACGCCCGTTGGTTACCGTTGCACTGCCTTTGAAAATGACATTGCGCTGCACAGAGAACGGACGAATGATGCTTCCCGGGTCCTGGCCCAGCGTCTGCAAATTTTGGGCTTTGTCAAATAGCGTGACGTATGCTTTGCCGTTGAAAGAAGGCAGCAGGTTGCCTGCTGCATCGGTCACCATGGCCTCCATTTCGACCGGTGACAGTGCGCGGATGGTGTCGCGTTGGCCAACAGTCACTTCTTTCCCATTGACCCGGGTAGTTGTTACACCGTATTCTGGCATAGCGAGGTACATGGCCGGGTCACCGAGCAGGGTAAAGCGGCGAGCGTTGTTGTCCGATGAACTGGAGCCGATCGCGTTTTTTGCGTCTTTCAGGATGTCGCCGATCGTCCGATACTGATTGCCGACTTTTTGATAGATCACATTTTGCACCGCAGAGGTCAACTTGTTGTTGTCGCCGATATAGACGGCCCGCACGGTGGTAAACAGTGCGACCGCGCCGGAGCGGGTTTTCAGCAAAGCCTGCTCGCCGCCGGTCAGTGCCGTATAGTCGTCGAAGCCGCCAAACGAACAGGTGGCGGTGACAATGAGCGGATAGCGATTGGGATTGTCCCAACTGGCAATGTCGTTGTTGTCCGTCACGCGCTCCTGCGCCCAGCCGCGGGGGCCGCCGTGCCCGATGTATTGAAGCACCTGCGTTCCTTTAAATACAGCAGCATTGATGGCTGCCTTGGCGTCGGGATAACGTTGTCCCGCAGAAGTCGCCACCTGTTGGTAGGCATCGAAGTATATTTTGTCGGGGTTGAGGAATTTATAATTCGCAGTGATTTGCGCAGCGAGATAATCCGCCTGGTTCAGGTGGACGTTGCCGTCTTCATCGTCGGCGAGGAACACCGCTTTCAACCGCCAGTCGCCGAGGGTCGCCGGATCTTTGTCGTAAGCCATGATTTTTTCTATCACGGCCTGTGCTTCGGTATCGGTACGCGCGGGAATACGACCTACAGCGATGTCGAGCGAACCGAGGTTGATATTACCGCCCTCATCGTCGCTGAGCAGGCCAAAAAAGTCGTCGGTGGGATAGGCGGTGACAGGGTAAAAGGATTCAAGGGTTTCAAAAGTGGGGATAAAATCCTTGTTGTCGTCGCTGTTGTTGTTGTTTTTCGGGTCGAATGAACCATCGCCGAGTAGCAACATATACTTGAATTTGTCGGGATGCCGTTCGTAGAGCATTTTGGCAAAATCGCGGATCGCGCCGGGGTCTTTAGCACCCGATGAAAACTCATTATAAATCAGGTTGACGTTGACAGTCGCTACATCCAGGCCGCTGAATGTGCGGCGGTGCTCGGCCAGTTGATTGGCTTGCGTCTCGAATTCCGGCGGGTGGATAATCACAAAATGTTTGTTTTCAAGACCGTGTAAGTTTTGTGTGGCGATTTTTCCCGCTACCGCTTCCGGTTTGCCAAAAGAGGCATTGTCGTAAAACGCGATAAAATTGCGCAGCACATTTTTGGTAGTTGCGCCAAATTCCAGCACGTCGCCGCTCTGGGTATTCTGCTGGCGAAGCGGCTTTTGTGCATCCGTCACATCCCACACATTCAAGCCAGCGCTGGCATTGGAAAGGCGAAATTTGACGGCATCCTGTGTCTGGGTTTTGGTGTCGCGGAATTCCATCATCTTGTCCACCATCGTCAGGCGACGGCGCATATTCACTTCGATGTAGTCGAGCCAGCCCTCACTTTGTTCGCCGACTTCTGGGTATTCGATTTTCACGGTGAACTTATCAGAAGTGGGTTTCACATTGCCTTGAAATACAGCGAGCGAGGCGAAGGTCGCCCCGGCATCGCCTACGTCCACAGAGGAAAGGGAGCGATTGAGCGCAAGTCCGTCGGTCGTCAGGCGTACCGTCTGATTGACGGCGCTGCGCCCCGCAAATTCTGCCCGCATCCGGGCGGTCGTGCCGCTGACAATATTGGGGATTTCAAATACATAGTCCCGGGAGCGGGTCTGGTTGAAATAATCGCCAAACCATCGTTTCCCGGAGCCCTGGGTATTGATAAAGAAGTTGAGCAGGTTGGTTCTTTCATCCTCGATGCGACGCACATCATCAAATTCCTCTGTGATCGCCGTGGTGGCGGCGACATTCTCTTTCGGGCTCATCCGAAGGCCGTTTCCGTCGCCGACACGAATAAAATACCAGGCATGGCGGTCGTAGAGATTTTTGCGAACAGTGAGTTCCGGGTCATTGCTCGAAGTGCGATACACCCATGGGTCTGGCCCGACGGCATAGAAAAGAATGAAGTCACCCGTGTTGAATTTGCCGTCCTCTTCGCCTGATATTACAATCGCGTTTTCAACCAGGTCGTCCGGGCGGGCATCGCCGGTGCGCTCCGGAACCATTTTGCCGCCATTGCCGAAAAGACGGATGCTGCGCGGGTCAATATTATCCAGGTTGCTGACACCCAGTTTGTTTTTTAGAAAATCGTAGTCGAGTTTGTAGATCGTGGTCTGGCTCACGCCAAATTTGAAGGCCGTGCCGGTACTCAGCACCGAGGTATAGGTGAACGGACCACCCCGGTCCGTGACAACCGTTGGGCTCGGCTCGGGTAGCACGCGTACTTGCAAGGTGAAAGCCGTGGCCCGCTCATAACCACTTCCGCTCCGGCGCATCGGCACGCAGGAGACCCAGCCGCGCCATTGTTTCCGCTCCTGGGTGACGGCGGTGTTCACCACCAAATCGTTGGTGAGCCGCGCATCGTCTTTAGAAGGTTTTTTGGCGAATGCCTCCCAAGTGACCGACGTGACTTCCACTTCTACGCGGCTGCGGCCGCTCAGGTCGAACCGCTCATCGAATATCGGAAGGGTCGTCGCGTCGGCGGCGAAGTTGCAGCCTTCGAATGTCCAGCGTTCCAGCGTTGCACCGCTGACCAGAATTTCGGAGGCAGGCGCAGGCGCCCACTTCAGGGTGCGTTGCAGGGTAAAGGTGGTAGAAGTTTGGCTAAAGGCTGAAACAACCAGGAGGCAGCAGAGCACTAAGAACGGAAATCGTTTTTTCATTTTTTATGCTGTTGAAAATGACAAGCAATCGGAGCGTAAGGCGCAAGCCAAGCGGGCACGGTTGCCCGCTTGAAACAAAAATAGGCGTACCTGGGTGTGTGGGTCAGGTAAAAATGAAGGTTTTGCTAATGCTGGCGGGCGGGCGAACAGGGTTTGGTTGTTGAATTTTTGGAAACAGGTCTGATATGATATAAACGATATGGCGAATGTCCAGAACAGCATGCAACGACAAAGTGCAGATGAATAGTTTCTGCTACTTTTAGTCAAATGTAAAATCTTGACACCATATCTATTGACTTATTCGTTAACGAACATTTAAATTTGCAATGGATTTTCGAGAATTTCAAATTTTCACCTTTTAACATCCAAAAATTAGTTCAAAATGAATCAATTCAACCACTCTGCCAGGGTAAACTGGCAGCAGCCAGAATTATGTTTTGCCCCCCCCCTGATTTTTCGCAATAGAATTAAGTCTTTTGCCTTTTTAATCCTTTTACTTTTCGCAGTACTTGTGCCAGCAGTTGCACAAGAAGAGGAAGACTGCGGCTGCGGTGAAGGTGGCACTGTCATCAATGCAGGTAGTGGTACCAACATCACTAATTACTTTTCGAGTACCAATGTCACGAATACCTGTATGAAAGTGACTGGGATATTAATTGTTAATGATAATTTCAAAATTACAGGTGGTGAAATTATCATGATGCCTGGTTCTCGAATTGATATTGCGTCAGGTAAAACATTGACTTTAGTTGATGTAAACGACAACGAAGGAGTACATGGTTGTGGCGAAATGTGGACTGGTTTTACATTGGCCACAAATGCTAATGCTGATTTCACTAATTGTAGAATCAAAGATGCCATCAGTGCATTGCGTGTAAGTGGTTCGACTTGCGGACTCAGGTTGATTGAAAACGTTTTCGACCGAAATTATCGGTCTATCTATTCTGGTGTACACGCTCTACAAAGTGGCCGTGTAATAGTTAACAATATCATCCAGAATAATGAATTTACTTGCGAAGGTTATTTATTAAGTCCGTATGCCGGGCAAAAAAGTTTTGCTGGAATAGATCTATACTACACTACCCTTGGTTTTGGTGGAAATAACACTTTCAGTCTTTTAAGAAATGGCTTTATAGCGAAAGCAGGTGGCTCAATTGGTATTTTTAATAATCAATTTGAGAACATGATTTCGGCGAATCCGATTTCTGTAGAAAAATCCGTTACCCCTCCTTTAGGCACTACGTTTGATGGTATCGCTATCTCTGTTTCCAGAGTAGTCCTTCAAGCGAGTTTCAATACCATTGATGGCGCAAGAAGAGCAGTTTATGCTAGAGATTGTTACGTAAACGTTCAAAACAATATCATAAAAAATACTGTACACGGGATTATTGCCTTAAATAATATAAGCGCTGCAGTTATTTCTGGCAATACCCAAATTGATTTTCAATTGTACGGCATTTATTTTTCCAATGTTTCGTTTTGTACTACAGTGATTATTAATGATAATACCTTAAATGGCATATCTTTGGCTAGTGACTTTCCTACTACACAGGGCGTAGGCGTTTATGCGGCCACCTTGGGATGGCTTTGCGGTAGCATCCCAGAAATTAAACGTAATGAAATTAATGTATCGCGCAGGTTCATCGGAATTAGGGGAGGAGATTTATGGCAGCCTTCGGTTTTAGATGATAATACCATCAGTTATAGTGATAATTATGGTATTTCAGGTATTACTCCCATTGGTATAGATTTAACTTATGGACAATACCTACAAGTTCGCTCCAACACTGTAACTGCAGAAGATGAAGATGCGTTTGAAGGGTTGGCTTTTTCTTTTAATGTGATCGAAAATAGCCTTTTCTGTGATAATCATGCGCTCTTTTCGGAAGATGGATTTTATTTCGACGTGATGTGTAGTTCTGCACAAATTCCCTTAAATGATATGGACAATACTGGAGATGCATTGCACTATGGGCCTACTGCTTTGACCGGGATACAAGAACACCAAGGAAATGAATGGCTCAATAGTGGAGGTGCACGGCGTGATTTTTCAGACGATCTCTTATTAGCTGAAAATCGCTATATTGTTAACTGCTTTGATTCGCCTTTCTGGCCGCCGACTTTTAGTCCCGCGCAAACAAGCTGTCAGGAAATTTCTGAGCATTGGTTTCATGGACTAGATGGTACTGTTCTTTTGGAATGTCCGGCACTGGATGAGCGACCTGAGTCTCCAACTACATTCGACCAGCGTGTAGCCCGCGCAGATTTTGCTGAGACTGAATTCGGAACTATGTTAACCTGGGAAACCCAAAGAGGATTATACGCCCGATTGGTAGATGATTCGGGACTGCTAGCGCAAGATGCAGCAGTAGATTCCTTTTACTTGGCTGCCAGTACAAGCAACCTGGATTCATTCAATGATGTTCGTTTGGCAATCCGACAAATGTTTACTGCTTCTTCTCCTTTCCTGTCTTCTTCGGCTTCTTTCAGCCAACAAATGGATAGTCTAACTACCAAGATCGCAGATCAGGATTCAGCATACGTTGCTGCATATGGTAGCCTTGCTCAAGCAGCCGCCCAAGCATATCGCGACAGTTTATTTGAGCGATTTGGTCTTGTCGTTGCTCAATTAGACAGCCTGACTTCTGTAACCCGAAGTGCCCAACAAGCACAAGTTGCGGCCATTGCCACTCTGAACTCAGCCATTGTCCCTGTTGGTATCATTCAGGAGAATGAGCAGACGGTTAATCAGGTGTTTTTGGAGGTATATGGCGGCGACAGTATATGGATGGATTCTGCTAACGCTGCACTCTTGCTTCCCATTGCCCAGCAATGCCCATGGATAGGTGGTGCGGTAGTCTTTCGGGCAAGGACAATGTACAGTTTATTTTATGCAGAGACTTTCGACAACGAAACGTTGTGTGATCCTTATCGCTCACAACAGAGAGTAGTGACTCCTTCCAAGGTTTCTTTAAAACTATCACCCAATCCTGCTTCAGATCAGGTAGTAGTCACATGGGGCGGTACATCAGAATCATTGGCGACTTATATTGTTTTGACTGATATATCTGGCAAGGCACTTCGTCGCGTATCGCTGAATGCTTCTGATGGCAGCATAATAATCACTGCTGCTGACCTTCAACCCGGCCTTTACCTCTGCCAGCTCTTCGAAGGCGACCGTTTGGTACGCACAGAGAAAGTAGCAATCATTCGCTAAATTTTCTTGTCATCCGGGCTTCTACTCACTACTGGGTAGAAGCCCTTTTGTTTTTTAAACATGAAAAAAGCAACTTTGCTCTTTGTCGGAATTTTATACTTCTGTACTTCTGTATATTCTCAAAAACATGATTTTAACTGGCCAATTGGATATTCCAGTCTCGACAATCCCCTGGACACCACCTGGGGCATTACATTCCTGAGATTTAACACACCCGATGGCAGGATGCGGGCTAGGTATGACCCGGGCAAAACGATTGACCTGACAGGTACCAGCGCTGCCATGTCCGACAAAAACGGCATTCACTTGTTTGCCTATAATGGCTACTGGATCGAAGAAGAATCAAATCAGATCATGGAGAACGGAAATAAAATGACTGCTACTCTGGCTGATTTCAAATGGGGACAAGCGCAGGATCAATGTGCGGTAGTACTGCCCATGTCTAATAGCGACCATGAGTACATAATGATACACATGGATTATTATCTTGACTTTGATCTGCAAACGATCAGAGGACATCAGGTATTTTATTCCATCATTAGCTATCCTCCGGAAGGTGGATATGGAAAGGTAATTTCTAAAAGAAATCTTGTCTTGACTGATGGTCTCGGCGTAGGAAAAATAACGGCTACCCGCCATGCCAATGGCCGGGACTGGTGGATACCTATTCCGGAGTCCGGTTCCAATCGCTATTATATTTTTCTAGTTGATTCCCACGGTTTGCACTTATCTCATACACAAGAGATTGGTCCTGAAAATGAAATTGGAGTTGGCTTTGCAGAGTTTTCTCAGGACGGAAGTCAATATGCCGTCATCAACAGTATCGGCGCAGAAAAAGGTACTTTTTTGGATTATTATGATTTTGACCGATGTTCAGGTATGTTGAGCAACCATAAAAGATTGCATTTCGATCTAAGTACACTTGCTATTGGCGTCACTTTTTCTCCCAACAACCGCTTTCTTTACGTATCTCTTTGGAGAACGCTCTATCAGATTGACTTACTCAACGCGCCACAAGACACCGTGGTGGCAGATTATTGGGATGGCTTTTTTGATCCCACACAACTGGCGTCGGGGTGGGAGGTATCTTCAGCATACGGCGCTCTGCATATTGGCCCCGATGGTATCGTGTATTCTGTGAACACTAATCTACAAAGTCGTTGGTTGAACACAATCCGCTATCCCAACTTACCCACACCCTATTGCGAAGCCCGGCAGCATAGTGTCTTTACTCCTACGCCATCTTTATCTCCGCCGAATTTCGCCTACTACCGCCTCGGCCCTGTGGATGGCTCCGTGTGCGACTCGCTGGGGATTGACAACATCCCCTGGTGCTGGTGGCGCTATGAACAGGACACCACTGTATACGGTACCGTGCATTTCGCCGATGCATCGGCGTATGAGCCGACGCACTGGCATTGGGAGTTTGGTGATGGCGACACTAGTCTCGATACTAGCCCTGTGCATCATTACAACAAACCGGGTATTTATCAGGCCTGCCTGATCGTCAGCAATGCCAACGGGGCGGACACGCTTTGCCGTACGATTAACATTGCCACCGTATCCGAGGGCCAGCCTGTGCCAAAAGAAGCGGAAATCGAAGTGTTTCCCAATCCATTTCGGGAAGGTTTTACGCTTCAGGTATCAGGTTACCTTCCACGCCAGGGAGTCTGCCGCATCTTTGATGCGTTGGGGCAGGAAGTAGCGGCGCAGCGGGTGATGCAGGGTTGGAATACTTTTCTGTTGCCGCATTTGCCTGCGGGGGTCTATTCATACACCATGACGGACGGCGATTTTGTGGTAAAAACGGGGAAGGTGGTGAAGGTGGAATAATTGCGTTCCCGGATGATTTTCAAGTTCGTATAACAAGGTTTATTTGGTCAGGCTTCTCTGCTATTCAGAGGAGCCTGTTTTTTAATAGCGGGCTCATCCGCTTGCTATTACCTGCCGTTTGTCCTATTTTTCCCCGAAAAATAGGACAACTTCCCAACTCTGGCGTCCTTCGCGGTAAATTTTCAACGCTGCAACTCATGTATCGCCACCTTTTCTCCTTGTTTGTTTTTCTTTTCACCCTTACTGTTCTGACCGCTCAAAGTAGCCTCTTCGTCGCGCGCAACTTTCAAAAGCCCTACGAAAAGGGCACCCGCAGTTGGGATGGGAAGCCAGGCCCCAACTACTGGCAGAACCGCGCCAACTACGTGATCAAAGCCAGCATAGAGCCTAAAACCCGGCGGCTCAGCGGCG
>Ga0209181_10006452_pt1 | contig 16444 bp, 12 predicted proteins | sample MAT05_FD_187208 | JGI IMG/M metagenome (GOLD analysis project Ga0209181, IMG submission 187208) | Freshwater microbial communities from Lake Fryxell liftoff mats and glacier meltwater in Antarctica - MAT-05 (SPAdes) (version 2) | ecosystem: Environmental > Aquatic > Freshwater > Ice > Liftoff... | reverse complement strand
CACTGCGGACACCCACAAACCTAGCCACCACCAAAACAGGTGCCGCAAAATCGATCACGCTGGTCAAAGATGTGCGCCCTACATTGCCGATTTCGCTGGCTAAACACAAACGCATTGTCATCATTACCGAGGGCGTTAAAAAAGTCATGCCCATTGCCGAGAGCCGCACCCTAGACCCATTCATGGATGGCCTACGCGCTAAGGGGTTTGACATCAGAGCGTACAACCCCGAACAAATGCCGAGTACCTCCGACACCGATTTAATCATCTATCTAATGGCGCAAGAGTCCGAATGGACGCTCTCCCACATTTACATTGACTGGAAAAAACTTCATGGCGGTTTGATCCATGCCATGACGCGCTTCTGGAATGACGTGCCAACCATCATGGTCTCCTTCGGTCAAATGTATTACCTCTACGATGCGCCTCGCGTCCCGGTGTATATCAACGCTTACACCGCGTTACCAGAGGTGCAACAAGCACTGGTGCGTAAACTCGTGGGCGAGGAGTCATTTGACGGTATGAGCCCAGTGGACGCGTTTTGTGGGCAGGATGCGGCTAAATACTAGCCTCTAGCGATGGCAAGCTGCCAACATCGACGCCGTAGAGGCGGGCGATGATTGCCAGCCATATGGCGGCTTCTAGCCCAACATCGTTTCAGCTTTTTCTGTCACATACACGATCAATCGCTGGCGGCAGCGCCATGCCACGTCGCTTAAATTCAGCCACAGATTCAGGCACGCGCTGTTGCAATACAAAGGGTTGATCATGCTTAAGTTCAATAGCACCAAGGGTCATAACACCATTGCTGCCACACGAGCATCAATCGGCAGCAGCGCACGGCAGGCGGGGAAACTCCCGATTGCACGCGAACTTCGCAATAATGAGCCACATCCTATAAATCACTCCTCAAAACCATGCGCACAAATACACTCGTCGCCGGTCTGCTTTGCGGTTCCATTCTGTGTTTCGGCCTCTCGATTACGCCGCTGGCGGACGCCAAAACTCTGCGCATGGCGATCGCCGATGACGCCACTACGCTGGATCCGCATGCAGCCAACATCCTCGGCAACACGCGGTTGCTCGGGAGTATTTATGAAGGCTTGGTCACGCGCGACAAGGATTTTAAAGTGGTGCCCGCGCTGGCCGTCTCGTGGACGCAGCCGGATGCCAAGACGTGGCGCTTTAAATTGCGGCCCAACGTGAAATTTCATGACGGTACGCTGTTCACCGCTGACGATGTCGTGTTTTCGCTGGAGCGCGCATTGCATCCACTGTCCAACTTCAAATCGGCTGTACAGGGTGTTTCATCGGCCAAGCGCGTCGATGATTTGACGGTTGATCTGGTGATGTCCGAGCCGAATCCGGTGTTGTTATTGCATCTGGTCAGTTTCCGCATCATGTCGAAAGCCTGGAGTACCAAAAACGGCGCGACGACGCCGCAAAATTACAAGGACAAAGAAGACACCGTTGCCTCGCGCACTACCAACGGTACCGGGCCTTACATGATGGTATCGCGCCAGCCGGACGTGAAAACCGTGCTCACTGAAAACAAGGCTTGGTGGAATCGCGCTGCCAGTGATCGCGGCAACCTCACCGGTGTTGAGTGGACGCCGATCAAATCGCCGAGCACCCGTATGGCGGCGTTGCTATCAGGTTCGATTGACTTTGTGATCGATCCACCGGTGCAGGATCGCGAACGCATCAAGAATACGGCGGGCATGAAGCTGCAGTCCGGCAGCGAGCCGCGCGTTTACTTTCTCGCCTTCGATACCTTTCGCGACGAGTTGCTTTATAGCAACGTGAAGGGCAAAAACCCGTTTAAAGATGTTCGCGTTCGCCAAGCCATTTCGTTGGCGATCGACGCTGACTTGATTGTGAGCAAGGTCAATCGCGGCTATGGTCGGCCGACGTCACTAATCATCGGCAAAGAGGTGCAGGGATACGCGGCCGATCTCGACAAGCGGCCGAAAGTGGACATCGGCAAGGCCAAGAAACTGCTCGCCGACGCGGGCTATGCGAACGGCTTTGAAGTGACGATTGATTGTGCGAATCAAGTGCCGTTCGGCGAAATATGCCAGGCGATGGCGCCGATGTTGTCGAAAATCGGCGTCACGCTCAGACCTAACATCATGATCAACGCGAACTTCCCGCCGAAGATTCAAAAGTACGACACCAGCATGTTCTTTTGGGGCTGGGGTGCGGTGACGGTGGATGCGCTCTATGTGCTGCAATCGATGTCGCGCAGTGTGGGTGCCGGGCGCTCGGGCGATGGCGATGCCAACTATGGTCGCTACTCCAATCCAAAGCTCGATACGCTGATTGATCGCATCAAGGTGGAGTCGGATATGAAAGTACGCGACGGGTTGATTCGCGCTGCGCTCATCATTCAACGCGACGACGTGGCGATTGTGCCGATCCAGCAGGTGGTTACCGCGTGGGCAATGCGAAGTACGGTCGATGCGCCGTTCGCGACGAATAATTTGCCGTACTTCTATCGGTTCAAGATGAAGTAGCAGCGGTTTGTGAAAATCCGAGGGCTAAGAACAAAACGCCGCTTGAGCGCAGTTGAATGGTCGGGGCTGTGTTAAGCCATGAACTGCATGGCACTACCTTACGCACGTCTCCCCGGCGTCCCAAAAGGGACTTCCTTCGGTCGGAGCCGGGCCCCAAGTTTCCTAGATTCCAGTAAACAAACCAACTTGGATCCCGGCCGGGATGACAGGGTTGAGATGGTCGTCACTGCTGTCGTTTTTGGGTCCACTATTGACTGAATCACACGCAAGGTAGGTGCCACGAGAATTCGAACCATGACGTTCCAATGGGAAGCGTAATGCCAAAGTGGTTGAAGACTTGCATGCAACGTACAAAGGTTCAATAGATGTCGGAGTCCGTCTCACGCAGCGGCAGTCGGGTGATTCGCAACATCTTGTGGTTGGTTGCGCTCCTCATCATCGTCACATTGGCGCAGAAGGTTCTGTTCGGCAAAGTGGTGGAGCAAAAGATCAATTGTCTGGATCGCGCGGCCACCGCGCAGGCGTCGACGACACCGCTTGCTGCGGTCGATAAATACTCGGCGTGCGTCACTTCCAACGTTGAGAAGCCCGACGCCAAAGCCAGCGATGCGCCGCTGCCCCGCTGCCGCTATGCGGGTAGTTGGGCCGCAACACGCGGCAACATGGTCTACAACGTCACGCTCGAGCCCGACGGCCGCTTTATCGCGGAGCCGGGCGTAAATACGCTATCGAGTGCAACCAGCATTGCCGGCGCCTGGAGCCTCGCGGGCAATGCGATGGTGTGGGTGTACGAAAACGGGCCGGTGTGGCCGCCGGATATCAATCCTATTTCGGCCGAGACAAGCGACGCGTTTACGTTATCGGAAGTGAACGGCGGCACCACGCGCGATACCCTGCTGGACCGCGCGACATCGGCGCTGTGCAAGACCTGATCGCGGGCGACCTCCCACGCGCTGCTGGAGACCGAATACGCAAAGCGGCTGATAATGTCGGCATTCCTTAATCGAGCGGCTTTGCAATATGAAGACTTCACGGCAACAAATCGTTAGTACCTTTGCCGCTGGCGTGCTGGCGGCGCTGCCGCTGGTCGCCACGATCCTGATTGTGGTCTGGGCGGTGCGCTTTCTCTACGCCTATCTGGGGCCCGGCAGTTGGTTCGGCGATTTCATGCAATTGTTCGGCTTTGGCATGGTCGGCTCGGAACTGCTGGCCTATCTGATCGGTATTGCCGCAGTCGTCGTCGCCATATTTGGGCTTGGCTTGCTGGTCAGATTTGGATTGGCTACATTTGCAGCAAATCTGGTCAGCACGCTGGTTCAACGCATTCCGGTCGTACGCAATATCTATGACGTCGTCAAATCACTGGTCGACCTGTTCGGCCAGCGCGACAGGGAAAAGCTGCAATCCATGAGCCCGGTCTGGCTGCACTTCGGCGGCAGCGGTGGCGCGGCGGTGCTGGGCCTGCTTTCAACCAGCGAGCCGGTGATGGTCGGTGGCGAGCCGTACCTCGCGGTGCTGGTGCCGACCGCGCCGGTTCCCGTCGGCGGTGGATTACTCTACGTGCCGCAGAGTTGGGTGACGCCGGCCGACGTCGGTGTGGACGGTTTGACCAGTATCTACGTATCCATGGGCGTAACGTCGAATCAATACATTGGCGTGAAGTCGACAACACCAACAATGGCGAAGGCGGATCCGACAAAGGAGCGCAGCGGGCCGGACTAGTCGCTAACAAACTCCCCATTCCACGGGCGTTTTCGAGCAAAAATGCTTGAAACTGCGCGCCAATAGGCGGGGTTTGCTTTCCAATATTCTGCCGGCGTGGAGCGCGCGCCGACGCGGCATGCGCTAGCGGCGATTGCGAAACAGCCACCAGCCGACGATCGCGGTCACCGACAGTACGGCGGTCACGACAATCGCAAATCCAGCTTTATTCTCGGCGAAGGGGATGCCACCGACGTTCATGCCGAAGAAGCCGGCGACCATGTTGACCGGCAGCGCCAGCACGGTGAACAGCGAGAGCACGAACAGACTGCGGGTGTTTTGCTCTTGCACCAGCGCGGAGATTTCTTCCTGCAAGAGTTTGATGCGTTCTTGCAAGGTGTCAATGTCACTCAATGAGACGGAAAACTCCTCCGTCGATTGGCGGAGTTCATTGACGTCGTCTTCGCTCATCCATTCTGGCGGCGCGCTCAGGAGACGAAAGAGGGCGGCAGGCTCGGGTGCCAGCAAGCGTTTCAAGCGAACCAGCACACGGCGTAGCTGCGCGAGTTCGGCGCGTTTGGTTTCGATGCGCCCGGCCAGCAGTCGGTCCTCGATAACGTCGACCTTTTCGATGGAAGTACGGACGATGCCGGTCAGAACATCCGATTGGTCGCGCAGTAGATGCACGAGTAGCGCGGTTGACGAAGGGAAGCGCTCGCCGGCTTTTACCGCCACGCGCAGACGATCGATCGAGCGCAGCGTTTTGCTGCGTCCGGTGACGAGCACGCGCTGGCCGACGCTCAGCACCAACGTTGAGACTTGCGAGTGGTCGAAGGAGAAGTCGAACAGAACGTCGTTCAAGACGGCAACCAGTTGATCGTCGACGTATTCCACACGCGTGGAGCGCGAGCCCTCACGCAGGGCGTCGTAGAACTCTGGCGACAGTGATAACGAGCGTTGTAGCCAGCGCTCTGCGGCGGTATTGGCCAGATTAAAATGCAGCCACACAAAGGAGTTCGAGACCTGCTCGGAACTCGATACCTGATCCGACGCGGCACCCGATTCGGTGAGCCACAGACGTGCGGCGTCCGCGGACAACGGCATTGTGTTTTGGCCGGCCTCAAACACGAACCCGCACACGAGCCCGTTTTCGTCGGATCCGTAGTTCTGGCGGCTTGTCTGGACGGTGACCATGGTTTGGTTGATGATGGTTGAACTGGGAGGGGGCGTGCACTGGCAATATCATGCCACGCCCATATGACAGGCGCTGGCCATGTGTTTGTGTGCGACGGCGCGCGGCCGCGCCAACCGCTGGCGGGGCGTTAGCGCCATACTGCTCACGACATAATGCGGCATTTCCTCCCCACGATCTTCGGTCATCAGTGAATTGCAAAGGGCACAAACCATGAATCCAGCAAAGACCAGCGCGCTACTCGACACCCTGAAGGCCGCATGCACACGCCAATTCATGTTCAACCCGCGCCGTGTTGCGGCGGGCATGCGCTATGTGGGTACCGAAGGCCACGGCGCGAAACTGGTCCACGTATTCCGCGATTCACACACGCATTCGCAGATCGAGCTGAAGCTGACGATGGCGACGCTGCGTGAGCAAGTTGCGACCAGTGCAATAAAAGGCCACTGGACCGAAGCGGAAAAGGCGCGCTACCGTCATACCGATGCCGAAATCGACGCGGAAATCGCCGAGAAACAAGCAGGCCTTGAATACACGCAACAAAGCGCGCTGTATCTCGACCATCGGGAAGAGTTGTTGCGCCACTGCAAGGGTTGGCCGTCCTACGCGCCGGGCGCACCGACTGCGAAGGAGGTGGCACGTGCGTTGATTGCCTCGCTAAGCGCGGCACAAGATGCGCGTTTGGCCGCTTTCGCCGAGCGCATGCGCACTGATGACGCGGAAGCGCTGGCGCATTTGTTGTTGGCGCCGTGCCACCTTGAAGTCGAGGGACGTTCAGCGTCGGCGTCCCCATAAATTTGAGGGGCTAGGTGCAGCACCCTTGATGAAGATCAAATTCCTCCACAGCGGTCGGTGCGGACTAATTTAGCCGAACCCCGAAAACCGTCGACAGGAATTTCCATGGTAAAACAAAAATTACTCGTTTCCGCCGTGGCTGCAACGTTGTTGACGGCTGCATTTTGCGCCCCGTACACAACCACAACCGCGTAGGCGCAAGCGCCGGCGGTCGCTGCGGTGATCCAGCCGCAACAGGCGGCAACCGTTGCGACCCTACCAACACGCCCAGCCGCGTCGGACAGCAAACCCCGCTCAAACCCCGAGCCTGCCCCGCCGAAGGTGGCGGCACCTGCAGCCGCAACAGCGTCTGTGGAGAAATTTGATGATGCCGAGATGCTCAAGCTGGCCGAACGCAGCAACTGCACGGCCTGCCATGCCATCAGCGAGAAAAAGAAGGGTCCGTCCTATCGTAGCTCTGCTGCCAAATACCGGGGCGAGCCGGACGCCGCCGCGACGCTGGTCGCAAAAATTCTTGCCGGTGGCGAAGGCAAGGATCACCCGGAAGTGGAGGTGAGCGAAGCGGACGCCACCAAGCTGGTAGGCTGGATACTCGCGCAACAACCGACTGAGCAGATGGGCCTGCCCAAACGCCTGGCGGTAGCGCACAGCCTTAGCGCACGTCCGTCGCAACGGTGCCATTGCGTTAAAGTGCGGTTTTGTTGCCAAAGGGGGCTCGCGCGTGAAACGTCTCGCAAGGACGCTAGTGGTCACCGCGTCGCTATCGAATTTGATGCTGAATGGCATCGGCGCGGGCGCCCAAACCGCCAGCACCGCCGCAAATGCCGCCGCCAACGCCGCCGCCAACGCCGCCAGCAGCACCAGCGCTGACGCCAAATCGCGACTCCAACCGGCGACGGTCGCGCCGCAAGTGGTGCAGCCGCCAGTGGTCGTGCAGCCGACGCAACCTTTGCTGATCGACCCGGCCCGTGAGATGTCCGGGTTGGCGTTAATGACCGCCTTGCGAAAGGGCGGTTTCAATCTCTACATGCGCCACGCCCAAGCGAATATAGGGCAGGACCAAGACCTCACCAATGATGCGATCTGGTGGCAAAAGTGCGTGATGCAGCGCAATATTTCTGATAGCGGTCGGGAGCAGGCGAGCAAGATCGGTGCGGCGATTCGTGCTTTGGCGATACCGATTGGCGAGGTCGTGGTCAGCCAATTCTGCCGCGTCATTGATACCGGTGTGGCGATGGGCTTTTCTACCGCAGAAGTCACCGAGGATCTCAATCACATGATCGGGCAGCGCGCGGGTATCGATGTGAACGCCCTGCGTTTCAAGCGATTGGCTGCGGCACCGGCTAACGGGCGCAACAACCTGCTCATCTCACATACGCATTCGAGCCCTCAGAACGAGGAGCAGATCATGCAAGGCATTCAGGAGGCCGAAATTGTGGTCTACCAACCGGACGGTCGCGGCGGCGTCGAGCCGGTCGCGCGCATCCCGGCGCAGACTTGGGATAGCTTGCTCACGATCGATAGTAAGAAATAGACGTTGGCCTTGAAGTGGCGGCGAGACAGTTTGCTGAAATTCACGATATTCGTTTGACAACGATCCGAAATGCCCCTCAGTCCCCCCTTCGGCACGCTCAGCGCCGGCTTTTTTCTAACGGGAGAAGTTTCAGGACAGGCAATGAGGGCGCGCAACGAGTTCCCCCGGATTTAGCATCGGGATTTCAGCAGACTGCTAGGTTGCTCTCATGATGCGCGCGACGGCGGTGGCATCGATTCAGCCGTGCTTGCGGCCGTCGCCGCCGATCAGAATGTTGAAATTTACGATGCTCGTTTGGCGGGTGATTTCAGCGTGCCACTTCCCCCTTTGGAAAAGGGCGACTGAGGGAGATTTGCAGTCGTTTGTTCACACGTAAACTGCCAACGTCGTCTACGCGCAAACGCGAAGAATCCCCCTCGATCCTCCGTTCGGCACGCTCAGGGCAGCTCCTTTCCAAGCGGGGAAGGAGCACGCAACCCGTTTCCCCGGATTCAGCAACGCGAATTTCAACAGACTGTTAGCCGACGGCCTCGGTGCGCTCGCCGGCGGTGGTGGCGGTCTTGGGAGCCTCGGCCCGCGCGATGCGCACGATCTGCTTCGCGATATCTTCCGGCGACAAGATGAAGTCGATGCAGCCACTGGCGATGGCACTCTCGGGCATATCGGGCTGGATGGCGGTGGTCAACTTCTGTGCAATCGTAATGCCGCCCACCTGCTGGATTCCGCACATCGCGGCGGCACCGTCGCCGTCGTAGCCGGAAACGATCACGGCGACCAGTTTTCCGTCCCAGAACTGGGTCAGCGACTGCAAGAAGACTGTAATCACATCAGGCCAGCCGCGCGGCTTCGAAATCGGTGCCAAGTGGAACACGTCGCCATCGACGTGCAGATCGCGATTGGAGGGGATGATATAGACGTGGTTGGGTTCAATCAGCAGGTCTTCGGTAATGAGCTCAACCGGCATTTGCGAAAACCGCGGCAATACCTCGTGCAATTGCGTCGGCATCGCAGTGATGTGATTGACGATAACAATCGCCACACCCATATCGGCCGGCAAATTCGTCAGCAGGCGGATGTAGGCGTCCAGGCCCCCTGCCGAGCCGCCGACGCAAACCACTGGAAAATTGTTCATCGACACATTCGCTTCCTCCGGAAGGTCGTCAACTGCCGGGCGCTGAGCGGTGACGAGCCTCGCACGCCTTAAATGCTGATGACCGTTGGGCGTGCCGCGTCATCCGCCGCGCCTCACACCATGCTGCGAGGCGTTCACAGCCCGCCTTCACTCATCGATCTTGCGCGTGATTAGTTGTTCTGTCTGTTGATTACCGAACAGACGCTCCGCAGCCGATGCGCCAAGCTGCGCTGCAACATTGCACGCATTTTGCAACGTTCACTGCACGCATTTTGCAACGTCCGCGACGTCTCGATACAACTCTCGCTCGGGAACTGTCGAGTACAATCTAACCCAACGCACCCACCAGAGGCAGCCATGCAAATGAAATTGCGCCAGCGCGCGGAAGAACTGATCGTAAGCCGCACCGCACCCCCCTCAAGAGGGTGGACTACCGGTATCGACGCGCTGACGCTGCTGCATGAGCTTGCCAGTTCGCCCAAGAGCGCCAGCGATGCGCTCAAGCTGCTTCACGAGTTGCAAGTGCATCAAGTGGAATTGGACCTGCAGCACGAACAAGCCGAACAAGACCGCCGCGAGATTACCGAAGACCTGACGACCTACACCGCCATGTTCGATTTCGCGCCGTTCGCTTACTTGGCGCTCTCCCCGGAAGGGCAGATTCTCGCCGCCAACCGCATTGCCGCTCAGTGGCTGGCTGGCGACGCGGGCGAAGGGGGCGAATGGGTGGGCCGCCGCTTCGAAGAGCTGCTGGCACCTGAATGTCGCGCGGCGGTCCGAGACATGCTCGCTGCCCTTGCCGAGGGCAAAGGCGAGGGCCGACAAACCTTGGCGGTGCAATCCGCTGCCAGTGGTGCCACCGGGCACGCCGTCGCGACGGCAGCGCCCGGCGGCGGGCAGGTGCTGCTGGCCTTCATGCCCGCGGAGCGCTAGCCCGCGAATAGAAAGCCCCGGCAAGCCTGGACTTGCCTGCTGCACAGAGAAGGCGGACAGGGTACATAATTTGCCATGATGTCTTCGCCAATATCCCGCGCAAAGCACCAGCCTCAAATGAAGGCGGGCAGTTCGGGTATGGTTGGCGAAGTTGGCGTAGTTGGCGTAGTTGGCGTAGTTGGCATCGGCGCTTCGGCAGGTGGCCTCGGGGCGCTGGAGGAATTCCTTGCCCGCGTGCCGTTGAAGTCCGGCCTGGCCTTCATCGTGGTGCAGCACCTGGACCCTACGCACAAAGCCATGCTCGCCGAGTTGCTGCAGCGGGTGACGTCGTTGAGTGTCCGCGAGGCCAGCGAACAGCTGCGCATCGAGGCCGACCACGTTTACGTGATTCCGCCGAATGCCGAACTCACCTTGGCGCAAGGCATGCTGCACGTAAAGCCGCCCACCGAGCCGCGCAACATGCGGCTGCCGGTCAATGTGCTGTTCTCGTCTCTGGCCCTTGATCAGGGTGCATCAGCCATCGGTGTCGTGCTATCGGGTATGGGATCGGACGGCACGCTGGGCCTGCTCGCGTTGAAGGCGGTGGGCGGCCTGACCGTCGTGCAGGAGCCTTCGTCGGCACAGTTCGACGCGATGCCGCGTAGCGCCATCGCTGCGGGCTGTGCCGACATCGTCGCGCTGCCCGCCGACATGCCTGAGCGCATCCTGTCCTGCATCGCCAACTACGGCCGATCAAAGTCGTCCATCGCTAACGAGGGGACCCACCCGGTAGGTGCCGATTCGGCAACCGATGTGTCCACCGATGTGTCCACCGATGCGTCCACCGCCATAGCCATCGATGCACCGAGTCATGTGCCATCCGCCGAGCCGGGCGACCCGCACGACCCGCCAGAAGACGCACCGCCAGACACCATCGACAGCATTTTCAGCCTGCTGCGACAGCGCACACGGCACGACTTCTCGCTGTATAAACGCAGCACGCTGAACCGCCGCATAGAGCGCCGCATGGCCATCCATGATCTGGCCACGCTAGCCGAGTACGTGCGCTTTTTGCGGCAGAACCCGCAAGAGATTGACCTGCTGTTCAAGGAGCTGCTGATCGGCGTGACGAGTTTCTTCCGCGATGCCGCAGTCTGGGAAACCATGCTCGATACCGCCTTGCCTGCGCTGCTGGCGAGTCGGGGGAGCCAGACGAAGTTCCGGGCTTGGATTGCCGGTTGCTCGACTGGTGAAGAGGCCTACACCTTGGCGATCGTGTTCTCAGAGGCGATCAGGCGCCTGCCCGAGCACCACGATTGCAGTCTGCAAATCTTTGCCTCCGACCTGAGCCCCGACGCCATTGCGATAGCCCGTGCGGGACGCTACCCAGCCACTATCGCCACCATCCTCCAGCCGGATTACGTGGCGCGCTATTTCACACCAGAAGGCGATGCGCTGGTGGTCGGCAAACCGATCCGCGACATGGTGCTGTTCACCAAGCATGACGTGGTGCTCGACCCGCCTTTCACCAAGCTCGACATTCTGAGTTGCCGTAACCTGCTGATTTACTTCGACGCCACGCTGCAGCGCCGGCTGCTGCCGCTGTTTCACTACAGCCTGCGCGCGGGCGGTCTGCTGCTGCTCGGCAGCTCGGAGACGATCGGCTCGTTCAGCAAGCTGTTCGAGCCGCTGGATTCCACGCTGCGCCTCTACCTTCGCAATCATACCCACTCGGCCGCCGGCCCCCAGCTGCTGCTGAAGTCGTTCCCGCCGCTATCGAAACCGACCAAGGAAACGCCAATGCCCTCTTCACCAATCGCAGCGCCAGGCGGAGAATCATTGCAAGCCGCCGCCAACCACGTACTGCTGCAAGTGCATGCGCCGCCGGCTGTCCTCGTCAACGCCGCGGGCGATATCGTCTATATCAGTGGCCGCACCGGCGAGTATCTGGAGCCCGCCGCCGGCAAGGCCAACTGGAACTTTCACGCCATGATTCGCGAAAGCCTGCGCGAGCCCATCGCCACCGCCATGAAGCACGCCGTGACGGAGGACAAGGCGGTACAGGCGCGCGGCCTTCGCATCATGGTGGCGGGCGCTACGCAGGGAGTGGACGTCACCGTGCAGCCGCTTCACGAACCAGCGGCCCTGCAGGGCACGATGATGATTGTCTTCCGTGATGTGGCGGTGGCGCAGCGCGCTGGTCGGCGCAAGGCCGCCAGCGCCGCCGAAGCCACCCATTTCGCCGAAGTGCAGCAATTTCAGGATGAGAACCAGAACCTGCGTGAGGAAAACCGCGCCTCCAACGAAGCGCTGCAGTCGGTGAACGAGGAACTGCAGAGCACCAACGAAGAGTTGCAGTCGGCAAACGAGGAACTGACCACCTCCAAGGAGGAGATGCAGTCGATGAACGAGGAACTGCAGACGGTCAACGCCGAGATGCAATCCAAGCTCGACGATCTGGTGCTGGCACAGAGCGACATGACCAGCTTGCTCAACAGCACCGAGATCGCGATGCTGTTCCTCGACCAAAACCTCAACGTACGCCGCTTCACGGATCGCGCCGCCAAGATCATCAATCTGCGCGACAGAGACGTCGGACGGCCGCTGAGCGATCTGACCACCAGCCTGCAGTACCCGGCGCTGCAAGACGATGCGGAGGAGACGCTGCGCACGCTGGTTTTCTCGGAAAAGCAGATCCAGAGCAGCGATCAGCGCTGGTTTTCGGTGCGCATCATGCCGTACCGTCGGCTCGATAACGTGATCGACGGTGCGGTCATCACCTTCCTCGACATCACCGCCTCGAAGCAGGCGGAAGCGGCGGCACACAAGGATGCCGACGCCTGATGTTGGCAAGGTCAAATTGGCAACGACCTCGCCTGCAGAGGGGGCGGCCACCTTTGAGAGGCAACGACTCGAATAGAAGAGTCGTCATTGCAGCCCTTCGGCTGACTGCAGACACTCTCTTTCAAAGCGAAGCATCCTACCCTAGCTCGGAAGGAGCGCAGCGTATTCCGGGGGGTCATTGCGCAACGGAATACCCGGAATACGCTGTGCGCGTTACGGCCTACATGTGCCGGCGCCGTCTTAGAGATCTCGCGTATTGAGTGACACAGTGAGGCTAGGCCAACTGATCAACCTTGGCTTGAAAGCCGATCGGATTCACCGCCTCGCTCTGATCGATGATCATCAGCACCAGCGACGATGGAATTTGCACACTCCAAACATGTCCCGGGTCTGACAGTTGCGTCAAACGAAGATGCAAGAATGGCGCAATCGATTCCACCGATGAGCAGAACGCGACCATCAGCGGTACTGCTGCCTCGGAGGGCACAAGTTGCAAATAGCCGTCGAGTAGTTGGCGGTACTCCTCAGCCATCTCAGAGCTGAATACAACGCAATAGGAACCATCACTCATTGAATCCTCCATTATTTGCAAACGTGCAGGGCGGTGCGAAGCTGATCATTGCCGCGGTGTGAGGGCGGCATCGGCGCGGTTGGCGTTGGTTGATCATCAAGCCAGTATGCGCGCTGCCACCTGTACACGCCTCGCCGAGTCCGCGGCTATTGAGCGTTAACGGTGGTGCCGAATAGGTTCAACCAACCGCAAGTCCGGCCGCGCCGATCTAAAGCAGACTTGGCACGGACACGGACATCAGCCACAACCCGGCAAGAACGACCACTGCAAGGAGGGCTGCGCCGGATACTGCCGTTTCTCGAAGCGTCAGCACGCCGTTCTGGATAAAGCGGCTACCACCCGTGAATGGAAACACGCGCGCCGTGTTGTTGGCGTCGGTACCGTTGAGCGCGTCGTAGTAATCATTGAGCACATTGATGCCCCGTGGGCAACCAACGCGAAGACGACGGTGGCGATGGCGGTGGAAAAGCGAATGCTGATGCCGCTGGAGAAAGCGCTTGCCAAGCCAATCAGACAAGAGAAAAGTGTGATCGCGAGAAACGGCGGGCGCGTGGCGAGGAAGTATCGTAACGCCGGATTGGGTAGTGCGGCGAGAGTCGCTTCTGCAGTAGCCTTGGTTTAGCGCCTTGCCGAGTGTGGAGGTGACACTGATAAGGCTATTGCAGGCGGACGCACTTGATATTGATGCAGATTAAGCCGCGGCGGGTCTTTGCTCGCCGCGGGGGAGACAAAGTTTTGAGGTTTATAGAAGTGCCCTCCTTTGAAACACGCCATTTGACGGGCGTTTTCAGACCGTAACGGCTGAAAGTGCCCGTCTTTGCTGGTGTTTAGTGCGCGGCCTTGCACCCTGCCAAGATGCATCCTCTACGGCTTTCCCGCTAAAGTGCTTACCTCGCTTCCTAACAGTTTGTTGAAATTCGCGAAATTCGTTTGATAGGGTATTTCGGTTTGTGACTTCCCCCTTTTCCAAAGGGGGAAATGGTACGCAATGCGTTCACTCGGATTTAGCAGAACGAATTTCAACAAACCGCTAATCCGTTCAGAGACATCAATTCTTAAATTCCATGAATAGACGCCAATTCCTAGCCTCTGCCGCGACCTTGTGTGTGTTGGACGACCCGCACCGATGACGGCACCTCCTGACAAGCGCGCCATCGACGTGACGCTAGCGTCATACGCAAACCGCGCCGAGGCGTTCTGGGAAGGCACGCGTGACCACGATGTCTCGCAAAACATTGACGCGCTGTTGCGACATATCGAGGTGCCGGCGCCATTCAAAATCCTCGACTTTGGCTGTGGACCCGGGCGGGATCTGAAAACGTTTGCGGATCTTGGGCACGCGCCGATCGGTCTTGATGGCGTCGCCCGCTTTACCGAGATGGCGCGCGCCCACAGCGGTTGTGACGTCTGGCATCAGGATTTTTGCGCGCTCGATTTGCCCGCCGCGCATTTCGACGGCATCTTTGCCAATGCCAGTTTGTTTCACGTTCCCAGCCGTGAGTTGCCGCGCGTGCTCGGTGAGTTGAACGTGGCGTTGAGGCCGGGTGGCGTCCTGCTCAGTTCCAACCCGCGTGGCAACAACGAAGAGGGCTGGCGCGGGCAGGATGGCGACCGCTACGGCGTCGGGCATGATTGGGATGCTTGGCAGCGCTACATGAGCGATGCGAGATTCACGCTGCTCACGCATTACTACCGGCCGGAGGGGTTGCCGCGCGAACAGCAGCCGTGGCTGGCGAGTGTCTGGCGCAAGGCAACGGTGCCCGTCTGACTTCGCTCGGTGTAGGCGTGCTCCAATCAGACGCTGCCGGAGCGCCAGCAGGTGCCTGTGATGCCTAGAACCTCACGGACGATGCCTTGCAGTTGTCCCGTTTGCGCCTGTGACGGGCGTCTCAGTATCCGCAGCTAAGGCGTAACCAAGGAGCCCGGGAGCCTTTGCCTCTGGCTGCCGCGGACGGTGTTTGGGTGCGCACACATCACGCCACGGTTCGACGGCTCGCGCCGCCAAAGGCAAGTTTGGTCGCAATCGATCACTTCGCGGGTGAGGTGGCGGCTAGATTGGCGGCATGGAGGAAACATGACCGATATCGCAATCGAAGTCAGTAATCTGCACAAATCCTACGGCGACCGTGAGGTCGTGGCTGGCGTGTCGTTTTCGGTGGGGCGCGGTCAGATGATCGGGCTGTTGGGGCCGAACGGGGCGGGCAAGACCACCACAGTGTCGATCATCTGTGGGCTGACGCCGATCAGCGCCGGGCAGGTGCTGGTGTGCGGGGAGATGGTCGGCAACAGCGACCGCACCAAACACCGCATCGGACTGGTGCCGCAGGATCTGGCGCTATTTGAGAACCTGCCGGCACGTGCCAACTTGCAAACCTTTGGTGCGCTGTACGGCCTATCCGGGGCCGCGCTGGAAAAGCGCTGCGATGCCGCGCTCGAATTGGTCGGGCTTGCCGACCGCGGGCGGGATCGTCCAGATACTTTTTCAGGCGGCATGAAACGGCGGCTCAATCTTGCCTGCGCGTTGCTACATGACCCGGATGTATTGCTGCTTGACGAGCCCACGGTTGGCATCGATCCGCAGAGTCGTAACGCGATCTTCGAGAATCTGGAGACCTTGCAGTCGATCGGCAAAACCATCGTCTACACCACGCATTACATGGAAGAGGTCGAACGACTATGCGACCGGGTGGTGATCATGGATCACGGCAAGATCGTCGCTGACGACACGCTGGAAGGGCTTGCCCGGAAAATGCCAAACCGCGATGTGCTGACGGTGACCGTCAGCGGAGAATGCAACCTCGCCGCAATCGAAGGTGCGCCCGGGGTGCGTGCTGTGACACGAGACGGCAATACCCTGCGGTTTTCGCTCAACTCGTTATCAAACGATGTCGCGCCGGTGCTGGCGGCGTTGCGCGAACAACACATCACTATCGAGCGCATCGACTCCGACCGCGCCTCGCTTGAGACTTACTTTCTGGCGCTCACCGGCCGCCAACTTCGGGACGATACGCCATGAACACAGCAGCATTTTTTGGACTTGTCCGCAAGGACCTGATGATTTTCTTCAGCGACCGGCGGGCGGTCGCAATCCTCTTCATCGGGCCGATCCTCATCGCGGCGTTCTTTGGTTCGCTGTTCGGCGGTGGTGGCAAGAAGCCGACCGGCGTGCCGGTGGCCATTGTTGACCTCGACAACAGCGTATTGACCCGCGCGGTGGTCGCTGGATTGCGGGCGGACAGTACGCTCG
>Ga0209181_10006450_pt1 | contig 16446 bp, 12 predicted proteins | sample MAT05_FD_187208 | JGI IMG/M metagenome (GOLD analysis project Ga0209181, IMG submission 187208) | Freshwater microbial communities from Lake Fryxell liftoff mats and glacier meltwater in Antarctica - MAT-05 (SPAdes) (version 2) | ecosystem: Environmental > Aquatic > Freshwater > Ice > Liftoff... | reverse complement strand
CTGCGCGATCGCGTCACGGCGGCGGTGGGCGACCGGTATCTCATCGAGCAGGAAGTCGGTCGCGGTGGCATGGCGGTGGTGTACGCGGCCGAAGATGTGCGCTTACAGCGACCGGTCGCACTCAAGGTGTTGCCGCCGGAGCTCGCGTTCCGCGGTGATGTGCGTGAGCGTTTCGTGCGCGAAGCGCAGACTGCAGCGCGACTGAATCATCCGCATATCGTGCCGATTTACGCGGTGCACGAAGAGGGCGGGTTGGTGTGTTTCGCGATGGCGCTCGTGAAGGGCGAGAGCTTGGCGGCGCGGATCGTGCGCGCCCCGCGACCGACCTTCGAGGAGATCGCGCACCTGCTCGAACAGGTGGCCGACGCCTTGGCGTATGCGCACGCCTGCGGCGTCGTGCATCGCGATGTGAAGCCGGACAATGTGTTGGTCGACAAAGAGTCTGGTCGCGCGATGGTCACCGATTTCGGCATCGCGCGTGCGGCGGAAAGCGGATCGCGGCTCACGCAGACCGGAATCGCCGTAGGAACACCGGCGTTCATGAGCCCCGAGCAGGCCACCGGCGACCGCGAGATCGACGGGCGCAGTGACATTTATTCGCTGGGTGTGGTGGGGTATCTCATGCTGGCCGGACGGCTTCCGTTCGAAGCCACGACCACGCCGGCGATGCTGCTGAAGCACGTGAGCGAGACACCGATGCCTATTCGCGCGGTGCGTCCCGATGCGCCGTTTGTGTTGGTGGAGATTCTCGAGCGTTGCCTGGCCAAACGGCCGCAGGATCGCTGGGACAATGCCATGCAACTGCGCGATGCCCTGCGCAAAGCACAGCGTGACGGCTCGCTGCAGACCGGTGCGCACCGGGCCAGTGCACCGCCGCCGCAGGCAATGGCGCCGGTGAGCTACCACGCGCCGCAGAGTGGCCGCGGCGCGGAGCCTCGTGCGCCGGACCCTCGTGAAGACGCGCGCTATGGATATCGGTCGGAGGACTGGGCGCCGCGAGCTGTCGTGGCCCCGGCGCCGGCACCACGCTCGTATCCCGCACCCGGCGCGCTGCCGCCGATGCCGGCATTGCCGCCGCTTCCTCCGGGTGCGCCGCGCGAGCAAGTGAAGGAGTGGAATCGTGCGCAGAAGGAGGCCATGCAGGATTGGCGCGTGGCGGTGCGACAGCAGCGCCGCGATGTACAGTCGCAGTGGAACGATCAGTACAGTGATGCGACTGCCGCGTGGCGCAGCGACGAAGACGTGATCGAGCGCTTCAAGGGACAAATGCTCTGGACCGCGGGCATGGTCGTGTTCCTCGGCGTCATCAACGCGACGACCAGCCCCGGTTTTCCGTGGGCGATCTTTCCCGCGATGGGCATGGGCCTCGGTGTGCTCGGCCGCTACATCAGATTGCGTCGCCGTGGCATTACGTTGGGACGAATCCTCGGGGGGTCGTCGACGTCGACGTCCGATCGCGATCCGCGTAGCAAGCCCGCGCGCATCGCGGAGGCATCGCGGGCGTTCGTGCAGCACGCCAAATGGTTCATGGGCTCGGCCGCCGTGGCGCTGGGCAGCCTGGTGATCGGCGCGTCGTTGGATTTCCGTCCGATGGTCATCCCCATGGTCGCCGCCGGACTTGGCGCCCTGGCGAGCGCGCAGATGCTCGCCCGCGATTTCATGCGCCTGCGTCGACTCGGGGTGTCGGCCGGTGATGCGTGGAACGGCTCGTGGGAGGCGATTGCCGCGAGTTCCGACGACCGTCCGTACGAAGTGAAGATGCGCGAGCAACTCGCGCTGGTGGCCGGCGATCAGCTGCTGGCGTCGGCGTATGGCGAGTTACTCCGCAATGCGGTGGATGATCGGCTCACGATCAAAGACGTCACGTCGAAGCTGAGCGACGCCGACAGGTCGCTGGTGCCCGACGTCGAGCCCACCGCCGATGCCCTGCTGGAGCGTATCAGCGCGCTCGCCAACGGACTCGAACGACTGCAACGCGATCTGCCCACCGATGCGCTCACGCAGCTCGAAACACGGGTGGCGTCGGTGCAGGCAGAACCGGAACAGGCCCCCGACCGGGAGCGCCGGCTCACGCTGCTCACCCGGCAACTGTCGTCGTTGCAGGAACTCGTCGCGCGTCGTGAAACGATGCAGCGGCAACTCGACAGCGCGTCGATGGCGCTGCGATCGCTGCGTCTCGATATCGTGAAGCTGCGCACGATGGGCGTCGGCTCGGCGATCGACGATGTCACAAACGCGACGCAGGAAGCGAGAGCGCTGTCGAAAGACCTGGGGTACGTGATCAGTGCGGTGGATGAGATTAGGGAGCAAAGAGCAAAGAGCTAAGAGCTAAGAGCTCAGAGCTCAGAGCTCAGAGCGCAAAGCGTTTGTTGCTAAGCTTTTAGCTTTTAGCTTTTAGCTCTGAGCTCTGAGCTCTGAGCTCTGAGCTCAGAGCTCTTAGCTCCTATCTCTCAATATTCCCTTTCCTCGAATTCCGATACCAACGTCGCGTGCCCATGCCGCGTCGCGGCGTCGATGCCCTTCTCGCAGGCCGCGCGCGCGGCGTCCTGCTTGCCGAGCGCGTGCAGCGTATCGGCGTAGCGCAGCCAGCCGTTGCCTTCGTCGTCATGTATTGCGAGATACGCATCCAACTCCACGGCGGCGTCGTCCAGTAGTCCGGCCTTGAGCAGTTCGTTGGCGAGGCCGAAGCGGGCGAGGGGATTGTCGGGCTGCTTGTCGGCCATGGCGCGCATGGTGGCGAGGCGATCTGTCATGAAGAGCGTGCAGTTGAAGGGGTGTGAATCGACAAGAGGGGAGTGCGTGATGAAACTCCTTCCCCCTACAAATCAGCGGGTCAGGAGTTCCGCCACGAGGGCGCCGAGTCGGTCGGGGGCTTCTTCGGGGGCGACGTGCGCGACGCCGGGGAGTTCGCGCCGTTCAAGACCCTTCGGCGCGGCGAGGCGGAGTGTTTCACCGAGCTTGGTTGCTCGAGCCACCGGGACGAACGGATCGCTGGCTGAGGTGGCGAGCAGCACGGGGCAGGCGATGGCGTCGGGCGCGAGTGCATCGGCGGTATCGGTCCGCGACGCCGCGAGGGCCGCGAGTTGCGCGCAGGCGGCGTCGCGTCCGTCGCGGGTACGGAAGCTTTTCAGGTAGAGGTCGAGTGAGCGAGCGCCGACGTCGCGATGCGCGTAGCAGGGCAGCAACGCCGAGTGCAGCGCTGACGCCAGCCACCCTGACGACAGGCGACGCCAGAGCGGCAGGAACGGTACGAGTCGCGCCACGCGTCGATTCAGGGCCACGTCGCCGGGCTGCAATCCGATCATCGTGGGGTTTACGAGCAATAAATGGGCGACGCGCTCCGGATGCTCGTGAGCCACCACGGCGGCGATGGCGGCGCCCATGCCGTGCCCCACCAGCGACGCGCGTCGAACGCCCAGCACGTCGAGGAGGGCGGCCACACGGGTGGCGTGCGCGGCCACCGTCATGGCGTGGGTGCCGGGCGGGTCGCTGCGGCCGTGCCCGAGAAGGTCGAGCACCAACACTCGGTGTCCCTTGGGCAGTCGCGGGAGCACGTCCTGCCAGAGATGTGACGATGTGAACGCGCCGTGGATGAGCACGATCGGCTCGCCGGCGCCGCGTTCGCCGAAGGCGTAGCAGTACAGGCGCACGCCTCCCAGATCGACGAACTCGCCGCGCATCAGGACTGTGCGCGGGAGGACAGCGACGGCGCCACGCGGAGTGGCGAGCGGGAGCGGAAGCGCGCAGACATGAGTCGCCGTCAATCTCGGCGGAACCGCGCGGCGGAACAAGCGACGACACAGAGCGGGGGGCGCCGATTGGCACCCCCCGCTCTGTTCTACATGCTGCCGCGAAGCTCAGAGACCGCCGCGACGACCCTGCGGCATGGCTGCCACGTTCTCGTCGAACTTCTTCTTCTGTTCGTCGCTCGTGAGCACGGCCTTGAGCGCGTCGTTGCGCTCCGTGTTCATCTTCTGCATCGACTCGCGCATGGTTGCCATATCGCCGCCGCCACTACGGGCCGCCATCATCGCTTCCTGCTGCTTCTTGCCAGCTTCGATCATGATGGTATCGACCTTGGCCGATTGTGCGGCCGAGAGCGTGATGTCCTTGAAAATCATGTCCTTCTGACGCGCCGCGCGCTCGGCGGGCGACATCTGCATACCACCACCACCGCCGCCGCCCTGGGCGAAAGCGGGCACAGCAATCGCGAGGGCGGCTGCAGCAACGATCATGCGGATAGTGTTCTTCATGATAGGGAGTTTCGGTGGGTCGTTCGGCACGGTCCACGCCGCGGTCGCGCCGCCGACGTACCTCCATGTGTAGACGCGAAAGCGTGCGAAAGTGTTAAGAGCGGGTGGCTCAATGAATGAGTTCGTCTAAAAAAGACGCGGTTCGTCCCTCGCCCTCTGGCGGAACACCGGTCGAAGGGTACAATTGCAGAATTGTGACCCTCCTGCCCTCGATATCGCCGCTACCCGTGCCTGATTCGCAGCCGGTCCCACCGGACGTTCGGCTCTCTACGCACCCGCCAATGCCGGCTCCGCTGCCGGGACCGGTGACGGTGCCGATGAGTTGGATACTTCGCACCGCGTCACCGGCGGTGCAGTTCCGCGCCACGAAGGCGTTCTGGCCCAAGGCGACCGCGGATCCCGGCTGGGCTGCGGTGCCGTACGCCAGTCGGCAGGGTTGGCACCTTCTGCTGATGCAGGATGCGGATGGACAGTGGCCGGGCGGTATGCTCACGGTGCCGACCGGGCTGGCTCTCGAGGGCATCGGAACCATCCCCGCTTATCGACGGCTCCTGGAGCTCGGCTGGGACGCCGAGAGCCCCGCGCTGAGCTCTACCAAACGACTGCTGTTCCGTCTCTTGGCCGAGGATGACGACCCGTCGTTTCTGGCCGAGATGATGCCGAAGGAATGGGACGAAGACCTTATCAAGCGTGGGCGCCTGTTGCTGCGCGAGGGGGCGGCGGCAGCGCTGGCACAAGCGGGCTATGAGAGTGATCCACGGCTCCGTGGTGCGGCTCGGCGGTTGGTGGAGCGGGTCATGCCGTTCCTGAAGTCCCCGTTGGCGCAGAAGCCGTGGGTCCGCCTGGGCAACCAGCATGTGCTCCCGGCGGAAGTCACAGCGCCGTCGTTTCATTTGCTCGTGATGCTGGCCTACATGCCGCTGTTCCGCAGCGAGCACTACGAGTTCATGGACCGGCTCTACACCTACCTCACACAGCCCTGGCCCCGCCAGCAGCCCGTGCAGCAGGTGGGTCCGCACCTGCTCGAGCAGCCGCATCTCGTTCTAGGAGACCTGCTGCCTACCCGGAATGCGATGGACGCCGACATGGCGTCGTCGCTGGGGTGGCTCGAGATCATGGCGCGCCTTGGGTACCTCAAGAAGCATGACGGCTGGTGCAAGCTCCTGGATCGCCTGCTCGACGACCGCGACCGGAAGCACGTGTGGACCCCGCCGCGCTCGGTCGTGATGCCGGAGCAAGTGCCCGCCTGGTCCTGGCCACTGCTTCCACTCTCCGATCCGACCTTCGGAGAACCCGTCGATTTGGGCTTTTCGGCCGACGTCACCTTCCGGCTCGCCTTGATCGCCCAGCTCTGCGGTCGAGAGATCGAGCTGGTTTAGGCTTCCCGGACGGCGTGACCGATTAGCTTTCCGGTCAACTCATGACTGCAATCGACCCTGACACGCTGATCGACGACGCGACGTTCGCCGATCTGGGCCTCGCCCAACCCCTGCTCGCCGCACTCTCTGATGCCGGCTACGAGCGTCCTACGCCTATTCAACGCGATGCTATTCCGGTCGCGCTGAAAGGTCGTGACCTGATCGGTCTGGCCCAGACGGGCACCGGCAAGACGGCCAGCTTTACGCTGCCGATGGTGAATCGACTGTTGGGCGGACCGCGCCGCACGCGCGTACTGGTACTGACGCCGACCCGTGAGCTTTGTCTCCAGGTTGAAGAGAGTGTGCGAAAGTATTCCAAGTACGCGCCGGTGGACGTGATTCCGGTGTTCGGCGGCGTCGGCTACGAACCGCAGGAGCGCGCCTTGCGTGCCGGCGTGGACGTCGTCGTCGCCACGCCGGGACGTCTGCTGGATCATCTCGAGAAGCGCAACGTCGACTTCTCGTATCTCGAGACGTTGGTACTCGACGAAGCCGACCGCATGCTCGACATGGGCTTCGCGCCGCAACTCAATCGCATCGTGGAGCAGGTGCCGCGCTATCGGCAGACCTTGCTGTTCAGTGCGACGATGCCGCCCGAAGTGGAGGCGCTTGCGCGCAAGTATCTCCGGAAGCCGGTAGTGGTGCAGGTGGGTCGGCGTTCGTCGGCCGCGACCACGGTCACGCACGCGGTGTACCCGGTTCCGCGTCATCGCAAGAACGATCTCCTCGTGCATCTGCTCACCAAGGAATCGCACGATTCGGTGCTGGTGTTCACGCGCACGAAGAGTGGCGCGGATCGCGTGGTGCAGGATCTCGAGAAGGCGGGCGTGAAGGCCGGCGCGATGCACGCCGACAAGTCGCAGCGCGAACGCATGGCGGCGCTCGAAGACTTCAAGTCAGGGAAGTTGCGGGTGCTCGTGGCCACCGACATCGCGCAGCGCGGTCTCGATATTTCCGGCATCACGCACGTGATCAACTACGACGTGCCGCAGCAGCCGGAAGATTACGTGCACCGCATCGGTCGTACCGGTCGCGCGGCGAGCACGGGCGATGCGTACACGTTCATGTCGGCCGAAGAAATCGGTATGGTGCGCACGATCGAGCGTACCATCGGTCAGGAAATTCCGCGCGTGAGCGTGCCGGGGTTCGACTTCGGTACCTGATCACGGTCGAAGGCGTCATCGTCGTTGCACGCGTCCGAGTCTCGATACCGTGATGGTGTCGGCTCGGGCGCTTCGTGTAAGGACGAGTCGCAGATTGGCGGCGCCGACGCCGAGCCCTGACGGGGCGTAGCTGAGCGAGTCACGGGTGGCTTCGAGTGTGAGGCCGCTGCCGTGAAAATCACCGACGGCGATCGTATCGGGTCCCACGTGTACGACGACACGCGTGGCCGCGACATCGAAGCGCACGGCGGTGCGCTGGCCGGTGGCGATGGCGTGATCGCGAGCGAGCGCGAGCAGATCGACGGTGGCCTGCGCCGCCATCGCCACGTCGAGCGAAGCGAACAGCGTGCCCCCCGAGGTCACGGCGAGCGCGGCCAGACCGCCGGTGAGCACGAGCAGCCACAGTTGCTCGATCAGCGTCGTGCCTCGGCGCGGGCGCGGGCGCGGGCGAGTGTACGGTGTGGGTGTCGGCGACATGAGCGCAGGGTGTCGTGGATGGAGCGCGGTGACCATATCGAGCAGCAGCGAGTCACTCACCGCGTTGGATCACACAATCGGTCCGAGGCCGTCGAACGGTGTCATCCGAACTACGCCGCCATCATCCTCGCATCGCCTACTGGTGGGCGACGCGCTGCCGACTGGCCACACTCGTCGCGATGGCGGTCGGTGTGGGTGCCGCGACCGCGTGCGGCGGCAGCATTCCCAGTCCCACCAGCGAACTCGACTCCGGACAGGCCGTGATGGACCTCGGCACGCTCGTGGGCGAATTGCGCGAAAAGAATTTTATGATGCAGGCACAAATCGCTTCGCTGAAGGGGCTGTTGGCGTATCAGGATACCATCAGGCCTCAACCGGCGGCCGGCGCCGGGGTCCCGATGCGTTCGCCGATGCTCCCAACGCCCTGAACGCGTGACCACGCGATAGATTATCGCGATCACTCACAACCACTCGACCCATCCCTTCAGACATGCGGATTGCGATTTCCACCGGCGGCGGTGACGCCCCGGGACTCAACGCGGTCATTCGGGCCGCGGTGCTTTCCGCGCGCACCCGAGGCTGGGACGTGCTCGGCATCAAGCGCGGCTACGCCGGGCTGCTTGGTGAGGACGAGATTGTCCCGCTTACCGCAGACAGTGTGCGGGGGATCGCCAATCAGGGCGGCACGATCATCAAGACGACGAATCGTGGCAGTCCGTTCGCGTATCCGATTCTGCAGCCCGATGGGACGTGGAAGAACGTCGATCGCTCCGACGAGCTCGTGGAGAATGCGCGCAATCTCGGTATCGAAGCGATCATCTCGATCGGCGGCGACGGCTCGCTCAAGATCGCATCGCAGTTGGTGGCCAAGGGCATGCGGGTGATCAGCGTGCCGAAGACGATCGACAATGACGTTCCCGGCACGGTGACGACCTTCGGTTTCGACACGGCCGTGAACACCGCGATGGAAGCGATCGACAAGCTGCACACCACGGCCGAGTCACACGATCGCGTGATGGTGCTGGAAGTGATGGGTCGCGACGCCGGCTTCATTGCGCTGCACGCCGGTGTGGCCGGCACCGCCGACGTGATTCTGATTCCCGAGATCGGGTGGGAGATCGAGAAGGTCTGTGAGAAGATCATGGACCGCGACGCGGCCGGTCGTCGCTTCAGCATCGTGGTGGTCGCTGAAGGCGCGAAGCCCAAGGGGGGCATGGAGTCGATCATCGGCGCGTCACTGCCGGGACAGGATCGTCGTCTCGGCGGTATCGCTGAACGGCTGGGCTTCGATATTCAGCGGATCACCGGCAAGGAAACCCGGTCGATGGTGCTCGGGCATCTGCAACGCGGCGGATCACCGACCGGCTATGATCGGCTCTTGGCCACGCGCTTCGGCGCGGCGGCGGTGCAGGCGGTGGCCGACAAGAAATGGGGCCACATGGTGGCGCTGCAATCGCCACACCTCGTGACCATCCCGATCGACGACGTGCTCAGGGAAACGAAGCGCGTCGACCCTGCCCACGATGTGGTGCAGGCCGCGAGGATGCTGGGAATCTCGTTTGGAGACTGATGGCGTAACGGCGAAGGAGGGGGTCGGGAGTCGGGGGTAGGGAGACCGGCCATCCTTACGCCCGACTCCGTACCCCGTACTCGACCCCATACCCCCGACCCCGTACTCCAAACTTCTTCGAGTGGACACTCGATTGTCCTCTTCTACGGACGCTGGCTGTGACCTTCGGAAGACGCCCCTGTCCTTAGAGTACCGTGGTGCCGATACTTACAGCGCAGTGGCGGGTCAGCGGCGGTCAGCTCCGTCGTGGCATACACTCTGCCTTAGATAGAGATCGGGACCTCCGATTGCTCTCCGTGGTGGACGGCGCGCGAAGTCCTGCAGGAGGAAAGCATGTTTCGGATGAATTGGCGAATCCTTGCTACGACTGCCGTACTGAGCCTCACGCTCGGTGCGCAGCGCGGTCACGCGCAGAGTCGCAGCGAGAGCAACGATAGGAACGACAAGACGGACATTCCCAAGGAGTATCGCCCGCCTGCCGGCATGTGCCGCGTATGGGTGGAGGGTGTGCCGGCGGCGCAGCAGCCGGCGCCAACCGACTGCGCGAGCGCCGTGCGGAACAAGGGTGCGAACGGCCGAGTGATCTACGGTGACGATGCGGCGAAGGGCAAAAAGCCGGATCTGCCGATCAAGGGCTTCTCGAAGCCTGGGGATAAGAAGGGCGCTCCGTTGATCCCGCCTGATCTCTCGCAGGCGGATCCGCGAGCGCGGGACGCGTGGGAAGCGAAAAAGATCACGGACGCGCAGTTGCATGGAGATCAGCCGGCGAATGCTTTGCCGGCTTCGTCGTATGCGGGTGGGGTGGTGTCACCGCAGGGGCCCGCAGGGTCATACGGCGGGTTCGTGACGCCAGGCGGCGTTGTCTTGCCGGGGGCGGTGAACGATCCGCGCTATTTCAGCCAGACGCCGGGCGTGCGTCCACCAGGATTCGGCTCGGCGACCTGTCTCGATCGCGATGGTGACGGCTGGTGCGATGACCTGCGCTATGGTCCGCCGGTCTGCACCGACACCGACAAGGACGGCCGCTGCGATGACCTGCCGGAGTTCGCGTCTCGCGCGTATCCCCAGGTACTCCCGCCGATGCGCTCCGTGACCGACGTGCTGCAGGGGCGGCCCAGCACCGACATCATGCAATGGCTGGGCACGAACGAGTTCACCGTACGGGTGCCCGACCAGGGACGAGGCGGCGTGCCTTGGCGCGCGATCTTCCTCGATCAGAGTAACGAGCTCCTGCAGGTGTGGACCGACGTGAATCGCGATGGTCGCGCCGACCGGATCGAGATCTTCAAGAGCGGCCAGCGCGTGAAGTTGATTCAGCGCTAGGCGGTACTTTCGCATTTCCTCGCCATGAACTGTTGCCTTTCCCCTATGAAAATACCCCCTTCGGCGCCTACATGAAAATACGGTACCAATCGACCGATCCCTCTCTGAAGAACGGTGCGTTCCTGTCTGTGATTTTCACGTTGAACACGCGGCGCGGCCAAGTCGTGCGGGTGAGTCTTCAGCGCTCGTGTCCATCCCGCCACGCGACGATCTTTCGGGCGCCATTGAACTGATCACACAGAGACAAAGAGAAAAGGAGTACACAGAGATCCCTGTTCTCCTTTTCTCTTGGTCTCTTTTTCTCTGTGTGATCAGTTCAGCCGTGCCGCGCTTCGCCACTTCTTTCCTGTAGCAGTCTCGCGAGCGGCAGGAGACAGAATTCTCCTGGGAAAACTCGTGAAACCTGGCCGTAGCACGACGTGAGATTTGCGAAAGTACCGCTGAGCGCTGCACTCAGCGCGTGGCGAGTTCGTCGTGACGATAGCACGACACGAGGTGATCATTCATGAGCCCGACCGCCTGCATGTAGGCATAGCAAATCGTGCTGCCCACGAAGCGGAATCCGCGCGCCTTCAGATCTTTTGACATGGTATCGGAAAGTGCGTTTTGCGTAGGCATCTGGTGCGATCCCGTGAGTCGCTGATCGATCGGCGCGCCATCGACAAAGCGCCAGAGGTAGGCGCCGAAGCTCCCGAACGCCTCCTGCACACCCAGGAACGCGCGGGCGTTGCCGATGGTGCTTTCGAGCTTCTGGCGATGACGCACCAACCCCGCGTTCTGCATCAGGGCGTCGATCTGTGAGGGTGTGAACGCGGCAATGGCTGCCACGTCCCACTGGTGAAAGGCGGCGCGGTAGTGCTCACGCTTGGCCAGCACCGTGGACCAGCTCAGCCCAGCCTGCGCCCCTTCCAGGGTGATGAACTCGAAGAGCGTAGGGTCGTCGTGCACCGGCACGCCCCACTCCAGGTCGTGATACGCCACATCGAGCGGCTTGACCGGCCAAGCGCAGCGAACCGGAGTATTCATTGACGAATATTACCGGAGGTCAGCCGATTGATCCAACGCCACCCGTCTGAGCACTAGATTTGCGGGGTGCGCACTCCACGTGATCGTTACCTACCCCCCGACCGCGACGCCTTTGTCGCGGCCAAGCCGCCGACCGGGCGCGTTATCGTCATCGCGCCGACTCGTGCGGCGTGCGAGACTATCGAGCTCGCCGTCGGTCTGCACATCGACACGTTCCTCGAGCGTACGCGCGGCGAGGACCTGCGGCGACTGGCGTCGAGTGGCCAAGGCTTCGGTATCGTGGCCGGCACCGGATCGGGCAAGACACTTGCGATCCGTCCGATCGCCGAAACGATTCTCGGTACGACCGCACTGAAGGCCGGTGTCGTCAATCGCGAACGCGAAGCGACGCCGGAAACACCGTCGTGGAACGTGGTCGTGATCACGACCGGTATTGCGCGCCGCTGGTTTCAGGACGGCGACATTCAGCCCACCGACACGCTGGTCGTGGATGAGATCCATCAGACGAGTTCAGAACTGGAGTTGTGCCTCGCGCTCGGCAAGCGCGTCGGCTGTCGCTTCATCTGGCTGTCGGCGACGGTCGACCCGACGTTCTATGCGCGTTATCTCGAGAGCGCCGATGTGCTGCACGTGTCGGCGTTCGATGCGGCGAAGGCGGCCAAGGTCGAAGTCGAGCGCAAGCAGCCGCTGAATTTTCTCGACGACAAGTTCCTGCAGAAGGTGTCCAAATCCGAGCGCGGTGTCGCGATTTTTTTGCCCACGCGCGCGGCGGTCGAAGAAGCAGCGGAGTGGGTACGTCTGCGCTATCCGCGAATCACGGCGGCGCACTATCACGGCGGCGAGCCGATTCGCGTGATCCGTCCGTTCCTCGAGGGTGTGGTGCCGAAGCCCTTCTTCCTGGCCATGACGGCGGCGGGACAGAGTGCGCTGAACGTCCCGGGGCTCGACACGGTCATCATCGACGACACGCGATTCACGAACGTGATCGACCGCGGGCGTAACGTGCTCACGCGCGTGCACCTGGGTTCGAACGAGATTCTGCAGATGGCCGGGCGCGTGCATGGCCGCGTGGAGAATGGCCGGGTCTTCATTCTCAGCGACCGTGACATCCGCTTTGAATCACTGAAGCCAACGGCACCGGACTTTCAGTTGGCGGGCGATTCCGAGCGCGTGGCACTCACCTGTGCCGACCTCGGCGTGCAGGCGGATGCACTCGACCTGCCCGTGCCGCTCGATCGCGTGGCGTATCGCAAGGCGATCGCGCATCTCGAGTCGCGCGGACTGATCGAGCACGGTCGGCTGACGACCTATGGTAAGGCAGTCGAGGCGTTGCCGGTGGATCGGGCATGGGGTGAGCTCATCGTGAACGGCGACGACGAATTGCTCCCGATGCTGGCGGTCATGAGTGGCATCGACTCGTTGCATCGCATGTCGCGTGAAGGACGCGATCTGGAAGGGCTGGTGGTGCGCGGCAGCGATCACCTCACGGCCTACAACGTGTACGCCGACGGCTTCCGAGCGGCCGGCTACATCGGCGAGGTGTACGGGTTGTCGCGGCACATGTTCGACGCCGAGCGCATCGCGCACTGGGCCGAGCAGCGTGGGATCCTGGTCAAGGCGCTCGAGGACGCGGCGCTCGCGATGGCAAGCGTGTACCGCTCGGTGGGTATGCCGCTGCCGACCACGCTCCCACTGGTGCGGCACGAGCTCCACAAGCGTTTCTGCGATCTGCTCGCGCGTTTCATGCCGTTCGATCTCGTGATCGAGGAGCAGACGACGGATGGGCAGGAAGCGCGCGTGTCGAAGACGAGCGTGTGCGGCAGCTGGGGTGCAGTGGCGGGATCATTGCGTTATTTCGCCGATCGCTTTGGTGTGCCGCGGGCCGGTATCGAAGGCACGCAGCTCCCCATCGAACTGATCAAGCAGTACGCGCAGCGACTTCCACCTGAGCTGGCGCTCGATCCCGATCGCAAGCAGTCGCCGGTGCTCCTTCGTAGACGGCTCACGTACTTCGGGTTCGAGCTCGCGCGTGAGAGCGAAGGGCTCGATGAATTTCCCGAGGAGCACGCGCAGGCGGCGCGGCATCTACTGGCCGAGGCGGCGGCGCGCAATGAATTGCGGCATGCGTCGGTGCGTCGCAATCAGCCGCTGGTCGAGGAGATCCGCGAAGTGTGGCGTCGGCTGGGCGGCATCACGCCGCGGCTCGGACAGGCGGAGCTGACGGCGTGGTACGAAGCGCAGATGGGCACGGCGACCGACTGGGAGACCATCCGCAATGCGCCGATGTTGATTGATCGTCGCGATTTCGTCAGTCACGAGCAGGTGGCCGAGGCGCGCGCCATGCCGGGGGCCGTCGAGATTCGCGACCGTACCGTGCCGATGGACTATGACGTGGAGGAGCACGACGGTCGCTTGGTGCCGGTCGTTCGACTGCGCGTGCCGGAAAAGCTGGCGCGCACGATGGTGCAGGAGGAGGTACCGTCGCTGGACCGTCCGGTGCGGTTTGTCGTGCCGCGAGGCCAGCGCGGGTCGGTGCGAGCGGACACGCTGAACGACTTGCAGCACAAGCTCGACCTGCCGTTCACCGACGACGAGCGCGCCCGCAGTACGGAAGCGAGTGCTGGACGTAAGGGCGGGGACCGTAGTGGTGCCCCGCGCAAGGGCGCCGATCGTGGACGCGGTGGAGAACGCGGTGGAGAACGCGGTGGAGAACGCGGTGGAGAACGCGGTGGAGAACGTGGTGGTGGGTCGCGCGGTCCCGGTGGCCATCGTCACCCTGGGAAGGGGCGACGGCGGCGCTGACGGCCGTCGTTACGCGAGCGGGTTGGTGGAGGTCGCGAGCATCGGGATCACCTGCGTTGACTGCTCCACGAAAGCCGCGACGCCGCTCGCGGGCAGCGGGCGACTGTACAGGTATCCTTGCCCGAAATCGCAGCCGATCGAGCGGAGGAATCGATGTTGTCCCGGCTCCTCGATGCCTTCGGCGACGACCTCGACCTTCAGCGACTTGGCGAGCGACACGATCGTGCGCACGAAGGCGGCCTCGCGGTCACCATCTTCGATGCGTGAAACGAACGACCGATCGATCTTGAGTTCGTCCACCGGGAAGTACTGCAAGTGACTCAGCGATGAGTAGCCGGTGCCGAAGTCGTCGATCGCGAGCTTGATGCCGAGCGCCTTGAGCGCGTTCAGCTTCTCGAGTGCGAGTTCTGGTGTGCGCATCACGTCGCTCTCGGTGATCTCGAGAATCAGTCGACGCGGGTCGAGCCCGGAGAGCTGAAGCGCGGCGCGCGTATCCTCGATGAGTGTTCCACCGTCGAGTTGCTTCGCGGCGACGTTGACACTGACTGAGGGCGGCTCGCCGCCGGCGTGCGTCCACCGCGCGGCTTGCATACATGCTTCCATCAACACCCACCGACCGATCGGCACGATCATGCCGGTCTCTTCGGCGATGGGGACGAAGAGTCCCGGCACGACATACCCGCGCTTCGGGTGTTGCCAGCGAATCAAGGCTTCGAAGCCCTTCACGCGTCCGCTCTCGATGCGCACGAGTGGTTGGAACTCGAGGAAGAATTCGTGACGGTCCACGCCCAGGCGCAGGTCGGACTCGAGTTCGAGCCATTCCATAGCATCGCGGTGCATGGTTGGATCGAATCGCCGCACACATGCTTTCCCCGACGACTTTGCGGCGTACATCGCGGTGTCCGCGTTTCGGAGCACCGTCTCTTCGTCGTCCGCCGGGTCGGCGATCGCTATGCCGATACTGACGCCGACGACGACTTCCCGTCCTCCGATGCGCATCGGCATGCGCAGCAGCATCAGCAATCGCTCGGCGAGCACCTCCGGATCGTCCCCTTGCTCGATCGACTCGATGACCACGGAGAATTCATCGCCGCCGAGTCGCGCGACGGTTTCGCCGGCGCGCACGGTGCTGGCGATGCGGCGTCCGACGATCTGCAGCAGCTCGTCGCCAGCGGCATGACCAAGCGAATCGTTCACGCGCTTGAAGCCGTCGAGGTCCAGCAGGATCACCGCAACACTGGTGTCTCCCCGACTGCGTCGGTCGAGCGCATGTCGTAGGCGATCGCGAAACAGCACGCGGTTCGCCAGTCCGGTCAGGTCGTCCTGAAACGCCTGCTTCAGGAGCTGGCCTTCCATGCGCTTTCGCTCGGTGATGTCCTGAATCATGCCGATCATGCGTGCTTCGCCGCCGTGTGTGACGCGGGATACGGTCAGCTGCCCCCACACGATGTGCCCTTCCTTGTGGAAGAAGCGACGCTCGATGGTGACGGAGTCGCGTAGTCCGGTGCGGAGCTCGCGGCCAAGCTCTTGTCCGGTTTCGATATCTTCCTCGGGCGAAAGCGACACCGCCGGCCGACCCACTACTTCACTCGGCGAATACCCCAGCAGCTCCTGCGAAGCAGGGTTGGCCTCGAGAATGATGCCGTCGAACGACAGCACGTGAATGGCGATACCGGCGTAGTCGAAGAACGCGCGGAAACGCGCCTCGCTTTCGGCGCGAGCGCGAACGGATGCACGCTCCACGGTGACATCGCGTACGTGCACGATCACCGCCTCGTGCTCCTTGAGGACGACCGTGTGGAACACGACTTCCGCGTCGAGTGCGCGCCCGTCGCGCGTGTGCATGGTCGCTTCCATCGGCACCCCGGACTCGGGGAGCGACACGCCGGGTGCGAGAATGGGCGTGAGCATGGGCGCTAGCATGGGCGCTAGCAGGCAGCGGCCGCTGCCGAACAGTTCGAGACTCTCGATCGGCGTGTTCAACACGTCCTTCTCGGCGTGTCCGAACGTCGTTTCGGCGGCGTGGTTCCAAGCGATGATGCGGCGGTCGTCACGGGTCACGGCGAACATGGCCATCGGGCTCTGATCGAAGAGCAAGCGATAGCGCTGTTCGCTTTGCTGCATATGTTCGTAGCGCGACTCCAGTTCGCGCGAGAGCTCCGTCATGGCGGCGGCGCCAAGTTCGCGCTCGCGGTCGACGTCATGCAGCAGCGCACTGACCGACGTGAGGATCGGCTGGAGTGCGTCCGGCATCGGGGTGGCGCTATGGCGTCGAAGCTGACGCTGCACATACGGGTGCATCATCAGGTCTCCGAGATCGTCGTCACGGTCATCGTCTGGTTGTGCAGCACGGCGGTGGCAAACTCGCGGCCGTCGGTGGGGGGCGCGATCTCCCCGTTGCTGTAAAATCCGAC
>Ga0209181_10006448_pt1 | contig 16452 bp, 16 predicted proteins | sample MAT05_FD_187208 | JGI IMG/M metagenome (GOLD analysis project Ga0209181, IMG submission 187208) | Freshwater microbial communities from Lake Fryxell liftoff mats and glacier meltwater in Antarctica - MAT-05 (SPAdes) (version 2) | ecosystem: Environmental > Aquatic > Freshwater > Ice > Liftoff... | reverse complement strand
TGACGCAAATACCCGATGATTTGCTCCGTTGTAAATCTTCTCCGTGCCATTCCTTATTCTCCTATAAGCTATCCATAATATATCCAGATTCACTCTAGACTTGGACTCATTTATAGGGGGCGGGTCACCCTCTTTTAAAAAAATTTACTATTTCCCAAACTATTACATACAAGCCATTACTTATACTTGTAACAATAACAAGATAATGTACCATATACAGTCTGCGTTGAATTTTAGAAATAATATAATTTATTCAAATCTAACGTAGTAAGGGGAATCAAATGAAAATTAAAGACCGCATAGAATTCAAAAATAAACCAGCAACGATGACATTCAAATCGGATGATATGGTTATCACTGCTGTTAAAGCTATGTCTGAAAAAAATTATGGGGCTGGTGTTATCATTGATAATGACAGCCGCCCAATTGGGATTATCACTGAGCGTGATTTTATGCGACGCGTGCTTGCAAATGACCTTAATCCAAACACAACTCGGATTAGCGAAATTATGACGAAGGAACTAAAACTCGCTAATCATGATGATGAAGTCGTAGAATGGCTTCGCCTCATGTCTAATGAGAGGTTTCGACATTTACCTGTGGTTGATGAAAATGGAAAACTTCTTGCTCTGATGTCGCAAGGGGATTTTGTATCCTATACTTGGCCTCATTTATTGCTCCAAATTAAGGATAATACTGTTAAATCTTTTATGGAACGTTTTCATCTACATCTGTTGATTGGCAGCATCATGGTCTATAGCATCGCTATGGTATTCTTCATGCGTTATGCAACAAATTAAATTTTTTAAAATAAACTTACTTTGATAATAATTTATAGTAATAGCGTCCTGCTACATATTCTTTATCTATCATGGCATAATGGGGATGGGTTCCAATGAGCTGGTATCCTGTTGCCTCATAGAGAGTAATTGCTGCCGTCTGTGTATCACGAACATCAAGATTGATAACTTTATATCCATCTTTGAGGGCTGTTTTTTCAACCAAATCAAGCAATCTTCGTGATAATCCCTGACCGCGTGCCCAAGGTGATATAAAAAGACCCGTGAGGGTCGCAGATGTTGCCTGTGCTTCATTATTTTTGGGTGGGCGAACTAATTGTGCTGCACCACAAATAACCCCATCCAGCCGTGCAATAAATAGGATACGGACAGGCATTGCCAAAACACCCTGCCAGAACCGTTCTAAAAGATTTCTGTTCGGAAGATGGACCCACCCAAAACCTCCGCCTGCATCGATGGCTGACTCGGTTGCATCACATAAATCATTTAGGTCGCCAACAGACAAACTTTCTGTAACAATTTCAACCGATGGAATAGGTTTTAATGATTTTTGCTGCACAAATTCGGTCATGGGTCACCCTGTCTTATTTGCTTTATATGTTTTCTGATATTCTAATATTACATCATGAATATATGAATAAATGAAGAACACAGACAATAATCTGTGCTGCATCGCAAATGAAGATAACAGGCATCGGTAGGCTAATTTATAGCAGCAATTTTTTCATTTGCTTGGCCATTCTTCCCAAATCGAGATAAATACATCGCAGCAAAATCAACGGGGCCCAAGAGTAGTGACGGATAACCACCATCCTGAATGATATCTGCCAAAACCCGTCTTGCAAACGGAAAGGCTAATTTGGGTATTTCAATGAGTAATAATGGATGATGGTGTTCTTCTGCAACGTTTGGCATTGATGCCGCAACACCATATAAAACCTCTGCAATATAAATTGTTTGGTCGCCCCGTGTTGCACGCACAGAAATTCTCAAGGAAACTTCGTAAAGTGATTTAACTTGAGGGTCATCAAGATTTTTAGCATCAAGGTTAATATTAACATCCAATTTTGGGTTATCCTGTCCCGCCTTTAAGGAAAAAGGTGCGGCAGGATTTTCAAATGAAATGTCCTTTACATACTGGGCGTGTATCATCACGGGAAGATTTGAGGCCTGAATCATTTGGTTTTCTGTATCGGTCATAAATATCTCATAAGACAAAATTGTTAGCTTTAGGCTTTTGAATTACCAGAAATATCGTTTCTTCACAAGGTGCTACACGAAACATCCATATCTTGACTTGTCAGAGGCCAGAAAAGCCTTATTATAAAGTAAATCTGATTATAAAGGGAAGTAAAAGTGCCAATCGATCTTATCATTTATTTAGCTGTTGCCGTTGTCCTTGTTGTCTGGTTGCGTAATACTTTAGGTACCAAACATGGATCAGAAGTTGATCGCTCTGATATCCTCAAAAGGCTAAAAGAACAAAAAGAATCTCAGGCAAAATCTGATTCAGGAAAAATCATCGATATTTCACAACGATCTAGATCGGAGTCAGGTGATAATTCGACTAATATGGACTATTCCTCTCGGCTTAGCGGACTAACAATCGAGGGGGGAGCAGACACTATCAATGAAATAACAGAATTTATGCGAATATATTCAGATTTTGATCCTAAAGCTTTTATCATTGGAGCAAAGGATGCCTTTCCAATGATTGTCGAAGCCTTTGCCAAGGCCGACTTAAAAACATTAAAGATGTTATTATCTGAAGGGGTTTACGACTCATTCGAAGAAGCCATTGAAGCCCGTAAATCAAAGGGTGAGATTATAAGTACCGATGTTCATGCTGTCCGTGATTGTTCTATCATGGGGATAAAGTTAATTGATAGAATGTCTTACATAAAACTAAGATTTCTAGCAGAAGAGACAATTGTGATTCGTAATAAAGACGGCGATATCATAAGCGGCCATCCTGATAAAATTGTAAGAATGAATGATGTATGGACATTTGGTCGTGATACACGATCGAAAGATCCAACATGGTATCTTTTCGAGACATCAGATGATGTCCCTGAAGAATTTAAAAACCCTATTCCAGATACAAAATAGCTAATTTAGTATAATACATCCTACTGGATGTCTTTATATCCAGCGATATCATCCAATGAGAAATAGGGAAGGGTTAAATCAGGTGGATTTGTGACTATTGCAGATATTGAAGAATTGAACTTTTTAACATTTTCTGGTTTCTCGGCCTCATAGAGTCGAGATTTTCCATTTATATCAACCCTTAGAATTTCATTTAAGAAATTACCAGCAACATCACGCTTAAAAAAACAATCTATTGAATTAATCGAACTCACCCCAAATGGGTCTGTCTTTTTATAAAAAATTCTAACGGGGTCCCAATCTTCAACTCCTAAATAACTAATTTGATCAGGGTATTGTTCATTCAACTCGACATAAACTCTACAGATTCCATATCGAATACTTCCCTGCGCTGGCATAAAAGCCATCACAATAATCAAAAAGAAGAATGCAATTCCTCCTCCCCAATAGAGTCTCTTTTTCTTTTGAGGAGACATTTTTTCTTTAAGGGGTTTAGGTTCCTTTGAATTTTTAATTGGTTTGCTATTAGCCATACCGTTATGAACTTCCCGACAATGCCTGTTTATTATAAGCGGCTATCAACTCTTCTATCAACCCATCAATAACAAGAGTAACAGTGGCTGCCTTTGAATCGGAAGAACTCGCCTGAACCAAAACACGCCGTTTAATTTCATTTCTAGCACTTCCTCCAGGGAATGAAACCGCAAGAATTTGTCGCGCTCGACCGGCACCAAATTTGGTATATAATCGATTGCGAATAATAACGTCTTCAACCGAAGTCGCGAACGCCCATAATTCAATTGGTCCTAGCGTATTTATCAAATGTTGCTCATAGCGCCCCTCGTTCGTTCCTAAGATGAGAAGAGCAGGTGCCCCCCCCGCCCTTGGACCAGTCAAGCGAAAGCGAATAATATTTCTGGCTGTCATTGATAGGCCAAATCTATCTTTAATGTCATCGACAGCCTTATCGGAAACAGCCGTTCCCAGAACCCATACCCCAGTTGCAAGATCCACCATATCATCATCAAAGTCACCTAATAACTGTGAAGCCAACACAATTTGAACTCCGCGCTTACGTCCTTCTCGAACATCTCGCACAACTTGAGCGCGAACAGAAGTTGATGAACTGGTTCTATGAAACTCATCATAACAAAGTCGTTTAGGAGATTCTTCTAAATCCTGAAGACCCAATTCGTGATAGGATCTGTACTTCTCTGGCATAAAAGGAAGAGATTCTTTTCCAACCCACCACGCCCTTACCATTGCTTGCCTTGCCAGCATGTACATGACAGCAGTTTGCTTATCTGCAGTATGATCTCCTTGTGGAGAGATATCCATCAAATCAAGTGAACAAATTCTTGCTCCTGCAATATCAAATTGTGTGACGGACGATAAAATAGGAAAATCTCGAACAGCTGATGTGATCATTCTCTCGAAAGCAGAAATAACAGATTCTGTACTTCCTCCGATAGATGTTTCATCTAACAAAGATCTAATCTGAGGCCGTCTTGCAGCCGTAATTGCATCATTCAATGTTGGCATAGCATGGCGCTGCGCCCTAATAGCATCAAGATATAAACCACGATCAAATAAATTTTCTACAACATCCCACCAATAAGGGTCTGTCGGAAGGTGAATATTAAATTTTTGGATAATATCATCAATATTTCCGTCCAAACGAGGAAGGTAAGGCCGTGGCTCTGCGTTAGCCATGTTATCATCTCGCCAACGATACATCTCATCAATGACTAATCCTGCTAACTGAGGAATTCCGTCATATGGCTTCTCGTTTCCGGGGGGGGTACATAGCAAAGTAACTAGTTCTGATAAGTAACTTCTCTCGTCAATTAGAGGGTACCGACATCCTAACTGTGTATCAAAAGGATTGATTGCGTATTGGCGGGACATTTGAAGTCGATAGTAATTGGACTCAAATTGTCTTTCTATTGGCAAAGCTTCTTTTATGAGGGACACCAAACCAGATGATGAGGGGCCAATGTCAATAATTGCAATAAATGGAAGTTTACTAAGGCCGGGCGTCAATATTGTTCCAAGGTTCAAGGTATTCATCAAGACTGATTTACCAGCCCCTGGTTGCGCAAAAATAAGATCAAACCACGTAGTTGTAAGACTAGTACCAGTTTGATACGGCCAGACTTTACCATCAGGACTACGAAGCATAATTGCACCGCTTGAGAAAGGGCTTGACGGTCGTTGCCACGGAACAAGTTTCATGACTTCCCGCATGGGCGCTATCGCGAGTGGGGCCGTTCCAGCACAATGAATCCCCATAGCAGATGACATGATACAATCAAGAGGGTCACCTGATGCTGAACTGACTTGAGCATACCCCCAGCTTTCAACGGACTGCATCAATATTGAAAGACGATCTTGAATTAGATTAAGGTCTGATTTTGGAGCCCATGTTGCAAATGAAACTCTTAATTTCACAACAGGTTCACTGCGCGCAAGCGTTTGCAAACCCTCCAAAGAAAATTTAATTTGTTTATTAGCTGCATTTGTAATCGACATGAGAGTTGCAACTAATGTTTTGAAAGCTGTTGCCTCAACACCTCCGCCTTCAATTAAAAGAGAAATACGAAAAGGAACCTTTGAATCATAAAGTCTGTTTAATAACATAGGAAAAGGGGCAACCTCCATTGGAGCCAAAGTCATATCTGCTCCCGCCCAATTGAGATCATCTATTTGAACGATAGGCCCACCTATCAATTTAGCATCTCCAACAGTTATCTGACTGGGTATCGATGGCCAAATAATATCTGACAGATCAAATTGAGAAATAGGCGAGCGGGGCGAGATAGGGTCGCCAGGCAAGCACGCTCTCCAATCTTCATTGGCACGAGATGGAAAAAGATTATTTCTAACCGCCCTTAAGGCATCATGGACTTCTAAGAATTCTGCACGTATACCCAATTCATTCAAAGCTTGCTGAATTGCTGTTGTATAGCTTTTATGACGCGTCCTTAAAGAGTCAATTCCCGCAAGAGGGTTTTGTCCATAGGGTGCGTTAATCCATTTTTTTCCCTCTTTCTGTTTCTCTTCTCGCGCTCTTTCAATCTCACTTTTTGTCATGGATGATGGCCGTGTCCATAAAACGAAATAACTTTCTTCATGGCTTAAAATAGTAGAAAGGTTCTTTATTTTCTCCTCAATCAAATCTGTAATTTCAAGCCCTGTATTACTGGCAGTTGCAAAAACGGGTCTATTAAGAGTATCAAGATGTTTTCGAATTCGACCAGGGTCTCTGGAAAAATAAATCTGCATAGCGTGGCCAGGGCGGTCAAATTTTGCTCCTAATTTTATAGTCGCTGCATCGATCAAGAAATTATATTCTTCTTCACCAATGATTTGACGACTACCATCTACCTTTAAATAACTTACTAATGACCCATCGCTTGCTGCGATGGTATATTCATTGTCCATCGTCTCCAATCGAATAAAACTACTAATGGATTGTCTTAGGGCAATTTGAAATGGATAGAGAATCTTTTGAAGAATGTTCATAATTTTCAATCAGTTAAATTTTAAATCTGAGGTTTACTATACAGGATTTATAAAAATATAAAACCTGTACTCTAGAAAAATTTAACTAGGAGAGTGACTTTAAAGTTTTTTTGAAAAGGTTAGACCAAAGACTAGGTGGTCTATCCCCAAATGGTCCATCTTTAGACCTCCAATAGGCTAGAATTTGAGGGAATTGATTAAATTCCAAATCAGCCTCTTTGATGAGGCGTCTATCAAGGGGAAGAAGTCGGATCCCACTTAATTTTTCTGATCTTTCAGCGTAATACTTAGCAGTTAGAAAATCCTTCAAAACAACAGAGAGAACATAGGGGTCGTCAGTTTGAATGCGCCTTCTTGCCTCTTCACGGCGACCCATCAATGCATCTAACGTAACCCGAGCGGCTTCAGCCATAGGGCCTTGCGATATTCTTGCAACGTAGACAGCCCGCATGATGTGATGGAAATCAGTTTGTGATATTTCAGGCAACCAAACAAGAACGCCAGATCGCATTGATGTCGCTTGTTCTAAATTAAAACATTGGTGGCAAAAAATACAAACAGTTTGAAGATTCTGTAGGTCTAAATTTTTAGAATTACTATCTAAGTAATGGATTTCTTGATATTTCTCTGAACGAAATCCACAGCAAGCACAAGTATAATTATCTCTTTCAAAAACCATTTTTTTAGTTTCCGAACTAAGAGTAAAAGATCCCCCGCCTAAAGATAAGTTCTTAGACAAATGAGGATTGCCCGAAGAACGGGCAATCCCTAGATTTACTTGTAAATTTTTCATACCACTAATAATATTAGTTAACGGCGTTATATGTATTGATGTTAGTCATTTTCTGAACGTCTACACCTGTACCTGTTGTACCGAGCAAGTTCTGCATTGCTTCTGTCATCAAAGGAACAACGAACAGAGCTCCACCGATAACAAGACGAATCATTCCATCTTTTAATGGTGCATTACTTGGGTTTTCAACATGGTCTTTGATTTTCAGTAATCCAAGAACAGCGAATAGAACCCCCAATATATATGCCAAGGCAGTAATAAAACCTGGAATACCACCAATTTGACCGGTTATATTTTGGGTAATAGTACTAAAAGATGTAGCGTCTGCTTGACCAGCAGACATCATCCCGACTGTTAGAGAAGCAGATGTGTATACGCCTAATTTATTTATTTTTTTGTTAAGTTTCAGCATGATTTTCCTCCTCGATGCTTTTTGTTAATAGAAAGTAATACCAATAGAGCTTAGTCCTAACGTACTTTGTACCGCATTCATCAACGGTCCTAGATTTACAGCCAATGCCCCACCAAATATATGTGTTACACCAGCCATAAGAGAAGCTTGTCCATTTCCTTCCGCAACATCCTTAATAATAAAGAACCCGCGCATAAAACTAATATATCCTATTATGGTCATAAAAACAAGAACTGTTGAAATCATAGCCAGAATATGATCATCCACAACGGTATCGCCACTTGTTGTCCCAAGAACTGCAAAGGTTGCAACGGTTGAACTACTAAACATAGAGCTTGAGAACGTTCCCATTATACTGCTCAACGAAAATAATACGCCAGCTATCACAAAAGTCATGATAGTCCCCATGCCTGCAGGTCCACGAGGGCCGTCCTGAGCTGTTTTAAGAATTCTTCCAATACCAATGACTGTCAAAATAAGTCCAGCCAAGTATCCGAAGGCAAATATCAAACTAATAAGAGGCGTGTAAATATCTAAGAAAAGAGCAACAAGCATTGAATCGAGTCCGCCAGATCCACCAGTTGAACCTGCATAGACCGTCACAGAACTCATCGCAGCACTTCCATCAGTTAACAAGTTCTGCACTGCTTCTGTAACTAATGGTAGAGCAAAGAAAGCTCCCCCAGCTATAAATCTTTTTATTGAATCAGATAAAGGTGTATTTGAAGGATTTAAAACATGGTCTTTTAATTTCAAAAGGGCTGTAACGGCTAAAATAAGCCCTGCTAAATAAGCAATTGCAGACACAAAGCCCGGCAAGTTTGCGGAAGATTCAAGCACATTACAAATAACGTCACTTATCTGTCCGTTTCCTTGACAGGCCCCAAGTCCTAATGCGGCATTCAAAGCTATGTTAATTGCTGCATTAGCTTGTGCTGCCCCCATGTTAATCAGCACAGTCGCAGCACCGCCAATAGCTCCCCCTATCGCCCCGATGGCTCCCCCAATAGCGCCCCCAATAGCTCCCCCAATTCCACCACCTGGGGCAGCGAAAGATTCTGAGGAAAAAGAGCTGCTCAGTAAAACAAAAACTGATAAAAAAGATATCTTTGAATAAGTAAAAAGATTTATATTCATGATGCACACCTAGTCGATTTTTTCGACATTCCATTATAACTATTAAAACATATTTTACAGTTTAAAGCAAATAACGCCTCTTATGTAACTGCAAAATAAACAATAGACCCCAATAATTAATGATATGAAAAAAATATTGAAATTTAGTTAATGTGCCGGAAGAAATGGGTATTACTCTTTGATTTTGCCTTGAGTTCCCAATATAACCCATGCATTTCCTATCTCCGAAATGCTCTTAACTTTTCCGATTCCTTCAATAATTGAACCAACATTGACAGATTTAAGGTCTCCGGTTGTTTGATTGGCAATCATTGCGCTTCCATTTTTGGCACTTTTTAAAACCCATTTTGGTCTAAAATTTTCAGAGCTATTTTTCTCAACAATAATAGACTTTTTGATAGAGCTATCTTTCTTCATTATAATGTTAAGCTGGCTCAAATCATCCTCTTTATTAATTTTTTCATCAGGAAGAATGACTTTATTCCCTTCCTGCTTTGTTGATTGAGCAGCGATTTTTGCTTCTAGATCTGCTACTTTGGATTGAAGGCTTGAAATCTGAGAATCGCTTTCATTTTTTGTTTTTTGGATGATCTCTTCTTCACCATCTTTGAGTTTAATATTTTGAACTTCAATCTTTTTTTCTAATTCCGTTATTTTTATGATCGCTTCATCAAGTTTGCTTTGAATATCCTGTACTTTGCTATTATCAGACTGCGTAGTAGAGGCCTCAATCATGGGCAAATTCTCTGGCTCGTCTATATTTGTTGTGACTGGCAAGACTGGGGAAGGCAGAATGTTTTCCGTTTGAGTCTTTTTAATAGCGTCTGCCGTTGGAAAATCAGAAATAGGTTTAATATCAGGTGTAATCACAGTTGTAACTTGATTTTGAATTGGCTCTACCGGATTTTGGGTTGTATCAATATTTTCTTTTAACTGCTGGCTCGTCTCAGAAAAAACTGGGTCCGCATTGGCGGCCTCAGCAATATCAGTGACTTCTTGCTTGGCCTCAACCTTCGCTGGACTTTCAACTTGATTAACAATTTCAGGGCTGTCCATAAGTCCTTTTGTAGGTTCAGAAATTGGAGGTATAGGTTGATTTTGAATGGCTGTATCTTGAGGGTTTAATTCTGAGTTACTATTTTGTAACGCACCAAGATCATTAGGAGGTATTGGAGTGTCAGATGGTATATCAGAACCGCTGACAACAACATTATCTTGGGCTGTATTGGCCCCACCCTTTAAAAAAATAAACCCAAAAACACCAATAATGGCCACAGCCAAAATAATAAATATCGTAGATTTAGACTTTTTTTTCTGAGGTTGGTTAGTTTCCTGTTGAGAATCATCTTCTATTTCTTGATCAAGGTCATCAGACCACTCATCGGATACTTCACCAGAGTCAGCTAAATCATAATCTTGATCCTGCTCATGAAGTTGTGATTCTGTATTCTCATGGTCTTTATTTTCAGATGACATAGCCTACCTATTAGATAAAGTTATAAATTCTATTGTCCCAAGTTTTGAGAATTATTGGGCGTATTTTGTTGAAGCATATTTGGATCATTTTGCTGAAAGAATTGCTGATTCTGAAATCCAGACTGCAATTGTTGCAAAGGATTGAGTGCCCCTATAGGTTGCTGACCTTGATACTGCACCTGTTGTCCTTGATTCAACTGTCTACCAGAATTAATGGATGATCCTCCCGCTCGGGCAGTTAGTACCTCTTTGTCTGTTATAGAATCCATAAAAAGAATTCCTAGTGGCGTGCCTGCAGCCACAATAACTAAGGGTTTTGTCTCTTTTCCATCTTCATCCAGCACTTCGCCTATTTTAGATGCCATATCAGCAACAGCTTTTCCGAATTCCTGCTTAGTGTTTAAATCTTTTGAAGAGGTGCTGGTCGTTGTCGCGTTCTGAGTTGTTTCGGTTGTCGTTTCCGCGTAAGCATCGCCCAAACCTTCAACAAACTTGGCCGCCGCCGGAAGAATAATTCGTTTTAAATAACGGTGATCTACATCCGTTGCAATTCCAGTAAGGGATGTTCCAGGATCAATTGCATACGCATTAATAGGTATACTTGTTCCCTTCTTGGTTATTAGTGTATTAAAAGTGATAACAAGATATTCTTCTTGGCTAGTAAATTTCCCTAGCAATTTGGCACCGCTAAATTTTCCAGAGGCCATCAAAGCCACAACAGGGCCAGGAATATCTGAGTTTGCCTCTAGAATCATTTGGGCATATTCGATTCGCCCAGCAGCTATAATGACATTTTCTGGCTTAGTAGGGGTCGCAACAGATTGTAGTCCACCAATTGACGTACCACCAGCGTTTTCACCAGCCAACTCGCCATTATTTACTCTAAGGGTTTCTGGATCAAAAACTTTCATGTTTTGAATTTTTGATTCTTGATTCTTCCCCATAATGCTTTCCATCTGAAAAACCATGGCCTGCATCAATGATGTAAGCCTATTCTCTCTTTGGGGATCTACTGTCTTTTGCCCTTCTTGTGCTACCTGTTGCTCCCTTTGTGAACGGGCGCGCTCGGTCTGCATTTGTTGCCACCTCAATAAAGGATCTTCGGACTGGGAATCTTCCGATGTAATCTCTAAAAGTGTCTTGGGAGGGTCTATAGGAGTAGGAATAGCACTAATTCCTTGGCGTTGAGCTTCTTCAATGCGCTGATCATTTTTCTCTTCTAAAGCCTGCTTCATAACAGGGGTTACTTCTTTGCTTCCTGGGGTTTCTTTAAGATTGCCAGCCTTCCCAACAAGTGATGTTGGGGCTTTTGCATCTTCACCACCAAAAATAGTAATCATCCCAATTACAATTATAATGACTAAAGCAACCAACCCAAATTTAAAAACAGGGCTTTTTTTCCAAGACTGAGCGGATGATTTATCATTCCCGCTATCAAATTCATCAAATTCAATATCTTTGTCTAAACCCTGATCGACTTGATTTTCCGGTGGATCAAAATTATCAGTATTGCTCATCGGCTTGCTCCTTATGTGAGAAATACGCTCTCACCATTTTTCCTTTATCAGATAAAAGAACAACGGGGGTAAAATTTAATCCGTAAACCTTTGTTCCGTCACCCGATTGAATTGATTTTGCCCAAGCAGGGGATAACATAGTATAGGGCGTACGAATATACATCATCCCACCTTGAGCATAAGCAGTCGTTCGCCCATCTATACCTTCAATGCCAAGTTGTTTAGTATCTTTCCCATTGATAACACCAACCAATATCGAGGTCATAAAATCATCACCTGCTTTAGTTGATACTGGTACATCAACGGGAGGCAAGACACCTTTAGGTCCAACCTCGGGAATTTGAACATCCAATCGAACATGAACTGATTTTCTTTCAGCTTTAAGGGAAAAAATGACAGGGGGATTAAGCCCCACCAATCTCATAGAAATATTCCCAGCCGCAAATTCAGAAGTAGGGGTAATACGAAGAATGTGACCCCCAGAGTCAGGCTGTTCAATTTGAAAGTCACCCGCCCAAGTTAAGTCCTGAATTGGCCAAGGTTGCCCAGTAATATCAACAATACTAAGGGTTGTAACGTTACCAATTGCCGTCTTAATGGGTAAAGGCTTTGTTCCTGGATCCAAGGATATAACTTGGAAGGATGATTCGGGCTCAGGTGTTGGATAAATAGGCGTTTCTGCAGCCTGAGCAGTTTCATCATACATCTCCAGCAATCTTCTTATTTCTGATGGCTTTAAAGGCATCATTTGCTGAGCCACCCCATCAAAAGCCTCTCTTCTGAGAGCTTTATCTTCCTTAGTTTTAGATACTTCAGGTGATTCTATTGGCCCAGAAAGGCTCTCTAGCCTAGCTTCATTGGATGCAGGCACAAAAGGCTCCACCGTATCTAGAGCTTTAGGATCTTTGGGAACATCAATACTTGAATTTTTACTTAAATAATCCGAAAGACTAGGAGGATTCGAATCATTGGCAGGCGGTTTTTCCTCCTGATTGAGGGTAATATTGTTAGGCTGGATCTCCATTTTCTGTTCAGAAGATGCCTTATTGTCTAGCATTTGAGCCTGAGATGGCATTGCCAAACCAAGAGACAAAACCCCAATAGTTAAAAATAATACATTCTGCTTATAAAACATTTTCATGCACACCCCGTGCGGTTTCCTTAAAATCAGTAAAAGAGTATACTGGAAAATAGACAAGAGCAATATCAAAAAATTGAGAGTGATTTTTAAATAATATTATCTTGCTATCCACTGTTCGATTCCAACACCATTCGGACTTTCAAGCTTTGGAACCCTCACCAAAAGAAGGGTCACGAGCATTTTGTCATCACGAACAGAAGATCCTGCCTGATAGGTTACAACCAATGGCACTTGTACTTGCCACTGGTATCTCCCGTTCACAACGCCTTCAGAAATCAAAATAGGCGCACTTGCTGGAGCCGCAGAGACGACCTGCCCATTCGCCTCAACCATTTCAATAATACGGGATTTTTCAAGAGCAGATGTAAAACTGACCCATCCAAGGCGTGTAAAATTTCTTGAAGCTTGCTGAAGGCGGCGTTTATAATCGTTAAAACCAAACGTCATAACTTCAGTTGCCGCTTGCGCGCTCCAAGACATCAAAGCGGGCACACTCAAATTAGGCTCGCTCAAAGGCACCATCGGAACCAGACGGCCATCTTCAGTTGTCGCAAAATATCTATTTTCTGGCTGATGAACTTGGATAACAAAATACATAGCCCCAACCAACGCTAGAATAATCATAGCCTCAATCACAGCAATTCTTAACAAAGTTCTGTATCCGTCACGATAAAATTCATTGCGAACGATAACAGACCCTACTGTTTTTAAAAGCTGGGTTTCGGCATCTCTCGGATCTGATTTTTTTAAAGCAGGCGAAGGTTTATTGCTCTTCTGGTTCAGCGGAGCCACAGGTTTGACGTCGGACATATTTTACCTAATTTTTAAAACTCGAGTACATATTTTTGAATCTACATGAAAAACCTAAGATAAACAACCTATAGAAAATGTCAGATATCAAATCAATTTTCTTGCATTAAAGTTCTTACGAAATTTGGAAGATCAGTAATTCTTCTTCTTTTACTTCGCTCAGCTTCTAAAATGGCTTGAGCGGTTGCAATAGAACGGCTCAAATCATGGTTAACAATAATATAATCGTATTCAGAGTAGTGAGAAATTTCATCTGACGCTTTTTTCATGCGCTCCCTAATAATAACATCATCATCTTGTTGGCGAGCGCGCAATCGCCTTTCCAGCTCTTGCTGAGATGGGGGAAGCACAAAAATAGTAACTAAATCATTCACAAGTTTTTGTTTTAATTGCTGAGTTCCCTGCCAATCAATATCAAAAATAATATCCTGACTATTAGCCAGAGCCTTCTCTACAGGCATCAAAGGTGTGCCATAATAATTTCCAAACACCTTGGCGTGTTCAAGTAATTGATTATTTTCAACCATTTGGTCAAATTCATCTTTGCTTACAAAATGGTAATCTTGCCCATCAACCTCACCGGGTCGAGGTTGGCGCGTTGTGTAAGAAACTGATATTTTTAGTTGATTATCCTGCTCTAAAAGAGCGCGGGTAATCGTTGTCTTTCCAGCCCCAGATGGGGAAGAAAGAATGAAAAGAAGGCCACGTCGTTTAATGTGTAAAAATGACATGGCATAATTCTACATATTTGTTAGGGTCTGTCATCTTATTTTTATAAAGTATGGAAGTCTATCATGAGAAATATTCTGATTACTGGTTCAAGTAGTGGGCTTGGCCAAGAATTTGCTAAACAATTTTCTACACCCCAGACGCGCCTTTTTCTATCTGGTCGTAATGAGGGCAGACTTGAGGAAACTGCTAAAATGTGCCTCAAACAGGGTGGAGAGGTTCACACTTTATGCGTTGACGTCACTGACCGAGAAGCAATGAAACTCTGGATATCAGATATATCAAGAAAGTTCGACATTGACCTTGTCATTGCAAATGCGGGTGTATCAGGAGGGATGAGCGGCAACGCTATCGCAGATTTTCAAAAAGATTACACAATTTTTGAGACAAACCTCTTCGGTGTCATGAATACTGTCCTGCCTGCTATTCCAAAAATGATTGCCAATAAATCAGGCCATATAGTGATGATAAGCTCAATGGCAGGATTCTTTCCCATGCCCTCAGCCCCCTCCTATTCTGCCTCAAAAGCAGCCGTTCGTTTTTATGGGGAGGCCTTAAGGCCTAAGTTAGCGCGGCACGGTATCAAAGTGAGTGTTATATGCCCTGGTTTTATTAGAAGCCGCATGACAGATACGAATGATTTTAAAATGCCATTTTTCATGGAAACGGATAAAGCTGTAACATATATGATTTCAAAAATTAATGATGAAAAGAAAAATATCCATTTTCCTTGGCAGATGTCTATTATTATCAAGCTAGTGGCGATGATACCATCCTGCATATTATCAGCTTTATTAAAATTTTTGCCGGATAAAAAGCCTTTGGCTGATACAACGAATATATGATCTATTTTATTTACGGTTCAGTAAAGCGAAAGGCGTTTTAATTAAAATAACAATATCACCCCAAAGTGACCAATTTCTCACATACCAACTATCCCAATAAATACGGCGTTTAAAACTAGTCTTATTACGCCCACTCACTTGCCAAAGCCCTGTTAAACCTGGTCTTACAAGCAAGTATTCTTTAAGAGTTTCTTCTTCAAAATAGCCAACCTCATCTTCTAAAATAGGCCGTGGACCAACGAGGCTCATATCACCGACAAAAATATTCCAGATTTGTGGAATTTCATCCAAACTTGTTTTGCGTATAAATTGTGCTGTTTTTGTTTTTACGCGAGGGTCATTTGGAAGTTTACGAAATTTTTCCCAATCACTCTTAGCTTCTGAATGAGCTTCGAGATATGCATCCAATAAATGTTGAGAGTCGGGTTCCATTGACCTAAATTTCCAACATTTGAATAGTTTTCCATCTCGGCCAATACGTGCTCCCCCATAGAAAAGACTTCCTCCTTGTCCTTCAATTTTAAGTGCCGCCATAACAAATAAAAGAACTGGAAGCGTAATGAGTAAGAGTATACCTGATATAGCAATATCCATAGCTCTCTTAGTAAATCGTGATAATGAAAGACCAAAAATTTCAGGGGCTGAATTATCAACATATAACATCACAACGTCATGTCCAAAGAAATATCTTGGCTCCATTTGGTACATATTGGCCCTACTTAATGTTGGAACAATTGCAAAAGAAATTTGATTTTCATTTAGAGTTTTAATCATAGTTTCTCTAGCTGAATCACGAAATGTATCGAGAGAGACAATATAGAAAAAGCTTGGGTTTTCACGAATAAACCCCTCGTGGTCTTCCTGTCCATAACAGATTTTAACTTGTTGCTGTGATTTTGGAAGAATAGAGGTATCAAACACAGATCCATCATCGGGGGATCTTAGAAAAATTCTTTTTACCTCATATCCTGTACTAATATCAGATGCAAAGGCATAAACCAAATCCTCGGCGGTTGGATTATCACTGATTATAACAGTAGGAATTTTCCAAAAAGAAAATTGACCCGCCCCCTATAAATGAGTCCAAGTCTAGAGTGAATCTGGATATATTATGGATAGCTTATAGGAGAATAAGGAATGGCACGGAGAAGATTTACA
>Ga0209181_10006447_pt1 | contig 16454 bp, 13 predicted proteins | sample MAT05_FD_187208 | JGI IMG/M metagenome (GOLD analysis project Ga0209181, IMG submission 187208) | Freshwater microbial communities from Lake Fryxell liftoff mats and glacier meltwater in Antarctica - MAT-05 (SPAdes) (version 2) | ecosystem: Environmental > Aquatic > Freshwater > Ice > Liftoff... | reverse complement strand
CCGGCTTTCGACGGCCTGAACCTGAGCTTCGAGACGCGTGAAGGCATCCTCAAGCACTGCTCGCGCCGACACGCCCAGCGCCTGCTGCAGGAAGAACCCCAGGGGCCGGCGCGCCGATTCATCGACGGCACCCAGCCCAGCCTGGAAGCCCAGGTCGTCAACCTCGCCGACGAACTGGCCTACAACGCACACGACATCGACGACGGCGTGCGCGCCGGACTCATCAGCACCGCACAGCTGTGCGAGGTGCCCTTGTTCGAGCAATGGCACAGCGCCGTGCTGCGCGACCACCCTGCCCTGCAGGCCCAGCCTGGCAAGCGGCTGTTGTTCGAAACGCTGCGGCGCATGTTGTCGTCCCAGGTGGGCGACCTGTTGGCCGCCACCCAGGCCGCACTGGCACGCCACGCGCCAGCCGACGCCGATGCCGTGCGTGCCGCACCCGCGCTGGCCAGCTTCAGCGACGGCTTGCGGGCGCAGGCGGCCGAACTGAAGCGTTTCCTGTTCCAGTCGCTGTACCGCCACCCCCAGGTGATGCAGACCACGGCGCGCGGGCGCACCGTGGTGGCCGAGCTCTTCGCGGCCTATGTCAGCGCACCGGGGCAGATGCCGGCGGAATTCGCGTCGGCCGACGCGCTGCACCGGTCGGTGGCCGACTACATCGCCGGCATGACGGATCGCTTTGCGCTGCGTGAACACGAACGCCTGACCGGCCGGCGCCTGTTTGCCGACTGAGCGCTGATCCGCAAGCGCCATGGCCCGATTGCCCAGACTCGCGCTGCCGGGGTACGCCCACTACGTCATCCAGCGCGGCCACAACGGCCAGTCGGTCTTCGTCGATGCCATCGACCGCAGCGCGTATCGCAGCGCCTTGACCGCAGCCGCCGGCGCCGAGCCGGTGCAGATTCACGCCTGGGCCCTGCCGGACGGCGAAGTGCAATTGCTGATCACGCCGGACGACGCCAGCGCACTCAGCCGCTTCATGCAGGCCGTCAACCGGCGCTTTGTTGCCGCCTTCAACCGCCGGCATGGCCGAAGCGGCACGCTCTGGGACGGCCGTTTTCGCGCCGCCGTGGTCGCACCCGGGCCCCTTCGCCTGCAGGCGCTGGTCCTGGTCGATGGCGCCGCCGCACCGGAGGCCACCACGGCCGGCCATCGCCTGGGCGGGCCGCGCGACGCGGTCGCGGTCGACCCGCCCGAGTACTGGGCGCTGGGGAACACACCGTTCGAACGCGAAGCGGCCTACCGTGCGCTGCTGGCCGAAGGCGTGCCGTTGTCGACGGCCGAGATGCTGCGCCGCGCGGCGCTGGGGGGCTGGGCTGCCGGCCTGTCGGCCACGGCGCACCGTGCCGAGGACGGCGGTCGCCCGCTCACGCCGCAGCCCCGGGGCCGCCCACGGCTGGCCCGGCGCTGAGCTCGCGGGGGAAAGCCCGCGGGGGCGGCTCGCGGATGCGCCTCGGCCAGGTTGGCACGGCACCTGCTTGCCTTCTGCGGACCGTGCCATGACAAGGCATGGATCAATCTTCAATGTGTCCCTAATTAATGAACTGCCTAGAAAGTTGATGTTCAATCAGTGTCTGACCCCATTTTTTCAGCTTGATGCAATTGCTGCACTGCGGTAAGTTCGTGGCGTGCAGATTTCGCCTGCCCTTTCGGAGATGTCCATGTCTGAGCCCCTGCCCGCCGGCCTGCCCCCCAGCCGGGCCGAAGTCCAATCCCTGGCCGCGCAGGGCCTGTACGACCCGACCCAGGAACACGACGCCTGTGGCGTGGGCTTCGTGGCCCACATCAAGGGCAACAAGGCCCACGCCATCGTCAAGCAGGGCCTGAAGATCCTCGAGAACCTGGACCACCGCGGCGCGGTCGGGGCCGACAAGCTGATGGGCGACGGCGCCGGCATCCTGATCCAGCTGCCCGACGAGCTGTATCGCGCCGAGATGCAGGCCCAGGGCGTGGCCCTGCCCGCGCCCGGCGAGTACGGCGTGGGCATGATCTTCCTGCCCAAGGAACATGCGTCACGCCTGGCCTGCGAGCAGGAACTGGAACGTGCCGTGAAGACCGAGGGCCAGGTGCTGCTGGGCTGGCGCGATGTGCCGGTGGACCGCGAGATGCCCATGTCGCCCGCCGTGCGCACCAAGGAACCGGTCATCAAGCAGATCTTCATCGGCCGCGGTGCCGACGTCATCGTGCCCGACGCGCTGGAGCGCAAGCTCTACGTCATCCGCAAGACGGCCAGCGCGGCCATCCAGGCGCTCAAGCTCACCCACAGCCGCGAGTACTACGTGCCCAGCATGAGCTGCCGCACCGTCATCTACAAGGGGCTGCTGCTGGCCGACCAGGTGGGCCAGTACTACCTCGACCTGCAAGACCCACGCACCGTGTCGGCGCTGGCGCTGGTGCACCAGCGTTTCAGCACCAACACCTTCCCCGAATGGCCGCTGGCCCACCCTTACCGCATGGTGGCGCACAACGGCGAGATCAATACCGTCAAGGGCAACTTCAACTGGATGCGTGCCCGCGAAGGCGTGATGAAGAGCCCCGTGTTGGGCGACGACCTGAAGAAGCTCTACCCGATCAGCTTCGAGGGCCAGAGCGACACCGCCACCTTCGACAACGCGCTGGAGCTGCTGACGATGAGCGGCTACCCGCTGGCCCAGGCCGCGATGATGATGATCCCCGAGGCCTGGGAGAACCACGAGCTGATGGACCCGCGCCGGCGCGCCTTCTACGAATACCACGCCGCCATGCTCGAGCCCTGGGACGGCCCGGCCGCGATGGTCTTCACCGACGGCAAGCAGATCGGCGCCACGCTGGACCGCAACGGCTTGCGGCCGGCGCGCTACATCGTCACCGACGACGACCTGGTGGTGATGGCCAGCGAGAGCGGCGTGCTGCCCATCCCCGAAAGCAGCATCGTCAAGAAGTGGCGTCTGCAGCCGGGCCGCATGTTCCTCATCGACCTGGAGCAGGGCCGCATCGTCGATGACGAGGAACTGAAGAACCAGTTCGCCAACGCACGGCCCTACCGGCAGTGGATCGACAACGTGCGCATCCGGCTCGACTCGGTGCCCGCCGGGGCCGAACCGGACGGCTTCAAGGAATCGCTGCTCGACCGCCAGCAGGCCTTCGGCTACAGCCAGGAAGACCTGAAGTTCCTGCTCGCCCCGATGGCACAAGCCGGCGAAGAGGCCACCGGCTCGATGGGCAACGACTCGCCGCTGGCGGTCTTGTCGGACAAGGACAAGGCGCTCTACAACTACTTCAAGCAGCTCTTCGCGCAGGTCACCAACCCGCCGATCGACCCGATCCGCGAGGCCATCGTGATGAGCCTGAACTGCTTCATCGGCCCCAAGCCCAACCTGCTGGACATCAACGCGGTGAACCCGCCCATGCGCCTGGAGGTGAAGCAGCCGGTGCTCGATTTCGACGACATGGCGCGTCTGCGCAGCATCGCGGTTCACACCGGCGGCAAGTTCAAGAGCTACGAGCTCGACATCACCTACCCGCTGGCCTGGGGCCGCGAGGGCGTGGAGGCCAAGCTGGCCAGCCTGTGCGCCGAGGCCGTGGACGCGCTGCGCACGGGGCACAACATCCTCATCATCACCGACCGCCGCATGCACCGCGAGCAAGTCGCCATCCCCGCCCTGCTGGCGCTGTCGGCCGTGCACCACCACCTGGTTCGTGCCGGTCTGCGCACCACCGCCGGGCTGGTGGTCGAGACCGGTTCCGCGCGCGAGGTGCACCACTTCGCCGTGCTGGCCGGCTACGGCGCCGAGGCCGTGCATCCGTACCTGGCCATGGAGACGCTGGTGTCCATGCACGCCACGTTGCCGGGCGAGTCGAGCGCACTCATTTCGCCAGATCGGGCGGTCTGCAACTACGTCAAGGCCGTGGGCAAGGGCCTGTCCAAGGTCATGTCCAAGATGGGTGTCAGCACCTACATGAGCTACTGCGGCGCGCAGCTGTTCGAGGCCATCGGCCTGGAGAAGGGCTTCGTCGAGAAGTACTTCCGCGGCACCGCCAGCCAGGTCGGCGGCATCGGCGTGTTCGAGGTTGCCGAGGAAGCCCTGCACATGCACCACGCCGCGTTCGGCAACGACCCGGTGCTGGCGCGCATGCTGGATGCCGGCGGCGAGTACGCCTGGAGAGTCCGTGGTGAAGAGCATATGTGGACGCCCGACACCATTGCCAAGCTGCAGCACGCGACACGTGCCAACAAGTGGGACACCTACAAGGAGTATGCCCAGCTCGTCAATGACCAGAGCAAGCGCCACATGACGCTGCGCGGCCTGTTCGAGTTCAAGGTCGACCCGGCGCGCGCCATCCCGGTCGACGAAGTGGAATCCGCCGCCGACATCGTCAAGCGTTTCGCCACCGGTGCCATGAGCCTGGGCTCGATCAGCACCGAGGCCCACACCACGCTGGCCATTGCCATGAACCGCATCGGCGGCAAGAGCAACACCGGCGAAGGCGGCGAAGACCCGGCGCGCTACCGCAACGAGTTGAAGGGCATCCCGGTCACGGCCGGCACCAAGGTCAGCGACATCATCGGCAACGTCATCGAAGCCGACTACGAACTGAAGGACGGCGACAGCCTGCGCAGCAAGATCAAGCAGGTGGCCAGCGGCCGCTTCGGCGTGACCACCGAATACCTGGTCAGCGCCGACCAGATCCAGATCAAGATGGCCCAGGGCGCCAAGCCCGGCGAAGGCGGGCAGCTGCCCGGCGGCAAGGTGTCTGAATACATCGGCATGCTGCGCTACAGCGTGCCTGGCGTGGGCCTGATCAGCCCGCCGCCGCACCACGACATCTATTCCATCGAAGACCTGGCGCAGCTCATCCACGACCTGAAGAACGCCAACCCGCGCGCCAGCATCAGCGTCAAATTGGTGAGTGAAGTCGGCGTGGGCACCATCGCCGCCGGCGTCACCAAGTGCAAGGCCGACCATGTGGTCATCGCCGGGCACGACGGCGGCACCGGCGCCAGCCCGTGGAGCAGCATCAAGCACGCCGGCACGCCCTGGGAACTGGGCCTGGCCGAGACGCAGCAGACCCTGGTGCTCAACCGCCTGCGCAGCCGCATCCGCGTGCAGGCCGACGGCCAGATGAAGACCGGGCGCGATGTCGTCATCGGTGCGCTGCTGGGCGCCGACGAGTTCGGCTTCGCCACCGCGCCGCTGGTGGTCGAGGGCTGCATCATGATGCGCAAGTGCCACCTCAACACCTGCCCGGTGGGCGTGGCCACGCAAGACCCGGTGCTGCGCAAGAAGTTCGCCGGCAAACCCGAGCACGTCGTCAACTACTTCTTCTTCGTGGCCGAAGAGGCGCGCCAGATCATGGCGCAGCTGGGCATCCGCAAGTTCGACGAACTCATCGGCCGGGCCGACCTGCTCGACACCAGGAAGGGCATCGCGCACTGGAAGGCGCGTGGCCTGGACTTCAGCCGCGTGCTGCACCAGCCCGTGGTGCCGGCCGACGTGGCACGCCACCACACCGAGTCGCAAGACCACGGTCTTGAGCGTGCGCTGGACATCAAGCTCATCCAGAAGTGCCTGCCCGCCATCGAACGCGGCGAGAAGGTGCAGTTCATGGAGGAAACCCGCAACCTGAATCGCAGCGTGGGCGCCATGTTGTCGGGCGAACTCATACGGCACCGGCCCAAGGGCCTGCCCGACCACACCATCTTCATGCAGATGGAAGGCACGGGCGGCCAGAGTTTCGGCGCCTTCCTGGCCACCGGCATCACGCTGTACCTCATTGGCGACGCCAACGACTACACCGGCAAGGGCCTGTCCGGCGGGCGCGTCGTGCTGCGCCCCAGCATCGACTTTCGCGGCGACGCCACCAAGAACATCATCATCGGCAACACCGCGCTGTATGGCGCCACCAGCGGCGAGGCCTTCTTCCGCGGCGTGGCGGGTGAGCGCTTTGCGGTGCGCCTGTCAGGCGCCAGCGCAGTGGTGGAAGGCACGGGCGACCACGGCTGCGAATACATGACCGGCGGCACCGTCGTGGTGCTGGGCCGCACGGGGCGCAACTTCGCGGCCGGCATGAGCGGTGGCGTGGCCTTCGTGTACGACGAAGACGGCCAGTTCGCACGCCGCTGCAACACCGCCATGGTGTCGCTCGACAAGGTGCTGCCCCGCGACGAGCAGACCGGCTTGGGCGTCGGCATGCACCGCGAACTGGCCGACGAGGCCTTGCTGCGCAAGATGATCGAAGACCACCACCGCTGGACGGGCAGCCTGCGCGCGCGTGAGTTGCTGGACAGCTGGGCCGACGCGCGCGGCCGCTTCGTCAAGGTCTTCCCGCACGAGTACAAGCGCGCGCTGTCCGAGCGTGCGGCCAAGGCCGAAGCCGGCGCCGCCACGCTGAAGGCCCAGACCCAGGCGCAAGCCTCGGCCGCCAGCGCCCACACCCCCATCACCGCCAGGTAAGCGGATCAACTTCACTCGAGCATCCCCATGGGCAAACTCACTGGATTCCTTGAATACGAGCGCCTGGAAGAAGGCTACGAGCCGCCCCAGGCGCGCCTGAAGACCTGGAAAGAGTTCGTCATCACCCTGAATGCCGACCAGGCCAAGGTGCAGAGCGCGCGCTGCATGGACTGCGGCACGCCCTTCTGCAACAGCGGCTGCCCGGTCAACAACATCATTCCGGACTTCAACGATCTGGTGTTCCGCAACGACTGGCAAAGCGCCATCGATGTGCTGCACCAGACCAACAACTTCCCCGAGTTCACCGGCCGCATCTGCCCCGCGCCGTGCGAGGCGGCCTGCACGCTCAACGTGAATGACGACGCGGTGGGCATCAAGAGCATCGAGCACGCCATCATCGACCGCGCCTGGGCCGAAGGCTGGGTCATCCCACAACCCGCCGCAGCCAGAACGGGCAAGAAGGTGGCGGTCGTCGGCAGCGGCCCGGCAGGCCTGGCCGCGGCGCAGCAGCTGGCGCGCGCCGGCCACGACGTGACGGTGTTCGAGAAGAACAGCCGCATCGGCGGCCTGCTGCGCTACGGCATCCCCGACTTCAAGATGGAGAAGACGCACATCGACCGCCGCATCGAACAGATGCAGGCCGAGGGCGTGGTCTTCCGCACCGGCGTGCTGGTGGGTGCGTTGCCCGCAGACACGAAGATCACCAACGACGCGCAGCTCACCGTCACGCCAGAACAGCTCAAGAGCGAGTTCGACGCCGTGCTGCTCAGCGGCGGCAGCGAGGTCTCGCGCGATCTGCCGGTGCCCGGGCGCGCGCTGGACGGCGTGCACTACGCGATGGAGTTCCTGCCGCAGCAGAACAAGGTCGTGGCGGGCGACAAGGTCAAGGGCCAGATCATGGCCACGGGCAAGCACGTCATCGTCATCGGGGGCGGCGACACCGGCAGCGACTGCGTGGGCACCAGCAACCGCCACGGCGCGGCCAGCGTGACCCAGTTCGAACTGATGCCGCAGCCGCCGGAAGAAGAGAACAAACCGCTCACCTGGCCCTACTGGCCGACCAAGCTGCGCACCAGTTCCAGCCATGAGGAAGGCTGCGAACGCGAGTTCGCCATCGCCACCAAGGAACTCGTGGCCGGCACCGGCAAGAACAAGGGCCGCGTCGTGGCGCTCAAGACCGTGCGCCTGCAGTGGCAGGCCGGCAAGATGGTCGAAGTGCCCGGCAGCGAGCATGAACACCGCGCCGACCTGGTGCTGCTGGCCATGGGCTTCACCAGCCCTGTGGCCAGCGTGCTGGAGGCCTTTGGTGTCGATCGCGACGCCCGCGGCAATGCGCGCGCCGGCACCGACGACGGCAGCGGCTACAAGACCAATGTCGACCGGGTCTTTGCCGCGGGCGACATGCGCCGTGGCCAGAGCCTGGTGGTGTGGGCCATCCGCGAAGGCCGGCAGGCCGCGCGCGCGGTGGACGCCTGCCTGATGGGCGCCAGCGCCCTGCCCCGATGATTCGCCGCCCCCACCTGGCCGTGGCGAGGGCCGCCTGATGGCCCACCGCCGGGTGGCCATCATCGGCACCGGCTGGGTCGGTGCCAGCGTGGCCATCTCCACACTGCATGCCGGCGTGGCCGATGAGTTGATGCTCACCGACGCCCGCGCCGACGTGGCCGAGGGCGAGGCCCTGGACCTGGCCCAAGGCGCCGCCTTCTACCCCAGCGCCACGGTGCGCACGGCCAGCGTCGAAGAGATGGCGGATGCTGACGTGGTGGTGGTCGCCGCCGGCCGCGGCGGCAAGCCCGGGCAGTCGCGACTGGAGCTCCTGCAAGGCAACGCCAGCCTGGTGACCGACCTGGGCCGGCGGCTGGCCGGCTGCCGCGGCACCGTGTTGATGGTCAGCAACCCGGTGGACGTGCTGACCCGGGTGATGCAGCAGGCCAGCGGCCTGCCGCCCGAGCGCGTGCTGGGCACCGGCACCGTGCTCGACACCGCCCGGCTGCGCCAGATGCTGGGCCTGGCACTCAATGTGGACCCGCGCAGCGTGCATGCCCAGGTGGTGGGCGAGCACGGCGACTCCGAGGTGGTGCTGTGGTCCCAGGCTTCCGTGGGCGGCGTGGCCTTGCGTGACTGGCCGGGCTGGTCGGCCGCCCGGGAAGAGGCCATCGCCCACCAGGTGCGCCGCGCCGCCTACGAGATCATTGCCCGCAAGGGCGCCACCAACCACGCCATCGGGCTGGTCACGGCCGACGTGCTGGGGGCACTGCTGCGCGACGAGCGCCGGGTGCTGACGGTGTCGCGCGTGCACCCGGGCGCGCTGGGCGAGGGCCCGGCGAAGCTGTCTCTGGACGGCGTCGCACTGTCGCTGCCCGCCGTCGTGGGCGCAGGCGGCGCCACCGGGGTGCTGCTGCCGGCGCTGGCGCCGGAAGAACTGGTCGCCCTGCAGCACTCGGCGCAGGTGCTGAAGGACGCCGCCGCCACGCTGGTTTGATCTCGCCCCGGGCCGGCCGGCGCCAGCCGTCATCCCTTGTCCCCGCCCTGCCCTTCGGGGTAACCCTGCCGACAGCAGCACCCGTGAGAGAATGAATCTCAGTAGTTACACCAGCCCGCCGCCTGCGCGGGCCCCCCAGGCTTGAAGTCCAGCAACCTCATCGAGATCGACCGCGTGACCTTCGGGTACAACGCCAGCCGCCTGATCCTGAGCGATATCTCGATGAACTTCGCGCGTGGCAAGGTCACGGCCTTGCTGGGCGGCTCGGGTTGCGGCAAGACCACCTTGCTGCGCCTGATCGGCGGCGTGTACGCCGCCGATGGCGGTCGCGTCGTCTTCGACGGGGAGACTGTCAATCCGCGCGACAAGGCGCTGATGTTTCGCCTGCGTCGGCGCCTGGGCATGCTGTTCCAGTTCGGGGCCTTGTTCACCGACCTGACCGTGTTCGAGAACGTCGCCTTCCCCTTGCGCGAACACACGACGCTGCCCGAAGACGTGATCCGCGACATCGTGTTGATGAAGCTCAACGCCGTGGGCCTGCGCGGGGCGGCGCCACTGCGCATTTCCGAAGTCTCCGGCGGCATGGCTCGGCGTGTGGCACTGGCGCGTGCCATTGCGCTGGACCCGGAACTCATCATGTACGACGAGCCCTTCGCCGGGCTGGACTTGATCTCCATGGGCGTGGCGGCCAAGCTCATCCGCACGCTCAACGACGTGACGGGTGCCACCTCCATCGTCGTCTCGCACGACGTGCCCGAGTGCATGGCCATCAGCGACTACGTGGTCCTGATGGCCACCGGCGGGCGCATCGTGGCCATGGGCACGCCGGCAGAGTTGATGGCCTCGACGGACCCGGAAACCCGCCAGTTCGTGCGCGGCGAGCCTGACGGCCCGGTGAAGTTCCACTACCCCGCACCACCGATCGGCGTCGACTTCGGCTTGCCCGTCGAAGGGGCGACCGCGCCATGAACTTCGTGACCCGGCTGGGCGCAGGCGCCCTGGAACAATTCCGCGGCTGGGGCCACGCGGCTTTCTTCTTCTTCGACCTGCTGCGCGCGGTGCCGGCCTCGCTGCGCCGCTTCGGTCTGGTGGTGGCGCAGATCCACGCCATCGGCAACCGTTCGCTGGTCATCATCCTGGCCTCGGGGCTCGCCGTCGGCTTCGTGCTGGCCTTGCAGATGTATTACGCGCTGGTGGCTTACGGCGCAGCGGAGAGCCTGGGGCTGATCGTCAACCTGGCGCTGGTGCGCGAACTGGGCCCGGTGGTGGCCGGCCTGCTGTTTGCCGGCCGCGCCGGCACCTCGCTGACGGCCGAGATCGGCCTGATGAAGGCTGGCGAGCAGTTGGCGGCCATGGAACTGATGGCCATCGACCCCAAGGCCCGCGTGCTGGCCCCGCGGCTGATCGGCGGCATCGTGTCCATGCCGCTGCTGGCCGCGCTGTTCTCGGCCATCGGGATCCTGGGCGCCTGGGTGGTGGCGGTGCATTTGATTGGGGTGGACTCGGGCAACTTCTGGTCCATCATGCAAACGCAGGTGGACGTGTGGCGAGATGTGGGCAACGGCCTCGTCAAGTCCATCGTCTTCGGCGTCATATGCACCGTGGTGGCGTTGTACCAGGGCTACGAGACCGATGCCACCCCCGAGGGCGTGGCTTACGCCACCACACGCACGGTGGTGATTTCGTCGCTTTGGATCCTGGGCATGGATTTCATCCTCACGGCGTTGATGTTTTCGACGCCTTGAAGCGAATGTCCTGACGCGGCTGGGCGCCGCCACTGAACACTGGAGAAACTGAAGATGGGCAAGAAAGGCATGGAAACGATGGTCGGCCTGTTTGTGCTGCTGGGCATGGGCGGGCTGCTGTTCCTGGCACTCCAGGCGGCCAACCTGGGCAGCCTGGGCAGTGGCGACACCTACAGCGTGCAGGCGCGCTTCGACAACATCGGCGGCCTGAAAGCGCGCGCGCCGGTGCGGGCTGCGGGCGTTCTGGTGGGACGGGTGAAGTCGATTTCGCTCGACGCGAAGACCTTTCAGGGTGTGGTCATGCTGGATATTGAAAAAGGCTTTGTCTTCCCCAAGGATTCGTCGGCCAAGATCCTGACCTCGGGCCTGCTGGGCGACCAGTACATCGGCCTGGAGCCGGGTGGCGATGACAAGAATCTGGCGGCCGGCGAAACCATTGCACAAACGCAGTCGGCGGTGGTGCTGGAAAACCTGATCGGACAGTTCATCACCGGCAGGGCGTCTGACGCCGCCGCGCCGGCCGCCACCCTCCCTGACGCGGGAGCCCCGAAATGAGCCGCCGCGCTGCTCTGCCGTGTTTGTTGTTGCTGGCGGCCCTGGCGGGCGGTTGCGCCAGCGTGGCGCCCGCCGGGCCCGTCGGCCCGGGTGCTGCTGCGGCGCCCGCGATGGCGGCCAAGCCCGACCCGTGGGAAAACTGGAACCGCAAGGTATTCGCCTTCAACGAAACGGTGGACGTGGCCGTGCTCAAGCCGCTGGCGCAGACTTACCGCGATGTCGTGCCCAGCCTGGTGCGTGCGGGCGTCGAGAACGTCTTCGGCAATTTCGGCGACGCGTGGTCGGCTGCCAACCACCTGCTGCAAGGCAAGGTGCAAAGTGGTCTCGAGATGGGCATGCGGGTGCTCACCAATACCGTGTTCGGCCTGGGCGGCCTGCTCGACCCGGCCAGCGAAATGCAGCTCGAACGCCGCTCCGAGGACTTCGGTCAGACCCTGGGCACCTGGGGTGTGGTGAGCGGGCCGTACCTGGTGCTGCCGCTGCTGGGGCCCTCCACGGTTCGCGACACTGCGGGCTTGTTCGTCGACCGCCGCGCGTCCTACACCCGCTTGGTGAATACCGACGCCGCGGCCTATGCGCTGTCGGGCCTGGAACTGGTCAGCATCCGCACCAGCTTGCTCGGCGCCACGGCGCTGATCGATCAGGTGGCCCTGGACAAGTACGGCTTCGTGCGCGACGGATACATGGCGCTGCGTCGCAACGCCCAATTCGATGGTGCACCGCCTGTGGACATCTTCCTCGACGAGTCATCCGAACCGGCCGTCAAGGCGCCCGCCAAGCCTGCCGAAAAGCCTGCCGAAAAGCCGCCAGCCAGAGCAGGTCAGTGAACCGCTGCGCCGCCTCGCGCGTTAATAGCCAAGCGGGCATGTCGCCCAACGACTGAAAGGTACCTACCGTGTTCAAGAAACTGTTTTCCATCACCACCCTGCTGCTGGCCCTGGTTGGCGCAGGGCCCGCGCTGGCCCAGACCGGGCCCGACGCGCTGGTGCGCCAGATCGCCGTCGAAGTCATCGACACCGCCAAGGCCGACAAAGCCATCCAGGCCGGCGATGTCACCCGCATCATCGCCCTGGTCGATGCCAAGGTCATGCCCCATGTGAACTTCGAAGTCATGACGCGTGCAGCCGTGGGGCCGCAATGGCGGTCCGCCACGCCAGAGCAGCGCAGCCGCCTGCAGGCCGAGTTCAAGACCTTGCTGATGCGGGTCTATGCCGGCGCGCTGACGCAAATCAAGGACCAGTCGGTCGAGGTCACCAAAACCGTGCCGGTGCCTGGCAGCACCCAGGTGGTGGTGCAGAGCGAAGTGCGCGGCAAGGGCGAGCCCATCAAGCTCGACTACCGCCTCGACAAGCAGGCCGAGGCCTGGAAGATCATCGACGTCAACGTCGGCGGCATCTGGCTGGTGCAAAGCTACCGCACGCAGTTTGCGCCCGAGATCACCAAGGGCGGCCTCGACGGCTTGATCACCACCCTGGCCGAGCGCAACAAGGCCGCTGCCAAGTCCTGAACTGCTCCGAACTGAAGCCTCCGCCGTGCAACTGCCTGCCAAAGCCACCCTGGCCGATGCCGACGCCTTGTTGTCGGCGCTGGATTCGGCGCTCACCGCGGGCGGCGGCGCCCTGCGCATCGACGCGTCGGCGCTGCAGCACTTCGACACCTCGCTGGTGGCCGTGCTGCTGCACGTCCGTCGGGCGGCTCAGGCAGCCGGCGGCACGATCGAGATCGTCGGCGCGCCGCCCAAGCTGGCCGATCTGGCGCAGCTCTACGGTGTGGAGTCGCTGCTGCCGCTTTCTGCGCCCGCCTCACCTGCGGCATAGCGCCGCTGGCGCAGGTTTTTCTTGATCTCCTGCAGCAGGGGCCGCAGCTGCGCCGAGCCCAGGCGCAGTGCCACGCCGGTGGTCAGGATGTCGATGATCATCAGATGCAGCAGCCGCGACACCATGGGGCTGTAGCGGTCGGCGTCCTCGGGGTGGTCCGCGGCCAGCAGGATGTGCTGTGAGCCTTGCTGCACCTCGCGCGCCAGGGGTGAACCGCTGGCCGTGATGGCAATCACCGTGGCGCCCTTGCGCCGCGCGATGTCGGTCACGTCCAGCAGGTCGCGGCTGCGCCCGGAATTGCTGATCACCACGGCGCAGTCACCCGGCTGCAGCATGGTCGCACTCATCACCTGCACATGGCCGTCGCTGACGGCGTTGGCCGTGACACCGAGGCGGAAGAACTTGTGCTGGGCGTCCTGCGCGACGATGCCGGAATTGCCGACGCCGTAGAACTCGATGCGCCGGCCTTGGCCAGACTGCCTTCCGGTCTCGGCCAAAGCCGCGATGGCGCGCTCCACCGCCTGGCTGGCCGCGGCGTTGCGGTAGCGCAGCAGGGCCGCCACCGCGTTGTCGATGACCTTGACGACGATGTCGCCGGCCTTGTCGTCGTCATCCACCGATCGGTGCACGAAAGGCACGCCTTCGTTGACGCTGCCGGCCAGTTTTCGCTTGAAGTCGGCCAGGCCGTCGTAGCCCACGCTGCGGCAAAAACGCACCACCGTCGGCTTGCTGACGTGGGCACGTTCGGCCAGTTCGCCCACGGGCAGCATCGAGAAGCTGCGCGGGTCGGCAAGCAGCACCTTGGCCACGCGCTGTTCGGCCGGTGGCAGGGCGGGGATCGAGGCGCGGATTCGTTCGAGCATGCAGTGTCGTTCTAGACGTTCCAGGCGTTCCAGGCGATCTAGGGGCGGGGCACGGGCAAGGCCGACAGCGGCAGCTGCGGGTTGCCATTCGCAGGCAAGGCCGCGCCCGGGTCGCCCGGGCCGTACAGGCGGTTGTCAACGACGCGCAAGCTCATCGGCGGCGGGGGGGCGCTCACCCGCACGAACACGGCCGCACGGCTGGCTTCGTTGATGAGCGTGTTGTCGCTGACCTGCAGGCTGTGCGGCCCCGCGTGGTAACCCTCAGCGCCATAGGACAGGATGGCCGGGTTGCGGGTGCCCGCGCTTTGCCCGATGACGTTGCCCACCACCGTCACCGCCCCACCGTTGGGAAATTCCAGTTCGTAGGCCGCCTGTCCGCCCGGGCCGTCCACCAGCCGGTTGTCGCGCACATCGCTCACCCGCGCGCGCGACTTCACCAGGTGGCCTTGCGCGCCCCCACTGAAGCGGCTGCCGCTGAGCGTGAAGCGCGCGATGCGGCCCACGTAGAGCAGGTGGGGCAGTTTCGCGCCCTGCGGGGCCTGGCCGAATTCGCTGTCGCGCACCACCAGTTCGGCATCGCCAAAGTTGGCGCTGAGGATGCCGTTCTGGTTGTCGAAGAAAGTGCAGTTCAGCACCGTGAGACGTCCCTTCTCGAAGCGGATCCCGGCACCGTTGCCGTCGGGCACACGGCTGCCGCGGAATGCGATGTTCTCGATCAGCACATCGCCATCGCGCACGACCAGGATGGCCTTGCCCTCGGCGTGTCGCCCTGCGGCATGCAGCACAGGGCGCCCCCCCACGCCGCGCAGCGTCAACCGCTTCTGTTCGATCACGCCCACCTCACCGCGGTACTCGCCAGCAGCCAGCTCGATCACGTCGCCATCGGCGGCACGGCGCAGTACCTCAGCCAGGCTCTGTCCCGGCGCCAACGTCAGCGTGGCGGCAGCCAGCGGCGCGCCGCTGCCCAGCAGGGCCAGCGCGGCGCACACGGCGGCGCACAGACGCCAGACGCGCCAGACGCGCCCGCCGTGCCTCACTGCTCCTCGGCCCAGGTGCAGCCGTCGCGGGCGATCAATGCGCTGGCCGCCGCCGGGCCCCAGCTGCCGGCGGCATAGGGACGCGGACCGATGGTGTCGTGCGACCAGGCGTCCAGCACCGGTTCCACCCAACGCCAGGCCTGTTCCTGCTCGTCGCTGCGCACGAACAGGTTCAGCCGCCCGGCGATGGCGTCGAGCAACAAACGCTCGTACGCACCCACGCGCTCGGTGTGGAAGACCTTGTCGAAGTCCAGGTCCAGCGACACCGGCGCCAGCACCTCGCTGGTGCCACTGCCTTTGGCGGCCAGCAGGTGCAGCTCCAGGCCGTCCTCGGGCTGCAGCTTGATGACCAGCTTGTTGGCCTGCCGGGTGCCCGGGAAGATCGGGTGCGGCACCTCGCGAAAGTTGACCACGATCTGCGAATCCCGCGCCGCCAGCCGCTTGCCGGTGCGCAGGTAGAAGGGCACGCCGGCCCAGCGCCAGTTCTGCACCTCGGTGCGCAGCGCCACGAAGGTCTCGCAGGCGCTGTTGGCGGGCACCTTGGCTTCGTCCAGATAGCCCGGCACCGCCTGGCCCTGGACGGTGCCGGCCTTGTACTGGCCGCGCACCACGTCGCGCGCCACGCTCTCGGGCGTGAAGGGCTTGAGCGAGCGCAGCACCTTGAGCTTCTCGTCGCGGATGGCGTCGGCGTCGTTGGTGGAAGGCGGCTCCATGGCGATCATGGTCAGCAGCTGCAGCGCATGGTTCTGGATCATGTCGCGCAGGGCGCCGGTGCGGTCGTAGAAGTCACCCCGCGTGCCCACGCCCAACGCCTCGGCCAGCGTGATCTGGATATTGGCGATGCTCTCGCGCCGCCACAGCGGCTCGAACAAGGCGTTGCCGAAGCGCAGCGCCATGAGGTTCTGCACCGCCGCCTTGCCCAGGTAGTGGTCGATGCGCAAGGCCTGGTGTTCGGCAAAAGACTCGCGCACCACGCGGTTGATTTCCTGGGCGCTCTTCAGGTCGTGGCCGAGCGGCTTTTCCAGCACCACGCGCACCTTGGGCCCGTTCAGGCCGACCGCGCCCAGCTGGGCGCAGATCTGTGGAAACAGGTGCGGGCTGGTGGCCAGGAACATCACCGCCACATCGGCGCCGCGCTCGTCTATCCAGCCCTTGAGCCCGGCGTAGTGCTCGGGCTGCGACAGGTCCATGCGCCGGTAGTGCAGCATCTCGGCAAAGCGCGAGAACTCCTCGTCGCTGGGGCGCTTGCTGGGCTCGACCTCGGCGAAGCGGTCCTTGATGAAAGCCCGGTACTGCTCATCAGTGCGCTCGTCACGCGCCACCGCCAGCAAGCGACCGCCCTGCGGCAACTTGCCATGGCGAAAGGCCTGGAACAGCGCCGGCATCAGCTTGCGCCAGGTCAGGTCGCCTGTGCCGCCGAAGAAAACAAGATCGAATGACATCGCGTGCCGCCCTGACGGGCTTGTAATTTTGTTACGGCCACTATGTTGGCTCAGTATCAAGATCAGGTCAACGCTTAGT
>Ga0209181_10006444_pt1 | contig 16455 bp, 17 predicted proteins | sample MAT05_FD_187208 | JGI IMG/M metagenome (GOLD analysis project Ga0209181, IMG submission 187208) | Freshwater microbial communities from Lake Fryxell liftoff mats and glacier meltwater in Antarctica - MAT-05 (SPAdes) (version 2) | ecosystem: Environmental > Aquatic > Freshwater > Ice > Liftoff... | reverse complement strand
CAACGGTGCCATCATCCCGTTGCTGGTTGATTCTTATATAGATAATGTGCCTCCAGCCCTTATGGACAAAGCGCAAGTAGCTACAAAAACAAAAGCAAAAAAAAGTGCAGCAATGACCGCCACGTGCACCAGCGCATCCGAGGTGGGGGTGGTTCGGATGTCGGGGGCGATTTTAAAAAGCGCAGCGTATGAGCCCCCGGCGTCCGAGCCACCCCTGCCGGGCAAGCCACCCACAATGCAAGCAAGCGAGTCACCCAGCAGCGCTTCAACACCAAATCACCCTCTAGCCCCCGTCCATCAAGCGCAAGAAGCTATGGATACAGAAGCAATCGGCAGCATCAAACGCCACGCCGAGCGCATCGCCACCGCCGCCAAGCGCCTCAACGATCTGCGCGAAGCCTGGCTGAATCCGCCCGAGTGGACGCACCGCGTGCCTGAAGTCACCCCGTTAGGCATGGACCATTCGCCGTACCCCGACCGTATCGAACCCAAGCCGGGCATCAGCGAGGCTGACCTTAAAGCCCTGCAAAAACGCACGTTGACGAACCTCTACAACGCACGCCCCGCCTGGCTGGCGCTGGCACACCAGCAGCTCGATCAGGCAGTGGCCGCTGCTTACGGCTGGGCCGACTACACCGCCGCCATGCCCGACGACGACATCCTCAAACGCCTGCTGGCACTGAATCTGGCGCGGACAACTTCAGCGTCGTCAAAAGACACTAAAAAATAGTATCATTTATCATGAATCGCAAACACCAACGCACTTTGGAGCTGATCTTTACCAGGCCAGTGCCTGGCGGCATCAAGTGGCGTGACATTGAGGCCTTGTTCGTGGCACTTGGGGCGGATGTGACGTAGCGCGAAGGCTCGCGTGTTGGTGTGAAATTGTTTGAAGACCGGCGGGTATTTCACCGACCGCATCCGTCGCCAGACACCGACAAGGCTGCGGTTGAGAGTGTGCGCAAATGGCTTGAGGTCAACGGAGTAAAACCATGAAAAATGTGATGGACATCAACGGCTACAAGGCGCTGATTGCTTTCGACCCCGACACCAATTTGTTTCGGGGCGAATTCTTGGACTTGAATGGCGGCGCAGATTTTTACGCTGCCGATGTGGTGTCATTGCGCCGGGAGGGCGAAACGTCGCTCAAGGTTTTTCTGGACATGTGCCGCGAAGATGGCGTGGAGCCGGTCAAGAGCTACTCGGGCAAACTGATGGTGCGTTTGCCGGCGCAATTGCACCAGCGCGCCGCGATGTCTGCTGCATCGCAAGGCAAAAGCCTGAATGCGTGGCTGGCTGAAGTGGTAACGCAAGCGGCGGTGTGATGCGCATCAGGTCGGGCTTTTGCATCCCAGTGAAGAAGTCCTCAAACGTCTGCTGGCACTGAATCTGGCGCGCCCGCAGCCATAAGCGACCAAAGGTTTTTTTGCGCTACGATAAACCCATGACCAACGTTATTCCCCTCAAGCCATTCACCATTGAAGTCATCTTTGATGCTGAATGCCACATGTTTGTGGCATCTTGCACTGAACTGGCGCTGCACACCGAAGCCCCCAGCTTTGAGGCGCTGACTGAGCGGGTGTGGGAAATTGCGCCTGATATGGCGCAAGAAAACGGGCTACACGTTGCCCCGCAGAACCTGCGTCTGCGCTTTGAGTTTGACCAGTCCCTGACCGATAACCGCATCGCCCTGTAACTCATGGGCAGCGGCTTTTACCCGCAACTGCGCGCCATTCTGAGCGCGCACGGCTGCACGCTCTTGCGCCAGTGCAAGGGCAGTCATGAGATTTCGCACAGCCCGATCACTGAAAAAGTCTTCCCGGTGGCAGTGACTATCACCTCGCGTCATCTTGCCAATGCCATTTTGAAGCAGGCAGGCATCGGGCAACGCATGTGAATTGAATGCGAAGTTACAAGCTTTTTAGGCCTTTAGCCCTTATGGATATTGCGAATATAGCTATCAAAATAAAAGCAATCAGTAGCGCTATCAGCCGCAAAAGCAAATGCAGAAAATAATGCTACCGAGCAGAGAAACTTTTACCGGAGACCCCCAAATGCTCACACACATCGTCATGTGGAAACTCAAGGACCACGCCGAAGGCGCGGACAAGGCCACCAACCTGGCCAAAGCGCGGGCGTTGATCGAAACCTGCGCCAGCCTCACGCCCGGTATTCACCGCTTTGAAGTGGCTGCGGCCCACCCCGGCCATGAATGCACCTACGACCTGGTGCTGAATTCGGTGTTTGAAGACGCCCAGGCGCTGGACGCCTACCAAAACCATCCTGATCATGCGGCCATCAAGCCCTTCCTCGGCGCCATCCGGCTGGAGCGCCAGTGCATGGACTACACCTTGCCCGCGCCATGACTGAGGGGTCAAACGTGCCGGTGTCCTCGGTGCCCTATGCGATGCGGGTGGTGGTGTCGCGCCCGGCGTTTTGGGGCTGTTTGCTGCTGGGTTTGGTGGTGGGCTGGATCGTGCCGGCGCAGCAGGCGCAGCCCTGGCTGCCCAAGCTGATCATTGGCTGGAACGTCGGGGCAGGGGTGTATCTGCTGTTTTGTGCGTGGCAGATTTTTGGCAAGCCGCGCGCCAGCATGCGCGTGCTGGCGGTGCTGCAGCAAGACGGCATTGCGCTGGAGCTGGCGCTGGCTTTGGGGCTGCTGCTGATGAGTTTGGGCACCATCGTGGCCCAGTTGGTGCAGGCGCAGGAATTTTTTGGGCCGGAGCGCACCGCGCACCAAGTGCTCGCAGGCCTGACCTGGATGACGGCCTGGGCTTTTTCCCAAGCCGTGTTTGCGCTGCACTATGCGCAGCGCTACTTTTTTGCGCAGGTGCAGGGCACGCCAGCGGTGCTGAGGTTTACCGACGGCCGCGCACCCACTTACCAGGACTTTCTGGATGTGTCGGTGGCCATGGGTGTGCTGGGCCGCTCTGGTTCGGCCACCTTGATCAGCCCAGCCATGCGCCGCCTGGGTATGGCGCAGCGGGCATTGGCCGTGCTGTTTAACCTGGCGCTGCTGGTGCTGGTGGTCAATGTGGCCTCTGGCTGGCTGTAGCCGCGCGCATGGCTTCTGCGCCTGACACCCCGGCCAACTCGTCATCCTATGTGTGGCGTGTGTGGCGCAGAAAAACTCGGGCGGGTTGGAGTTTTTAGGAACCCATGAGCCGGATTACGCTGACTTTTTGTACTTTGGCATCATCATTGGCACCTCGGCGCACACTGCCGATGTGAGTCTGAGCAGCCGCGGGATGCGCCGCACCGGCACGCTGCACTGCGTGCTGGCGTTCTTCTTCAACACCACGCTGCTGGCGCTGGCGATCAACATCGCCTCTAGCCTGTTTTGAGTAAGCCTCAGTTCAGGCGCAGCGCGCCGGTGCCAAAGAGCCCAATCAGCCCGATCACGATCAGGTAGATCGCCACGATGTAGTTCAGCAGCCGGGGCATAACCAGGATCAGAATCCCGGCCAGCAGCGAGATCAGTGGGGTGAGGCTAAGGTGAAGGTTCATGGTGTCACTTGCTCAGAAGTAGTTGCAGGATGATGCCGGTGGTGATGGCCAGCAGCAGGTAGTCAGCGCCACTTTGCACCCAGTGGTAACCGCGCGGTGGGGCACTCCATTGCCAAGGCAAGGGCGATGCTAAACGCGGTTTGTTGGCGCATGGCGGTTTCTTGGGTATGAATAAGTGGGCGTTTAGCGGGTGCTATTCGCGCGGTTCGCCACGCTGGTTGACGGTGACGCTCTTGCCCGGGGGGTCGCTCAGCTGCACATGGTGGTCCATGCCCCGAAAGTTGTAGGTCACGTCCCAGAACTGGGGTGCCGCCTGGCTGGGCACCTCACGGCAGCGCTGTACACCGCGCGTTTGCGCAGGTTGTGGGGCATTGTTACGCCCAACCTGGTTGCCAAGCGCTGCACCGGCGACCACGCCACCGACCGTGGCCAGGTCTTTGCCCGAACCACCGCCCACCTGATGCCCCAGCACGCCGCCCAGAAGGGCGCCCACAATGGCACCCGGCACGTTGGCGTTGTTACGTTGCTCGACCGCAACTTGTTCCTGCTCAATCCAGCAGCGCTGCTCAGGCGGGCCAACCACTGCGCGTACAGACGTCACCGGGGCCTTATACAGGCGCTCGTTGTTGCGGCGGTGAAAGTCGGGCGCGCTGGCAATGGGCTGCGGGGCGTAGCGCTGCGCATCGATGCGGGCGGTGGCGCTCATCGGGCGCACCGATGACGCCCGGTCATTTAGACCCATGGCGCCCAGCGATGGATAGCCCCCTGGCGCAACACGACACAGCGGCCGCCGAATCCGGCGTTGTCACAGACCTCCCAACGTCCGCTCATCACCTCGGCTGAAGACGCGCGGTCGTTGAAGCCGTGGCGGGAGAAATCGAAAATGGGCCGTTGGGTGCTGAATGACCGCCCGCGAAAGTTGTCGTTCTCGTAAAAAGTGACTTGCGCCACGGCTTGGGTAGCCAGTGCCACACCGGCCACGGCCAGGAGCTGCCTCAACGACTTGTTCATGCATTGCTCCTGTAAATGAAGCGTTCAGTTTGGCCCCGTGGGGCGCGTTGGTCTGTGCGGCCGCGAACACAGGGTGCGTGGCAAAGTCTCGAAAAGGAGACGGGTTTTTCGCGATATTTCCTGCAAAATAGGCTATGAGAAAGACTTCTGACACGCCCCGCACCGTTCACCAACTGTTTGACCTTTCCGGGAAAACCGCCCTGGTTCCCGGCGGCTCGCGTGGCTTGGGGCTGCAGATGGCGCGTGCACTGGGCGAAGCGGGTGCCCGCCTGATGTTGCGTGCACGCCTGGCAGATGCGCTGAAAGCAGCCTGCGCTGACTTGCAAAAGCTGGTGCTTGATACCCTGCAGCGCATGGGCGATATTGATATTCTGGTCAACAGCACGAACCTGCGTGGCATGGCTCTGCTCAGCCAACTTGTGGGCAAACACATCACCGGCCAGTGCCTGCTGGTGGAAGGTGGCAGCAGCGCAACTTTGCAACGTTAAGCCCCATGGATGCCACCAACATCACCCTGCCTGGTACCGACTTTGGTGTCGAGATTCCGTTTGTGCGGCACCTGGGCTTTGTGCTCACCGTGTTTGCCGATGGCCAGTCTGAAATTTGCTATAGCCCGAAGCCTGAGCACCTGAACTCCTACAGCGTCACCCACGGTGGTGCGGTGATGACGCTGCTGGATGTGACCATGGCCATGGCCGCGCGCGCCTCGCCCGGGCGCAGTGGCTTGGTCACCATCGAGATGAAAACCAGCTTCATGCGCCCCGCACACGGCGCCTTGACGGCGCGCGGCTCGCTCAAACACCACACCGCCACACTGGCGTTTACTGAGGCCACCGTGTTTGACGAACACGGCAAGGCCTGCGCGCACGCTACCGGCACCTTCAAATACATCCAGCGCCTGCCCACCGGGGTAAAAAGTGTGCACGCGTTCAATCAACCAGGGTGAAACTATGCTGATCCTGCACCATTACCTGATGTCGCCGTTTTCGGAAAAAATTCGTGCGGTGCTGGGCTTCAAGCAGCTGGCCTGGCGCTCGGTGATCATTCCCACCATCATGCCCAAGCCGGACCTGCTGGCGCTCACCGGCGGCTACCGTAAAACGCCGGTACTGCAGATTGAGGCTGATATTTACTGTGACACCGCGCTGATCTGCGATGTGCTGGAGCAGTTGGCCCCCACACCCAGCCTGTACCCTGAGCAGGTGAATCCGGCGCTGGCCAGCGTGGTGGCGCAATGGGCCGACAGCGCGCTGTTTTGGGCGGCTATGGGCTACAACCTGCAAAGGTCCGGCATGGATGAATTGTTTGCCGAGTTACCTGCGCAAGCGGTCAAAGACTTTGCCGCTGACCGTTCCGCCATGGCCACCGGGCTGGCGCGCCCGCGCCCGCTGGACGCGACGGTGGCTTACCGGGCTTACCTGCAGCGTCTGGCCCTGATGCTGCAAGGACAGGCTTTTTTGCTGGGTCAAGTGCCCTGCGTGGCAGACTTTGCAGCGTATCACCCGCTGTGGTTCACCCGCACCCAGGTGCCGGGTATGGCCGCTATCTTGCAGACGGTGCCTATTGTGTTGGGCTGGATGGACAGCATGGCTGCCTTTGGGCACGGCGAGATGAGTCGCCTGAGTGCTACAGACGCTATAGCTGTCAGCGCACAGGCCACAAGGGCTGGAGGCCTAAATGATTCAAATTTTCAGGACGATCATGGCATCCCGCTAGGCAGCCTGGTGAGCATTGCCTCTGAGAGCTTTGGCAGCGAACCCACGGTGGGCGTGCTGGTGGAGGCCACCCACAACCACTACACACTGCGCCGCGAAGACGCGCGTGCCGGCGTGCTGCGGGTGCATTTTCCGCGCATTGGTTATGCGCTTAAACGGGAGGTTTCGTGATGCCTTTTAAGCTTTGGTCGATTGGCACTGGCCGCGCCGCAAACGAGACATCGTCTGCACCGGTGTGGCGCTTGATGGCGTTCGATGATCTGCGGGTCTCGGAGTTGTATGCGGCACTGAGCTTGCGCAGCGAGGTGTTTGTGGTGGAGCAGCAGTGCATTTTTCAAGACATGGACGGCGCTGATCCCAAAGCCATGCACCTGCTGGGGGTGCAACAGGGCGAGCTGCAGGCTTACGCACGCTGTTTTGAGGCGGGTGTGAAGTTTCCCGAGGCGAGCTTTGGGCGGGTGCTCACCCGTCAAAGCGCGCGTGGCAAGGGTCTGGGCCATGTGTTGATCGAGCAGGCCATTTCAGCCATCAACCAGGTCTGGGGCCCGCAGGCTATACGGGTTGGTGCGCAGATGCAGCTGACCGACTTTTACGCCAAACATGGTTTTGTGGCTACCGGCACACACTATCTGGAAGATGGCATTGCCCACCTGGAGATGTTGCGCCCAGCCTAAACCGTGGAGTTTCTGGCGCAGGGTAGCAAGATGTCGAAGCGGCTGCCAGTGGGGCCGGCGGTGAATTTGAGGTGCCCGGCCATTTTGTCCACCAAATCGTTCACCATGCTCAAGCCAAAGCCCTGCTTGTCGCTGTCGCCCCTGGACGCGGTATGCATCGGCTCATACAACTGGGCCTGAATGGCTTCTTTCAGGCTGGCACCGTTGTCAAAGACGGTGAGCGCGGCGTAAACGCTGCCTTCGCGCTGCACCAAAACGCCGCCATTCACGACGATCTTCCCGCCGTCTGGCATGGATTCGCAGGCGCTTTTGATCAAGATCAGCAGGATCTGCTGGATTTTGCCGACCGAGCCCTGCACCCAAGAGGCGCGGTTGGGTAGCTCGGAGTTGACCTCGATGTTGCCAGGGATGAGCTGGCGGTGTTGCAGCAGCTGCACCGTGTCACGCACCGCCAGGCTCAGGTCCACTGGCGCCATCGGTGCGTCATGATCGGCTTTGGATAGCGCGTCCACCAGCAGATTGACTGCTCGCGCCACACGTTTGCGCTCCAGTTGCTGCGCTTCTTTGGCCGGCATGGTCTGGGCCGGCAGGCGCTTGTCGGCCAGGCGCCTGCGTGACAGGGCCAGCCCCGCATAGACGCCAAAAGACTGCAGGGTGGGCAACTGGTTTTTGAGGTGGCAGCTCAGCGCCGGTGGCACGGCGCCAGCCAGCACGCCCAGGCAGTGCTGGGCGGTCAACAGAGGCAGCAACACCACTTCGTTGGCGTCCATGACCGCCAGCAGCGGGCTTTGGGTAGCGTCGCCACTGTGGGCGAACACCACCTTGCGCTGCCCCACGCACTGCGCCATGAACGGGTCGAACGTCACGTCAAACGACAGGGGTGTGGCGGCCAGGTGCCGCTCGTTCATCGACACGGGCACCAGCGTTTGCTGGTTGTTGCGCGCCAGCATGACGATGGCGTCTTCAAGCTGTAGCAGCGCGCTGGCGTGCTGGCGCAGCGAGGTGAGCGCGGCATTGGTGCTGGTCAGGTTGATCAATGTCATCGCCATTTCGTTGAGCACACTGCGGTCGAGCACGTCGCGGGCCAGCTCGGCATGAACCGTGTCTAGCGGTTGTGGGCGGGTCACAACCTGACCCGCCGCGGTTGGCGCGCCGGTGCTGGAGATATCCACGCCGAGATCGCGGGCGATCTGCGTCACCTGCAGCGCGGCCTGCTGCACCAAAACGTTGATTTCGTCCGGGCTCAGGCCCTGTTCGGCGGCCCAGGTTGGGGCTTCCAGGCGGGAGTCTGTGGGCAGGTCGGCCAGGCGGTGCGCCAGGTGAACCGTGCGCGCCAGCGGCGCAACACCTTGCAGGTGGGGGGCATCGGTGTGGTGGAGGAGCACGCTTTGTGCCATGACACTGCTCAGGTGCCAGTGCTCCAGTAGCCAGGCGCCCGCCTCAGTGTGCGAGATACCCAAAGCGTGCTGCTCCTGCGCGCATAGGCTGGGGTCATCGCGCAGGCCAAAAAGCTCGGTGTAGTTCTCGGGCACGGCCGCCAGCAAGGCCAGGCGACCGACATCGTGCAGCAAACCGGTCAAGTAGGCATCTTCGGATCCGATGTCGCCTTGGCGCTCCGCCAGGGTGCGCGCCAGCACCGCCACGGTCAGGCTGTGTTTCCAGAAATAGCGCAGGTCAATCGCGCCAGTTTGACGGAAGGCGTTGACAGTCTGAAACACCGACTCGCTGATCACCAGCACCTTGATCAGCGCCATACCCAGGGTGCTGGTGGCCTGCAGCAGGGTGAGGGACTGGTCGTGGGCACGGTAATAGGCGGCGCTGCTCGCCACCGACAGCACCTTGGCAGCCAAACCGGTGTCGCTGGCAATCAGCTCGGCCAACTCTGCCATGCCCGAGTCGTCCGACTGGCACAACACCATCAGGCGCATCAGCGTCTGTGGCGGGCTGGGCAGGCGCGCAACCAGCAGCCGCTGGCGAATGTCTTCAGGCGGTAGGTTCACAAAAAGCCCCTTGGTTAACGCTGCGAAGTGCCCTGGAGCCTGGTCTTTTTATACCAAATCACCTCTCACTTGGGTTCAGCTTACCTATAGATTGTCGGCTCAGACTGGAGCGCACCTAAGCGCAATGTTTACAAAGATGGTAAGTGATTGTTAACGACGTCCGGTCAGTTGGCTTGCCCTACCGAACTCTTACGGTGGCTCTGCTGGCTGCCAAGCAGGTTCATCAGTGCACTTTGCTGCATGGGGCGGTGGTAGTAGTAGCCCTGGATGGTCTGGCAACCGGCTCGCTCCAGATAGCGCTTTTGCACCTCGGTCTCAACGCCCTCGGCCACCAGTTTCAGGCCCAGCCCCTTGGCAATGGAGATGATCGCCAGCACCACCGGGAACTGCAGGCTGTCGTCTTCAATCGGCATGACGAACGAACGGTCGATTTTGAGCACATGGATCGGGAAGCGGTGCAGGTAGGCGAGCGATGAATACCCGGTGCCAAAGTCGTCAATGGCCACCCGCACGCCCAGCTGGCAGAGTTTGTGCAGCTGCTCAATGGCCGCCTGCGGGTTGCGGATACAGATGTTTTCGGTGACTTCTACCTCCAGTTGCGAGGGCGCAATCTGGTGCCGCTCCAGCGTGCTTTTGAGCTTGTCGTAAAAATCACCACGGTCCAGATAGTGTGGTGAGAGGTTGATGCTCAGGTAAGGGCGTTCATCGCAAAGCGTGTTCCAGGCCAGCAGGTCGCGGCAGACGGCCTCCAGCATCCAGTCGCTGATGTCAATGATCAAGCCGCTTTCTTCGGCAAACGGCAAGAAGGCACCCGCCCCCAAAAAGCCGCGCTGCGGGTGGTTCCAGCGCATCAGCGCCTCGGCCCCCATCACCCGGCCCGTTGCCACATCCACCTGCGGTTGGTAATACATTTCCAGCTCGCCCAACGACAGCGCCAGGCGCAAGCCGCTTTCCACCGAGATCTGCTCGCAGCTCTGGCTGAGCATGGACAGCTCGAAAAACGTGTAGCCGTTGCGGCCCTGGGACTTTTTGGCGTGCATGGCCAGGTCCGCGTTGCGGATCAGGTCGTCCACACGTTCGCCGTCTTTGGGGTAGACCGCCACACCAATGCTGGCGGTGATGTGGATGACCTGGCCACCCAGTTCAAACGGCGCACGCAAAGCGTCCAGAAACGCCTGCGCCACTCGGGTGGGGTCTTGCACAGGGTCGAGTTCGGGCAGCACCACATTGAATTCGTCTGCGCCAAAACGTGACAGGGTGTCGCTGTGGCGCAGGCAGCTTTTCAGGCGCGCGGAGGCTTGCTGCAGGAGCACGTCGCCCAGCTGGTGGCCAAGCGAGTCGTTGATAACCTTGAAACGGTCAAGGTCAACAAACATCACTGCCAGCCCGACGTTTTTGCGCTTGGCTTGCAGCAGGGCCAGACTCAGCCGGTCCTTGAACAGCACGCGGTTGGGCAGGTCGGTCAGCACGTCGTAATAGGCCTGGTAGGCAATCAGTTCGTCAGCGCGTTTGCGTTCGGTGATATCACGCGCTACGCCGTAAATGCCCAGATTCTCCTGGGCTTGCGAATCGTCCTCGACAGGCATGATCTGGGTGGCCAGCGGCACACTCATCAGCTCCACACTGAAGACCCGTCCCTGGTCACCGGCATGGTTGGTTTTCAGCCGCAGTTCCAGGCTGCGTGACCAGCGCTGGTGCTGTTGCCCATCGCTGAAGACATAGTTGGCGCGCTCCAGGTCACGGCTGTGCACCAGTTCGGCGTAATGTTTGCCAATCAGCTCTTCAGCGCTGAAACCCAGCAAAGCTTGAATGCGGTGGTTGACAAAGGTGATTTGGCCCAGGTGGTCCAGCGTGAAGATGATGTCAGGCGAGCTGTCCACCAGGTAGCGATAAACGCGCTCCGAGCTTTCCAGCTGGGCGGCAATGAGCTTGTTTTCAGCAGTCAGGCGGCGCTGTTGCAGGGCATTTTGAACCGCCTTGAGAAGTTCTTCGCGCGGGTAGGGCTTGCGCAGGTAATCGTAGGCACCGCGCCGCAGGGAGCCGATGGCGGCCTCAATGCCGCTGTCGCCGCTGGTGATGATCACGTTGGCATCCATCTGGTGCACGTTGATGTAGTCCATGACGTCGTGGCCGGTGACCTCTGGCATGCGCAGGTCCAGGATGACCAGGTCAAATGGCCCGCTGCTTAGGCGGCTGATGGCCTCGGTGCCGTTTTTCGCGGTGGTCAGCGTGAAGCCCCGGTTTTTGAGCAACTCGCACAGGCTCTCCAGCAGGCGGGGCTCGTCGTCCACCAGCAGCAGCCGGGGTGTTTGGTGTGGGATTTGGGGGGCTTGCGGGCCGCGTGTGCCTAGTGCGAAATCCAACTGCATAGCGTCGTTGTTGCTCATGAGACCAGAGTTTTGGTGTTCCGCCCTGGCAGCAGAATATCAAAACTGGTGCCCAAAGCAGAACTTTGACAGGTGATGGAGCCCTGCAACTTCTGTACCAGACCGTGCACGATGTTCAGACCCAAGCCGCGGTTGTCTCCTCGCTTGTTGCTTTGCACCGGCTGGAAAAGTCTGGCCACCACTGTGTCAGGCAGGCCAGGGCCACAGTCCTGGATGCGCAGAGCAAAATAGGGCACGCCAGCGCGTTGGACAACGCCATTGTTGATGACCTCAATGCGCCCACCCTCAGGCATGGCCTCGACAGCGTTCTTGATGAGGTTCACAAAAATCTGCTTCACCATGCCGGTGCTGCCGAAGATGTCGCTGGACTGCTGCGGCAACACCGCCGATATCTGCACCGACGCTGGCAGAAACTTGCTTTCCCGAAACAGCCGGACGATGTCGCTGATGACCTTGTTAACGTCGATCATCTCCTCGGTGGCAGTTGGCGTCACCCGGGCAAATTCCTTGATGATGCCGCCAACACGGTCGATTTCCTCGTTCAGGATGGACAACTCGTAGCCCAAGGGCTCTTGCCGGGCCAGCTTGTCATCGAGCACGCCCAGGTAGTTTTTGATGATCGACAGCGGGTTGTTGGCCTCATGCACGATCTTGCGGGCGTTTTTAAGGTGATCTTCCTGCACGCTGGCAATGCGCCGGTCGATCTCGCTGCGGTTCTGGCTGGCTTCGGCCAGCGCCCGTGCGGCCTGGTTGCCAAACGCCTGCAGAAATTTTTCCTGGCCTTGCAGTTCTTCCTTGCGCCAGCCCTCCAGCCCGGCGACCAGCAGCCCCAGGCAACGCTTGCCCACCAGCAGCGGCAAACACAGCAGGCAAGCGGCATTGAAGGCGCGCAGGAGTTGCTCTTCGGGCATCGTCAGGCTGCTGGCACGCTCCAAAAAGGCCAGTTTGTTAGACAGCACCGCATCTGCCAGGCCACCTTTGTCCAGGGTGATGGAGAACCCGGCCAGACGTTGGCGCTGTTCGCCCACGGCAGATCCAACCAGGGTGCGGCCGGTGCTGTTGAGCAGAAACACCGCCGTGTCGTCCAGGTTAAACAGCATGCGGGCGTTTTGCCGGATACTTTCCAGCAACTGGCCCTCACCTTTTTGGCGGGCAAAGACCTGGGCGAGTTCGGCGGTCAGGGCACGGTTGCGTATTTCATCTGCCAGGCGCTGCTGCACCGGGTTGATGGGTGCTGCTTCGGCGGGGGGCTGCGGCGCGGCCACGGTTTCGGGCAAGCCCGAGAGATCAATGCCCAAGTGTTCGGCGGCCTGCATCACCTGCGCGTCGCAGCCCTGGTAGATCTCCAGCAGTTCAGCGTCGCTGATCTGGCAGACGGCACCTACCTCGGCGGGTAGCGGCGTGCCCCGCGGGTGGTCACTGAGAAGGTGCGCCAGATGCACCAGTCGAACCAGTGGGTGGGCGGCGCTGACGCGCGCCGGGTCTTCGTGGTGGTAGAGCACCGCGTCGGCGAGGAAAGAGTCCATTTCCCAACGTTCGATCAGCCAGGCACCGGCCTCAGCGTGCGAAATATGCAGGCTCTTTTGTTCGGTGTCGCACAAATGGTCGTGGTCGGGGGTGAAAAAATTCAGGCGGTAAATGTCAGGGGCGGCTGCCAGCAAGGCCAGCCGACCCACATCGTGCAACAAGCCGGCCAGGTAGGCTTCTTCAACCTGCGGATACTGCATCGCTTTGGCCAGACCACGCGCCAACACCGCAGCGGTGAGCGAATGCTTCCAGAAAGCGCGCAAATCAGAGCCGCCGGTGTGGGGAAAGCCATTGAAGGTTTGAAACACCGATTCGCTGATCAGCAGTGACTTCACCAGATCGGAGCCCAGCACCGCCAGGGCCTGCGCCAGGTTCACTTGACGACCACCGCGCTGGTAGGCTGCGCTGTTGGCCACGCGCATGACCCGGCCGGTCATGCCTGGGTCGTTGGCGATCAGCTCAGCCAGTTCGGTCACCCCTGCTTCATCGGACTGGCACAGCTCAATCAGCTTGATCAGAATCTGCGGCATGGCCGGCAGGCGCGCCAGCAGCAAGCGGTTCCGGATGTCATCAGGCTGAAGAGGATTCACAGACAACTCTTATGGATAAGGCGCCCTTTTGAGGCCCCCGGGTTAGTTCTTGCACGCAACGATCAGGCCAATATACCAGCCTTTTGTGACTTATTGCACGCTCGGCGAGTCGCCAAGTTGACTTGCATCAAGGCTGAAGCCAGCATTGAGGCGACATGAATTGCTATCAAAATATGTTCAGTCTGTTTCTTGCGGCAAAAACACACAGCTTGGCTCCAACGACGGTATCGGTGCTGGCGCTGTCCACGTTGCGCATAAACTACGCAGGCAGTTCTACATCAGCATCAAGACAGGGGCCAACACATGCCGATCCAGTGGCGAGAGCAATTCAACGTCGGTAACGATCTGATTGATTCGGATCATCAGTACCTGCTGGAGATCATCAACAAGGCCGAACGCAGCCTGTCGGGACAGCACCACCATCAACTCACGCCATTGCTCGATGAGTTGGCCCGCTATGGCAAGGCGCATTTTGAGCGCGAAGAACTCATCGCGCGCGCCGTAGGCTACCCCAAAGCGGAACAATTGCACATCTCCCACGAGCAACTGGTGGCCAAGCTGGTGGAGTTTTGTGGTGAGATGGACACGGTCTGGACCGAGCAAAGCATCGCTGCTTTCACTGGCTTTCTGCGCGACTGGCTGCTTAACCATGTCATCAAGGAAGACATGCTGATGAAGCCCTGGCTGATCAAACACTCGCCGCGTTTTGACCCGCGCTGAAGACGCCCAGACTGTCAGGTGCCTTGTGGCACACTCGCGCACCTGTTTGTTAGCGGCCAGTTTTTCGACTGGCTTTGAAGTGAGTTATGCAAAAAATCATCGCGCAGATCGCGCAAGAAATCCGGGTTCATGAGCATCAGGTGGCAGCCGCCATCGAACTGCTCGACGGTGGCGCCAGCGTGCCCTTTGTGGCTCGCTACCGCAAGGAAGCCACTGGCGGGCTGGACGACATTCAGCTGCGTGAACTGGATGCGCGCCTGGCCTACCTGCGCGAGCTGCGCGACCGCCGCGCAGCCATCATCAAAAGTATTGACGAGCAGGGCAAACTGACCCCAGCGCTGCTGGCCGCTTTGAGCGCCGCACCCACTAAGCAGGAGTTGGAAGACCTGTACCTGCCGTTCAAGCAAAAGCGCCGCACCAGGGGCCAGATGGCGCGGGAGGCGGGCATTGAGCCACTCGCCGAAAAGCTGTTTGCCAACCCGGCACTGGACCCGACGGTGGAAGCGCAGGCTTTCATCAAAGCTGAAAAAACCGAGGCGGGTGACGACTTCACCACGCTGCAAGCGGTGCTGGACGGCGTGCGCGACATTCTGTCGGAACGCTGGGCCGAAGACGCTGCGCTGGTGCAAGACCTGCGCGGCTGGCTCTGGGCCGAGGGTCTGTTCAAGAGCACGCTGATGCCTGGCAAGAACGAGTCCGACGCTGACGTGGCCAAGTTTCGCGACTATTTTGATTACGACGAACCGATTGGCCGCGTGCCCTCGCACCGGGCGCTGGCGGTGTTTCGTGGCCGCAGTCTGGAGATTCTGGAGGCCAAACTGGTGCTGCCAGAGCCGCCTGTCGTGGCCCCCTCTGCATCGGGGAAATTTATACAAAATCAGCCTCTAGCCCATACAGAACAAGCGCCAGTAGCTACAAAGACAAGAGCGCTACAGCCGCCATCCCTGGCAGAAGGGCGCATCGCGCTCAAGCTGGGCTGGAGCTACAAAGGCCGCGCAGCCGATGATCTGATCCGCAAATGTGTCGCCTGGACCTGGCGCGTCAAGCTCAGCCTGTCTACCGAGCGCGATTTGTTTGCGCGCCTGCGCGAAGCCTCCGAGGCGGTGGCGATCAAGGTGTTTGCCGACAACCTGCGCGACCTGCTATTGGCCGCGCCCGCTGGCCCGCGCGTGGTGCTGGGGCTGGACCCTGGCATTCGCACCGGCGTGAAAGTGGCGGTGGTGGATGCCACCGGCAAGCTGGTCGACACCACTGCGGTGTACCCGCACGAGCCACGCAAAGATTGGGAGGGCTCGCTGCACACGCTGGCCAAACTGTGTGAGAAACATGGCGTGAACTTGATCGCCATTGGTAACGGCACCGCCAGCCGCGAGACCGACAAGCTTGCCGCCGACCTCATCAAATTAATGGAAAAACGGCCTCTAGCCCAGACAGAACAAGCGCGAGCAGCTATTGAAAAAGTAGTGGTTTCAGAAGCCGGTGCGTCGGTTTACTCGGCCAGCGAATTTGCCTCGCAAGAAATGCCCGACATCGATGTGAGCCTGCGCGGCGCCGCCAGCATTGCCCGGCGCTTGCAAGACCCGCTGGCTGAGCTGGTGAAGATTGACCCAAAAAGCATTGGCGTGGGCCAGTACCAGCACGATGTGAACCAGAGCGAACTTGCCAAAACCCTGGACGCGGTGGTGGAAGACTGCGTGAACTCGGTGGGCGTTGACCTGAACATGGCCAGCGTGCCGCTGCTCAGCCGCGTATCGGGCCTGAGCGCCAACGTGGCTAAAGCCGTGGTGCGCTGGCGCGAGGCGAACGGCGCCTTTGCCAGCCGCCAGGAACTGCTCAAAGTCACCGGGCTGGGGCCCAAGGCGTTTGAGCAATGTGCGGGTTTTCTGCGCATTCGCGACGGCGCCAACCCGCTGGACATGACCGGCGTACACCCGGAAACCTACCCGGTGGTGGAGCAGATCATGACTAAGACCGGCAAACCCGTAGTTGAGCTGATGGGCCGCGCCGAGATGTTGAAAGCCTTGCGCCCGGAGCTGTTTGCCAACGACAAGTTCGGCGTGATCACTGTCAAAGACATTCTGGCCGAGCTGGAAAAACCCGGCCGTGACCCACGCCCGGACTTCAAAGTGGCGCGTTTTAACGACGGCGTGCAAGACATTCGCGACCTGGTCGAGGGCATGGTTCTGGAAGGCACGGTGAGCAATGTGGCCGCTTTTGGTGCGTTCATTGACCTGGGAGTGCATCAGGATGGGTTGGTGCATGTGAGTCAGTTGGCACACAAGTTTGTCAACGACGCGCGCGAGGTGGTCAAAACCGGTGACATC
>Ga0209181_10006442_pt1 | contig 16456 bp, 17 predicted proteins | sample MAT05_FD_187208 | JGI IMG/M metagenome (GOLD analysis project Ga0209181, IMG submission 187208) | Freshwater microbial communities from Lake Fryxell liftoff mats and glacier meltwater in Antarctica - MAT-05 (SPAdes) (version 2) | ecosystem: Environmental > Aquatic > Freshwater > Ice > Liftoff... | reverse complement strand
TAACTGCACTCGCCAGGTTTGAGATTAAGGCATTGTTGCCACCCGTGCCGGTTTGGTAGCGCGCAAATACCTCTAACTGTACTCTATCCCCTGCACTTACTTGCAACATTTTAGCAGGGCCTATTGCTTTGCTGGTATTGCCATTAGTCTCGGCACTTCTATCAGGTGCTGTAACGTCAATGCTTGCTGCTGTATGGTTAAATACCGTAGCCCGTCTGGTAGCAATGTTGTAAAACTGGCCTTCCTCTTTTGTTGAGAACTGAGTTTCCATCGTGGCCTTATATTCGTCCACTTGTTTTTGGTAGCCATATACTACGCGCGTGTTGCCCAAATGGTCTTTATGATAGTATTCATAATTCCAGTTGCTGCCTTCTTTTACAACGCGGCCTTCGCCCGTGCTCATAAATTTTAGGTCGGTAGCTAATGGCGGGCTGGCCAATGGCTGTAAACTTTCGTATTGAATTCCGCCAATGTATTCGGTGCGTGAAATTAATACCCCACTATTATCGTACGCAACCTTGCGCAGTTTGGTGCCTGCGGCATCGAAAGTGTTTGAAATTTCTATTATGTAAGTCGTTTTGTTCATTAACTTTTTCTTACTTCTCTCTCAGTTCAATAACACTACTTTTTTAACTCAAGTCGCGGGTCAGGCGACCAGTAACTAGTGCCCAGCAATCAAACTCCAAACTCAGGAAAAGAATCTAAAAATTTTACCTCACGGCTAGGCTCCTTGTTTGTCTTGAAACAGTATTGGACAATACCATTGGTAACCCCAACATATTGGGCACCAATGGTCATGTTATAAACAGCTGCCTGGTTAAATGCTTTTTGGGTGAGTTTTATATCAGGCGCTTTGCACTCAATCAGCAGCCAAGGTTTACCCATTCGATTATGAACTACAATGTCCGATCTTTTATGAAGCGTGTTGTAAGTAAGGCTGCGTTCTACACGAAAAAGTGATTTAGGATATTTAAGGTGCGTTATCAAATAATGAACAAAATGCTGCCGCACCCATTCTTCGGGAGTAAGTACCAGATACTTTTTCCTGATCACGTCAAAAATCCATACTTTTCCCTCTTCTTTACGAAACGTAAATTCGAAATCAGGAAGGTTTAACTTTTGCATTCGTTAAAAATATAAAATAAGTGGCAATGAAGACGAAAAAGGAAATTGTAGAAAATTGGTTACCCCGATATACTGGCGTTAAACTGGAAGACTTTGGCAAGCACATCCTGCTTACCAATTTTGATAATTACGTAAAGAAATTTGCAGAATGGAATAATGTAGAAATTCAGGGGATGGACAGAGCCATGCGAAATGCAACTGCCAATGGCATTACCATAATTAATTTTGGAATGGGTAGTCCTAATGCTGCGACTATCATCGATTGTTTGTCTGCCATCCATCCGGAAGCCGTTTTGTTTTTAGGCAAATGTGGCGGGCTTAAAAAGAAAAATGATTTAGGAGATTTCATACTTCCGATTGCCGCAATCAGGGGTGAAGGAACATCGAATGATTATTTCCCTGCCGAAGTTCCTGCCCTACCTGCCTTTGCCTTGCAGAAAGCTATTTCTACAACGATACGCGACAATAATCAGGACTATTGGACCGGCACGGTTTATACCACTAACAGAAGAGTTTGGGAGTGGGATGAAGATTTTAAAGAGTACTTACGAAAGGTTAGGGCAATGGCTGTTGACATGGAAACCGCAACAATTTTCTCCACAGCTTTTTTCAATGAAATACCTGCTGGTGCCATACTTTTAGTATCGGATCAGCCAATGGTTGTTGATGGAGTAAAAACCGAAACCAGCGATAAGGTAGTGACTACCTCATTTGTTGACTTGCATGTTAAGATTGGGATTGAGTCGCTGCAACAACTTATCAATAAGGGAATAACAGTTAAGCACCTTCTCTATTAGATTCAAGCATTTGGATGCTGATTGGCTGTCTCATGGCTTTTCGCGCGCATGAGGGCGAGCAAGCCTAGAACAAAGAAAACGATTAACATCAATACCGAGTTTTTCATTCCGAAAAGCTCATCGATGTATCCAAAAGAAAAGATGCCGATTACAATAGCGATCTTTTCGGTTACATCAAAGAAACTAAAAAACGAGGCGGTATCTTTCGTTACCGGCATCAGTTTACTATAGGTACTTCGGCTCAGGGATTGAATTCCACCCATGACCAGACCAACGGCCAAAGCCAAACCATAAAAATGAAACTCAACATTGGTTCCCCCTTCTTTTAGGCTTGCCACCGCGTACGCAGAAAGACAAACGAGAATCCAAAAGAACACCACGCCCATCAATACCAAAATGTTACCAAACTTGCCAGATAAAAAAGACATGAGCATAGCGCCTGGAATTGCAACCAACTGAATTAAAACTACCGTTATTATCAATTTGTCATCGGGCAACCCTAGCATCTGGCTGCCAAACAAAGTAGCCGCAAGCATAACCGTTTGCACACCCATGCTGTAGCAAAAGAATGCTACCAAAAACCACTTCAAAAGTTTCAGCTGCTTAACCTGATCCCAAACTTTCTTCAATTCAAAAAAACCTGCGCGCAAGATTTCATTTAATCTCTTTGTTTGTGACGGCCTATTATCCGGAAGATGAGCAAATGTTATCTGAGCAAACCCAATCCACCATAATCCTACCAATAGAAAGGTATACCGCGGACCGGAAGTTTGGTCTCCCAGGCCTGAAAAATACAAAACCAATCCAAATCCAATCAATTGAAGAATTACACTTCCTGCATAACCCATAGAAAACCCACGGGCGCTTATCCAATCTCTATCTGTTGGTTCAGCTATCTCTGGCAGATAGGAATTGTAAAAGACCAAACTGCCTGCATATCCAATGGTAGCAAGCATAAAACATCCCACGCCAACTATAACGCTTGGTTCTGGGCCTTTAAACCAAAATAACGCCATGCACGAAACTCCCCCCAGGTAGCAAAAGAATTGCATAAACTTCTTTTTGTTGCCTCTTGAGTCGGCAATAGAGGAAAGTATGGGGAGCATAATGGCAATGGCTAAATAAGCGGCCGCTAATGAATAATCGTACAGTGCAGTATTCTTAAACGTTCTGCCAAGAAATGGAACCGAGCTTTCGCCATAGGCCGATTTTGTTATGCTGGCAAAGTAAATAGGAAAGAACGTGGTAGTGATAACTAGGTTATAAACAGAATTCGCCCAGTCGTACATGCACCAGGCGTTTATTGTTTTCTTATGATGAAGAATGTCTACAGTGCTCATAATAAAATAGCCTTCCAATATATTGGAAGGCTATCAATTTTTGTCATAAAAAAGATACTAATTTTTCTTATCTCTATCTTCAAGTGTTGAATAGAGTAACTTTCTGGCATTTGCCTTTCTCAGCTCACTCTCAACATCTGATATGATACCACGCTTTGCATCAACATCCACTTTTAAAGCTACCGTTAATTGATCACGCTCCAACTCATCCAAGTTATCCCGTTGAGCATTTACCCACCGCACAATATCCTTCGTGTCAATAAATACATCGTCTGCCTGGATTTTTGGTTCCTTGCCAAACTGATCAGATTTTGTAGGCTCGCCAATATAAAGATTGGCAACAAGTCCCTTTCTAAGCAACTTGCGTAACTGAGTTGCTTTAGGAATTATTTGCTTAACTTCTACAGTAGTCTTTCTCATTTCTGTTGTAACCATGAAGAAAAATAGCAACATGAAAACCACATCGGGCATAGAGGAAGTAGGAATCCCCTGACTTACTTCATTCTTTTTCTTAAATTTTGCCATACTCTTAAATTAATTACCCACTTTAGTTGGATCAGCAATTGATATATTCAGAGGGATGCCCATACGTCCTTTATTATAAATTACTTTATTTTCAGGAACAGTTAAATCAGAAGCAGCCTCTCTAAACTTTTCATTTGTTACCCCGGCTTGCTCAGCATAAATGTCATAATAAGCCCCCTGAATAATATCAAGAAGTTCAATAAACTTTTTGTGGCTTGTACCGCGGTCGGTCTTAAACGAAACAATTGCCTTTTCGGGATTATCCGAACTTGCCGGATCTCTACCGTTATTCAAAACAAATGCTTTGATCTCGTCTTTTAGGTTACGAACATCTTCCCTTGGCTCTCCTTCTACCAACAAAGCATCGGAAGAGTTAATTTGGATTTTAAACATGTTCCGCTCCTGAATTTTTACATCTTCAGGCGGGGTTGCTTCCGGAGGCGGAGGCAAGGCAATGCTAAGACCCCGATTGTTTGGAATAGTAGTCGTAACCAGAAAGAATGTTAGCAGCAAAAAAGCGATATCCGCCATTGATGCATTGGGAATTTCTGGTGTTGTGCGAGCCATTATTTTAACGCTTTATTTATTTCAGAAAATACCACTCCAACTGCTGCTGCACCAAAAACAATGTAGAACATCGTTAATCCCGCACCAATCAACTTAGAGCTTGTCGCATTAATGCCAGAAGCAGCTGCTCTGGTAGAAACCTCTGAACCTGAAATCACATAGGCAATAACAAATACAAGCACTAAAGCACCTACCCCAGCTAAAGACTTTAAAAGACCAGCCGGATGTTTTATAGCATTTATCAGTGGAAGTACAATGGCAGCCGCCACCGCGACAATCAAAAAGGTGTACCCCACATAAAGTCCAATATCTGTACTTTCCATCAGATTTTTATTTAGATAGTTTATGCTTAACCAGAATATCAATCAAACTAATAGAAGCATCTTCCATATCGTTTACGATACCGTCAATTTTAGAAACAAGGTAGTTATAAAGTGTCTGCAGAACCATACCCACAATCAATCCACCAACAGTCGTAATCAAGGCCAGTTTCATACCACCCGCAACAACCGAAGGAGAAATATCACCGGCAGCTTCAATTGCATCAAATGCAGCCACCATCCCGATTACTGTTCCAAAGAATCCTAGCATAGGGCCTAGTTGAATAAACAACGAAACCCAAATAAGACCTTTTTCAAGTCTAGCCATTTCAACACCACCATACGATACAATTGATTTTTCTACCATGTCGATGCCTTCTGAAGAACGCATTAAACCTTGAGTGAAAATGGAAGCCACAGGACCTCTGGTATTTTTTGTTACATCTTTTGCTGCCTCAATGCCGCCTTTAGCCAAAGCATCTTCAATTTGCCCCAATAGCTTCTTGGAGTTGGTTGTTGCCATATTGAGAGTGATGATTCTTTCAATTGAAATGGCAAGCCCTAAAATCAAACAAATAAGGATAGGCCACATAAATGGGGGGCCACCTTCAATAAACTTTTCTTTGATCTGCTGGTGAAAGCCAGCTGACTCTTCTTCCACGGCAACGTCTGCTTGGTCGTCTGCTACTGGCGTAACAACCTCTGCTACTGGTGCCACTGTTGTTGAATCATCTTGTGCGTAAGTTTTAGCTGTACCGAAAGCAAGCACCCCGGCTAAAGCAAAAATCGAGAATAGTTTTTTCATGGTTTAAGGTTTAGTAATACTTGAAGTGGCCAAATTAAAGGTTTTGATCAATCCTAAACAAACATTTGAAAAAAAAACTAAAATTCTATTCGATGGATTTCTACTTTATGCCATAGAATTCAAAATATATCCGTTAGTCACGGAAAATTTAATTTTGTTTGGATATTAAAAACATTGTTTTTGTCCAAAATGTACTGTTAAGGGCCTTTGTTACGGGACTATTAATCTTTTTCTTTGTGGACTTTTTATGAGGTCTAATATATTACAATAACGATCGTAAGGTTTGAGGAAAATAGATTTTCGAAGAGGATTTTACCCCGTGGCGATCGGGAGATTAAAGGAAGTGAAGTTTTGGAGAGATGTCAGAGTGGCCGAACGAGCACGCTTGGAAAGCGTGTTTACCGCAAGGTAACGTGGGTTCGAATCCCACTCTCTCCGCAAACCGCCTACAAACCAAGTTCACCCGCCAAGGGTGAGTTGACTAATTCAGTGCACTTTACGCTATTAAACTCCCCCAGTAACACCATTAGTTTTGTTACTGCAGCTTCGATTGTCATGTCTCCGCCACTAATCACCCCAATCTCGGTGAGGTATTTGCTGGTTTCGTATTTACCCTGAACGACCATGCCGCCCGGGCATTGCGAAATATTTAAGATCATAATACCCCGACCGATCGCTTCCTTCAAACTTGCAATAAACCAATCGGCAGAAGGTGCATTACCTGAACCGTATGTTTCTAAAATGACCGCTTTCAAATCAGGCGTTTGCAGGATGGCATCAACCACATGCTTATTAATACCTGGAAACAATTTTAAAACTGAAATATTTGAATCGAACCGGGTTAATAATTCAATCTTCTGCTTTGTCGGTTTACGAATTGCCGGATAATTGTAGTCTATTTTCACTCCGGCTTTGGCCAGGCTTGGGTAATTCTCAGACTTAAACGCATCGAAATGCATGCTTTCAACTTTCTTCGATCGGTTTCCACGTAACAATTCGTAATCGAAGTAAATACACACTTCGGGAACAATAGGCTCGCCATTCTCTTTCGCAGAAGCGATCTCTAAGGCTGTAATTAGATTTTCACGGGCATCTGAGCGCGGTTCGCTGATGGGTAATTGCGCCCCTGTAAAAATTACAGGTTTGGCTAAGCCCGGCAACATGAAACTAATAGCAGATGCTGTAAATGCCATTGTATCCGTTCCATGCAGCACAACAAAGCCATCTTGATCATCATAGTTTTCAAAAATTATTTCTCCAATTGTCTTCCAGTGCTCGGGTTGAATGTTGGACGAATCCACAGGTTGATCAAATGAGATGACAGAAATATCAAGAAACAAATTTCTGAGTACCGGCAGTTGCTCCAAAATCAATGAGAAGTCAAAAGGAATTAAAACTCCGGCAGCATCATACGTCATCCCCAATGTACCTCCGGTATAAATTATCATTACACGCGATTTTGCTTTGGCCGGTAGCGCTGTGTTAATATTTATTCTTCTATAACTCATAGCTGATTAACTGAATTAAAGGCAAATGTTAAAATTATATTTCAAACGGAGAGGTCTGACCGCTTGCCCTTGCCGAAGCTGCAGTCGGGTCCTAAGCGTTCTGACCCCTAATCACTAAGTTTATCTACTTAAATAATCGCAATGCGTTTGATGTTGTAATGCTACTCAACTCTTCAACCGTTACCTTTTTTAAATCGGCTACTTTGCCGGCAATTAAAGGAATATACTCGGGCGAGTTTCGCTTACCGCGATGGGGCACTGGCGCCAGATAAGGGCTATCGGTTTCCAGAACCAGGTTATCCAATTCCAGATCTGGAATAACTTTATCAAGCCCGCCACTCTTAAAAGTAGATACGCCCCCTAAGCCCAGATAAAAGCCCATATTGGTAATTATTTTTGCTTGTTCAAAAGTACCGGAAAAACAATGAAAGACACCCTTCAACTTTCCATCTAACATCGGGGTTAGCAACTCAATCGTTTCGTCAATGGATTCGCGGCAATGAATAACTATAGGCAGTTGATATTTTTTTGCCCAACCAACCTGAATTTGAAAAGCCTCTTGTTGTTGCCCCCAAAAAGTTTTGTCCCAATACAAATCGGTACCTATTTCGCCAACAGCAGCAAACTTTCTTTTTGAAAGCCACTCCTCTATCCGATACAATTCTTTTTCAAAATCCTTTTTTACAGAACATGGATGCAAGCCCATCATGGAAATGCATTGAGTGGGATATCTATGTTCTACTTCTAACATGGAATCAATGGATGTATGGTCAATGTTAGGCATATAGATTTTGCCTACACCATCATCCGAGCACTTACTCAATATATCCTGGCGGTCGACCGCAAACTCATCTGCATAGATGTGAGCATGGGTATCAATCCAATTCGTTGCTTTCAATTCCTTCTCTCTATTAAAAACCATTCTTCCATGACCTCATCCCCTGCCCCTTCTCCAAAAGAGAAGGGTAAGCGGAGTTTTTAGAGATGCCCTCTATTGATTTAGCTGCTTTGATAAAATTCATTTTACTGTTTTTTTAACCCGCCTAAAGCTTCCTCTAAAGCCAAACGATAATCTTAGTTTAAGAAACACCTATAAATTCATTTAATGCGATCGGCAGCAAGTTACTCGGAACGTTATTGCTGGCAAAACCTTTGTATTGTTTCACCTTTTCTAATGCTGTTGAAAGCTCAAACTTAGTTTGAGATACTGAAAGTGCAACCTTACTTTTATCTAATTCATTGGCTAGATACTCTTGCTCGGTTTGACCCGGAGTAGGAACAAAAATTACTTGCTTCTTTTCCAAAGCAACTAAATCCATAATGCTACTATACCCACTTCGCGACACCACAACACCTGCCTGTTCAATAAGTCTGTTCAATTTATATGAACTTAAATGGTTGATGAACGCAATCCGATCATCGTTTCTGGTTGGGCCAGCCGGAATTCCTCTTACAATTACACAACTATTTTTCTGGTTTTGCATTTCTCCAACCAAAAGATTCTCAAATATAGTTCGCTGTGGTTCGGGACCTGACACAATCCCTACTATTAGATCTTCATCTGCCTTCAACCCTTGTTTCTGAAACCTTGAGAGCATACCAATAAATCGAACTTTTGAATTATCGGTATTTGTTAACTTTCCTGTAATTCTGTTTTCACGAAAGTCGGGAACCCAACAAAAGGTGAATTTTTTAATTAGCTGATGAGTAAAATAATTAAGTACCCCCTCAAACAATCCTAGTAGACCGTGTAACTGAATATTTATTTGATGGGTAATCAGGACTGACGGAACTTTGAGCGACCAACACCCATAGCGATTATCTGAAATTACACCGTCAAATTTATTTTTTGAAAGTAGTTGTTCAACCTGCTGATGTTCCTTTTGGATTGCTTTTAAAAATTTAGGAAGCTGCCAAAGTATCTTGACCATGAAATATCCTGAACTAGAATACTTAACATCATAAGATTCTAATTCATAATAATTCAGGTTTGGATATTCTGCTTTCAGTAATCCGAGCGATTGACCATTTCCGGCAATCGAAACTTTATGTCCTTCTGCCAGCAATAAGTTGATTACTACCACGCTTCTGGTAGCATGACCAAGGCCCCAATCTAACACGGCAACTAAAATATGTTTGGGGTCAGTCATTTTAACAAAGGTATCAGAACCTTAGCCAGTACTCAAAGTGCAGAAAAGATATACCCTTCTTTCGAGAAATGATCAAGATACTTGGGAAGCGCGTAGTTGAGGTTTCGTTCGGCTTTTAAGCTGTCATGAAAAACTACAATAGAACCCGGTCGCGTTGCCTTGATCGATCCTTCTAAACATTTTTCTTTGGCCATCGATTGAGAATAATCTTGTGTAAGCACATCCCACATTATGATCTTATAATCCTTTTTTAAAGATTTGATTTGTTCAAATGTAATTCTTCCATAAGGCGGACGGAACAGACAACGGTTAACTGTAGACTGTTGACTGTTGACTTGAAGTATTTGTTCAGCGCACTTTTCCACATTAGTCAAATAATCTTTCGTGGAATAATTCCAACCCTTTAAATGATTGAAGGTATGGTTGCCTACAGAATGCTTTGCGGAGATAATTTTTTCAAAGACCTGTGGATGCTTGCGCACATTATCGCCAATGCAAAAGAAAGTAGCTTTGGCTTCATACTCCTTTAGCGTAAACAGCACAAATTCAGTAGGGCCCGGTATTGGGCCATCATCAAAAGTTAAAAAAATCTCCTTTTTATCAGAGTTAGCTCGCCATTCTAATTTTGGAAAGAGATACGATAGAATTGCAGGTGTCCGGAAGAACATTTAAACGAGGTTAGAGATTAGAAGTTAGAAGTTAGAGTTTCGAGTTTCGAGTCTCAAGCTTCGAACATCGCACTTCGAGATTACTCCACACGGCAGGTAAGCATTGTAATGTCATCGCGATAACCATTAGCGCCCTTGAATCCGTCCAGACCAACAATGATATCCTGATGAATTGTTTTAATATCCTTGTCACCGTTCTTTTTGAAATATTCAAGCAAAGAGTCAAGTCCATACTCCTCCTCGGCTTCGTTGACTGTTTCGGTAAGTCCATCGGTAAAGGCAAACAACGTAAAGTCATCGAGATCGGTAATGAAACCCTCATTAATGAATGGTAGCGGATTCATTGCACCAAGCACGGTTGAGCCTTCCTCCAACAATCGGATTCCATTCTTTTTGTCCATTAAGATCGCTGGATTATGACCTGCATTTACATAAACCATTGTCTTTAAACTTATATCATAGATAGCTCCAAAAAAAGTGATGAACTTTTCGCCTTTCGTGTTTTCCATTACTTGGAAATTTAAGGCCTCAACAATTTCCTTTAGGTTTGGAGTTTGCCTTAATAGCGTGCGCAAGGAAGCTTGAAAATTGGACATCATTAACGCTGCCGGAATTCCTTTGCCACTTACATCAGCTACGCAGATTAAAAACTGATTCTTGTTAATCGGAATGTAGTCGTAGTAGTCACCGCCAACCAAATCATGCGGTAAATAACTCGCCTCCATCTTTAGTCGTTCAGTATAGGGTAACCTTTCGGGAAATAGAAACTGTTGCACATCGCTGGCAATCTCAAGCTCCTTTCTAAAGGCTTCCTGCTCTAATTGTTTTCGGGCAAGTTTCTTATTTTCAATAGCAACTACAATTATGTTACTAAGTGCCTGAATGAACTTGATGCTTTCGTCCCGATCGTGATCAGTATTATCTGTTAAGCCACCAACAAAAATCAAAGCCAGCGTATCAGACTTATGCGATACCGGGATTACTAGGTCGAACTCGTGAAAAACACAATCTTCAAACTCATCCATGCGATGGATATTTTTGATGAGCTTAAAACGATCATCCAATTTTGATTTCTGGAAATTGTTTTTGGTGCCAAAGTTGACTTTGCAATTCCAGACTTTATCGAAAACAAACAAGGCCAATTTCCTGATATTCAGATTGGAGCGCAGTGTAAAATTGAAAATCTTATACAAAGATTCTTCGGGTACATTGTTATTGATCGACTGAGTGATCTCTAATAATGAGTTGAGTTCTAACTCTTTCCGTTCTACTTGCTTTCTTAATTCTACTTCAACCATAGGAATGAAGGTAAATTTAAGAATAAAAGCTCAAGACATGCTACGTTAACAAACTCTTAACGTGAAAAGGAAGCCGTTCGCCCCTTCCATCGGTAAGACCGCATCTGAGCAAGTACACCGATTGAAATCACGTAAATGGGATAAAGCAGTTGCAGCGTGGCAAACGCCACAAAATAAAACCGCTGCCTAAGGTATCTGCTTACCAGCCAAAGGAATATAAATTCGAATCCAATCTTTAACGCAATCAAAAAACGAATTTCAACGGAAGTAAAGTCTAAAATCAAGCAACCTACAGCGACTAACCAACTCCCCTGCACAATCAAAACAAACAAGGCAACCGCTTTGGCTAATGCCGAATCATTTGCCTTCCATTTTCCGCCCCACCTAAGGCGCTGCTGAATGAAATCATAAACAGAGTTTTGTGGTGCTGTTGCGACAGTACAATCCGGATTAGCAACAAATCGAATACTATTTGGGAATCTTTTAATAATCTTTCGCATCAGAAACTCGTCATCCCCGGAAGGAATTTGGAAATTGCCCCCATACCCTCCTACTTCGAAAAAAGCTTCTTTACGAAAAGCAAGACTTGCTCCATTGCACATTACTGGTTTATTCCATCCAAGCATTGCAATGCCTGAACCCATAACACTGCTAAACTCCAGCGCTTGAATCTCAGAAAAAAAAGTGTTGTTCGTTGAGATTTTTACAGCACCCATTACCATGTGTGTGTCTTGATTGAATACTTTGCACATACCAGAAATCCAATCAATTGGCAACGTACAATCCGCATCGGTTGTCAAAATAATTTCACCCTGCGCAGCTTCAACACCAGTGGTTATTGCTTTCTTCTTCCCAACCCCAACTGAATCTTTTACTAGAATCGACAAATTTGAAAACTTAGCAATCAAGTTCGCTAGTTCAACTTTTGTTTGATCTGTTGAGTGATCATCTATCACTAATATTTCGAATTTATTTTTAGGATATGATTGACGAGCAAGTGATTCTACCAAAGTCGAGATTGTTGACTCTTCATTCCGAACAGCCACAACTACTGAAACAAAATTCTCGACTGTTCCAAAATTTCTATTTCGAATTGCCCTGAGCCAACCTATAAATAGGAGCCCTAGAAAAATAAAATAACCACTAAAGATTGCTATTAGATAAATCAGCATTGCATGTTTCTCTGTAAGTTTGGGCTGTGAGCAAAGTTGAGAAAAAAGTAGTGAAGGAAAAGATAATTCTTGGCTTAGACCCCGGAACCAATATTATGGGCTATGGAGTGATTCACGTGCAATTGAGTAAGGTGAACCTTCTTCAATTCGGAGTTATACAAATGGGCAAAACGGGGGCTCATGAATTGAAACTTAAAAAAATATTTGATCGGGTACTTGCGTTGGTCGATGAATTTCACCCCGATGAGGTTGCACTCGAAGCACCTTTCTTTGGAAAGAATGTACAGTCCATGTTGAAACTTGGACGGGCTCAAGGAGTTGCTATGGCTGCTGCGCTATTTCGGGAAGTGCCTATTACCGAATATGCGCCTAAAAAAGTGAAGCAATCTGTTACAGGCAATGGTAATGCAAGCAAAGAGCAAGTCGCCAGAATGTTAATGCAGATTTTTAGCATTAAGGAAATACCAAAACTATTGGATGCCTCCGATGCACTTGCCGTAGCGCTATGTCATCATTATCAAAACGGAAGTACAAAAGCTAAAAGTAAATCGTGGGATAGTTTTTTAAAGGATAATCCAGGGCGGTTAAAGAAACTAGTTTAATCCAAACCATTTCTTCCATAAAGGGCGGCTTATTTCATTGCGTGTAAGCACGACCAACTCCCAAGCGGCATCAACTTGCCGTTTTGAGTTTCCAACTTCTTCCCAAGCCGCATTTGCTGTGATCATAGCTGCCTCGGCTAACTTTCGCACTTCAAGGACTTCATCCCTAACTGCTACAGTTAGATTTTTTGTTTCCCGAATTTCTTCGCTTAAAAGATCAAGTAGCTTGTTATCCAAAGTTAAAAATAGAATAAATGATTAGTACTTCAGAGCGGTTAAAAAAACTAGTTTAATCCAAACCATTTTTTCCATAAGAGGCGGCTTATTTCATTCCGTGTAAGCACAACCAATTCCAAAGCTGCATCAACTTGCCGTTTTGCTGCATCTGCCAATCTCCTTACCTCTGAAACTTCATCCCTTACTGCCTTAGCCAGCCCCTTCGTTTCACGGATTTCTTCACTCAACAGATCAAGTAATTTACTACCCGTAGTTAAAAATAGAATAAAATTTTTAGTGAAACAATTATCAACTAGTCAACTTATAAGGGCATAAAATCCTTTTCTTTGCGGAGATTACAAACGATTCCCGTATTTGATCTTCTTAAATAAAAACAATGTCAGCTGATACCTATAGGGAGTCCTCCTCCAAAGAAAGACGATACAAAAAAACTTGGGCGTTTATTAAGCCTTCCCTTCGCCCCAGCACTACCATTCTCGACATTGGCACTAAAAATCCCTTTGCCGATTTTTTAGCGGAAAAGGGTTTCAACGTTGAAAATACGCGAGGTGAAGATCTTGATGAAAAGCCCGAATCACTATCAGCCTACACATCGGATGTTACTACTGCGTTCGAAATACTTGAGCATTTGCTCAATCCGTTAGGAGTGTTAAAGTCAATTAAATCGGAGCGTTTGTTCGCGAGTGTTCCTCTTAGCCTTTGGTTTGCCAAATCTTATAGAAATAAAAATGATCGCTGGGATCAACATTTTCATGAGTTTGAAGACTGGCAATTCGATTGGCTTCTTGAAAAAGGAGGCTGGGAAATTGTGCGAAGTGAAAAATGGACGAGTCGAATTAAAATCAATGGCATCCGCCCTATTATCCGGTTGTTTACCCCACGCTATTACATTGTTGAGGCTAGAAGAAAGAAATGAAAAAAATTCTGATCCTTGTCTTTAATGATTTGCACCATGATGCCCGAGTGGCAAGACAAATCCATTTTTTGTCAGAATACTATAAAGTAACTATTGCTTGCTTTGATTCTCCAAAAGAATGGCCATACGAAGTTTTCCGAATTAAGAAAATTAAGCCTCGCATGTTAACCAAAGCCATTGGCTCGCTATTGTTGCTTGCCGGCTTTTTCGAAACTGCTTATCGCCTGCTCTATGATTTTCCAGTATTAAGAAAGCAACTTCTTAGCAGATCATTCGATCTTATTATTTCAAATGATATAGAAAGCCTGCCACTTGCTTTTAAAATAAAAAAAACAGAAAAAATTTTATTCGATGCTCATGAGTACGCCCCCAGGCACTTTGAAGATAAGCTAGTGTGGAAAATATTCTTTCAACGTTTTAACAAATACCTCTGTAAAAAATATTTACCCAAGGTCGATGAAATGATTACGGTTGGAGAAGGACTTGCTAAAGAATATGCAAAGCACTATCCGGTAAAGCCAATAGTTATAACAAACGCCAGCTACTATACCGAACTTACCCCCACAGCCGTAAGTGATAAAAAAATAAAGTTAATCCATCATGGCTCTGCTAACCCATCACGCAAAACGGAAATTATGATTGAGATGATGGACTATCTTGATGATCGCTTTACACTTGACTTCATGCTTCTTACGCCAGCTATTGCAAATAAGAGAACTAAAAAATATTTAACTAATCTTAACCAACTCATTCAAAAAAATATTAGAATAAAAATGATTCCAGCCGTAACCGGCTCAAAAGTAGTTGCATCCATACATTCGTATGACATTGGCATTTATATTTTGCCTCCGTTAAATTTTAATTCAGCCAATGCACTGCCCAACAAACTATTTGATTTCATTCAAGCAAGATTAGCCATAGCCATAGGCCCCACACCCGAAATGGCGCACTTAGTCAACACCTATAATTTGGGGGTTGTCTCAGAAGATTTTACTGCAATTTCACTTGCTAAAAAGATTAATGAATTATCAAGTTCAGACATTGAAAGATTTAAGGAACAATCTAATAGAGCCGCTATGGCGTTATCAGCAGAACAGAATAAAATTATTCTAAATAATATTGTGTCAAAACTCCTAGACAAGTAAAATGGGCATAGTAATCCGCCAAAGTATTTACTCAACTATTATCTCCTATGTAGGCGTGGTGATTGGTTACGTCAATTTGCTTTATTTATATCCAAAGTTTCTTTCTCTTGAACAGGTTGGACTATTTCGAACCATTCAAGATGCCGCTATTTTATTTTCGCCCTTTGCCCAATTTGGATTAACACAAAGTATTTTTCGTTTTTATCCGCAGCTTGTCAAAGATCAAAAGTCATCGCATGCCTTTATAAGCTTAATGGGACTAATGGCATTGATGGGGTTTGCTGTCTTCTTTATTGTATTTAAGATTTTTGAAACTCCACTACTCTCCTACTTTGAGGTTAATGCAAAAGAGATAATTCAATATACATCGCTTGTTATTTGGTTAACGCTCATACTCGTGATGGTTGCTGTTTTGGAAGCCTACTCACGCTCCGTGTTAAGAACTGTAATCCCAAATCTGTTGCGTGAGGTTATGGCGCGACTATTTCTTTCGGTTTTGGTGTTACTGTATTTCCTGGGGTTTATCACATTCAACCAATTTATTATTGGCTCAGTTGTCAGCTATCTGCTATGGTTGCTAATCTTACTTTTCTATCTCTATCAGCAAGGCGAGGTGTCATTTAAAATGAACTTCAATATTTTAGATAAAACGAAATTTCCAGAATTAATTAAATACAGTCTCTTGAGTTTTGCTGGAATGGCAGGACTTATTTTGCTTGGAAAGATTGACAGCTTGATGGTTACTGCGTTGCTGGGGTTTGGCGCCAATGCAATTTATACAACAGCCTTTTATATGGCCACAGTTATTGAAATTCCAAAACGTGCGCTAAGCCAGATAACAATGCCTTTGATTTCGCGCGCCTTTGAAAAGAATGAGTTAGGTGAAGTGGCTGCTCTCTATCGAAAGACGTCCATTAATCAGTTTATTATAGGCTCATTTATTTTAATTGGCGTTTGGATAAATTTAGATAGCCTGTTCTTGCTGATGCCAAATGGAGCTAAGTATGAAGCTGGGAAATGGGTGGTAGTTATTGTAGGCATTGGTAAGTTGGTTGATATGCTTTTCGGGCCAAGCAGCGAAATCATTGTGTTGTCTAAATATTACAAATTCAATATCATCCTGATCTTACTCCTTGCTGCCATAGTAATTATCTCAAACAATCTATTAATACCAAGGTATGGCATTGAAGGAGCGGCCTTGGGAAGTGCCTTTGCGCTGATCACGTTCAACGTTGCTAAATATATTTTTATATATGTGAAGTATAAGATTCAGCCCTTTGA
>Ga0209181_10006440_pt1 | contig 16461 bp, 12 predicted proteins | sample MAT05_FD_187208 | JGI IMG/M metagenome (GOLD analysis project Ga0209181, IMG submission 187208) | Freshwater microbial communities from Lake Fryxell liftoff mats and glacier meltwater in Antarctica - MAT-05 (SPAdes) (version 2) | ecosystem: Environmental > Aquatic > Freshwater > Ice > Liftoff... | reverse complement strand
CCGAGCCCCGAGCCCCGGCACCTAAGCCCCGAGCCCCGGCACCTAAGTCCTAAGCCCCGAGCCCCGAGCCCCGCTTCTGCTCCAAGCAGCCCCGCTCTTGCGACGGCAAAAAACCAAGCTAGCGCATCTCGTGGTGGCAGTTTTCGCAACTGTCGGCGATATTTTTTAGCGCGATACCGATCGTTTCGCAATCGGCACCCTTGATCAATCCGGCCTCGATTTCGACGCTTAAAGCCTGGCGACGACGTGTGAATTCGGCGCTGTCGTATCCGGCGGTAGCGAAGATCGCATCTGCGTCCAGGCTCAAGTCGCGCACACGCCGTAGATGCGCCGCGGCGTCTGCCGGCACGCACGCGTTGGATCGCGCGGCTTTGCGCGTTTGTGCCAAGTGATATTCCTGCAGGCGCATATTCGACACCGGAATGGCGCTGCGACGCTCCAGCGTGCTGACCACACTAAAGGTCAACACGCCGCCGATAAAAACGCCCACCAGCAGTAGGATTAAGCCCTTAATCGCAGTCATGTATTGAGTATCCCTTGGGGTCACGGCCGCCCGCGTGCTCAGTCGAGCAGGGCATGCACGCGATAGATCAGATCCAGCGCTTGTCGTGGTGTCAGCGTATCGGGATCAATCTCGCGGAGCGCATCGAGGGCCGGCGACGGTTTAGTAAATAAATCGAACTGCGCGGGTGCATCAGCCTTCGTCGGCAATTGCCGGCCGGAACCGCCTTGAGCACGCGCCTCCAGCCCTTTGAGAACGGCTTCCGCACGTTTGAGCACGCGCCTCGGTAGACCGGCCAAAGCCGCCACCTGCAAACCGAAACTGCGGTTCGCCGGCCCCGGCTTCACCGTATGCAAGAACACCAGCGAATGGGCGTGCTCCACGGCGTCCAAGTGCACATTGGCCACACCCTCGCACTCATCGGCAAGTTCGGTAAGTTCGAAATAATGCGTGGCGAACAAGGCGTAGGCGCGATTTTTCTCGGCGAGTTCGATCGCGCAGGCGCGCGCGATGGCTAGCCCGTCATAGGTGCTGGTGCCGCGCCCAATTTCGTCCATCAACACCAGCGATTGCGCTGTGGCGTTGTGCAAGATGCGCGCGGTTTCCGACATTTCGACCATGAAGGTCGATTGCCCGCGTGCCAGATCATCGCCCGCACCGATACGCGTGAAAATGCGATCGATCGGCCCGATCCGCGCCGCGCGCGCGGGCACATCGCTGCCGATATGCGCGAGCAACACAATCAACGCATTCTGTCGCATATAGGTGGACTTACCGCCCATATTCGGGCCGGTGATCACCAACATGCGGCGATCGGGGTTCAGGATCAGATCATTCGGCTCAAAGGGTTCGCGTCGTACTTGTTCAATCACCGGATGGCGGCCGGCTTCAATGTGTAAGCCGGCTTGCGCGGTCAGTTGCGGGCGCACCCAGTTGCTGCGTTCGGCGCCATCGGCCAGTGCCGCGCTGACATCCAAATGCGCCAAGGCATCTGCCGCGAGCCGCAGTGCCGGCAAATGTGCTTGCAACTCCGCAATCAGTGCTTCGTACAATCCGCGTTCGCGCATCAGCGCACGTTCGCGGCTACCCAGTACTTTGTCTTCGTAAGTCTTCAGCTCGTCGGTGATGAAACGCTCCGCACCTTTGAGCGTTTGCCGCCGCGCCCAGCGCGCGGGGACGCGCTCCAGATGCGAGCGCGTGACTTCGATGTAGTAACCGTGCACGCGGTTGTAGGCCACGCGTAGGGTGCTGATGCCGGTCAACTCGCGCTCGCGACGTTCCAGGTCCACCAGATATTCATCGGCACCGGCCGACAACTTGCGTAGCTCATCCAGTTCTGTGTCGTAGCCTGGAGCGATCGCGCCGCCATCGCGCATCAGCACCGGCGGTTCAGGCACCAATGCACGCATCAACAAATCATGGATCGCATCCATGCCGCCGAGTTGCATTGCCCATTGCAGCAAGTCGGAGGGCGCACCGGCGGCGGCAATTTCTGCGATGGCTGGGCAGCGCGCGGCGGCATCGCGCAAGCCAGACAAGTCGCGCGGACGCGCAGAACCGAGCGCCAGCCGCCCGAGCATGCGTTCCACATCGCCCACGGGTCGCAGACACTCGCGCAGAGCCCCGATCAATCCCAAGGTACGCAGCGAGGCAATCGCATCTTGGCGTAGCGCCAGCGTGGCGTGATCGCGCAAGGGACGCGACAGCCAGCGTCGCAACAAACGCGCTCCCATGGGCGTTAGACAACAATCGAGAATGCCCAGCAAGCTGTGCTCGCGACGCCCGCTTGGATGCTCCTCGATTTCCAAATGCTTTCGTGTCGCGGCATCTAAATGCAGCGAATCCTCACCCTGTTCCACGCCCAGGCTCGCCAATTGCGGCAACGCAGCTTTCTGTGTGTCGCGCACGTATTGCAACAAGGCACCGGCGGCGCCGAGTGCGATTGGCAAGTGCTCGCAGCCAAAGCCGCTTAAATCCTTTACAGCAAAATGCGCGATCAAGGTTCGTGCACCGGCATCCGCGTCAAAATGCCACGGTGCCAAGCGCCGCAAAAGCCCGGCCTCGGTGCCATCGGGCAAGGCATGATCTTCCGGCAGCAGGGTCTCGGCCGGCGCTAGACGCGCGATTTCCGAGGCCAAATTAGCGATAGCGATCTCGCTCAAACGCATACGACCGGCCCCAAGATCCAGCCACGCGAGCCCGCAGCGGTCACGATCACGTCCGATCGCGAGCAAGAAGTTGTCGCGTCGCTGATCGAGCAATCCCTCATCGACGACGGTGCCCGGCGTGACGACGCGCGTGATGCGCCGCTCGACTAGGCCTTTGGCTTCCTTGGGATCGCCGATTTGCTCGGCGATGGCCGCGGCCTCACCCAGCTTCAATAGTTTCGCCAGATAGTTATCTAGCGCGTGTGCTGGCACCCCGGCCATCGGGATCGGCAGGCCCGCCGAGGCGCCGCGCTGCGTCAGTGTGATGTCCAACAACGCGGCCGCGCGACGTGCGTCATCGTAAAAAAGCTCGTAAAAATCGCCCATGCGAAACAACAGCAATAGCTCCGGCTGCTCGGCTTTGAGCGACAAGTACTGGCGCATCAACGGCGTATGCGCGGCGAACGCATCGGGCGGTGCAACGGCCATCTCGGAAGCAGACACGCGGCAGGTTGATCGAGTGGAAGCGCGCCAGTATGCCCGCGCACTCGGGTGATAGCGCATCGCGGCAAGGTGAGATCTGCGAAGCGGCACTCGGTGAATTATTGACTCCCATCAGCACGCGCGCCGGATTAGCGAGGCACAAACATCGTGAAGATGGTCAGAGTAAGAAGTTTGGAAAACGTTAGTTAAAGCGCCGGTACGCGCGCGCGAAAAGTTTAGATGCATTAATGTGGCCTCATTATCTTAAAAATTACAAGTGTGAATCTAAGGTATTTTATGAGTTCGATCAATTCCAGGTAAGTTAAGAAAATTGAGTCCGGAATTCAGCTTTGGCTCACGAGTTGTGCACTGCCGCCCAACCAGACTTTATTCCAAGGGCAACATGCGTGGGTCATTTCGTGAAGATCAAGTTCACCACGGTGAATCGCTTCGAGCCCGAGTTCATTGCCGTCGGTGGCGCTGCAACGCACAGCCGAGGGATTCGAGATTAAATCGAAGAGGAAACATAATGAAAAATCTAGTCCGTCTTGCAATATTAACGGCAACTTGTGCGCTCGGCTGCAATAGCGCGTTTGCCTCCAGTCACCGCGAAGCACTCGCAATTTTGAATGAGCCGTGCGCCGACACATCCGATCTATATGCATTCGTCAGCCCCGGTGATCATTCCAAGATCTATCTGATCGCCAATATCCTGCCGATGCACGAGCCAGGCCAGGGCAATCAGGGTTTGCGCGCCTGTAATGGCTACCGCTACGTCTTTCATATCGGTCGCGGCCCCTTGATTGGTGATGTCGCCACATATCAAGTCGAGTTCACCAACACAGTCGCAGGCGACGTTACGCCCAGCGCAACCGATCCGCTCGGCGGCGGTAACGAGATCCTGTGGCAAGTGACCGGCAGCACGGAAGTTGCGACCGTTTCGCGATTGATGGATTCGCCCTTGCCGGGCTTCATTACCGGAAATTTTGCGACGCCGATCGGCACGAATCTTAAGGTGGCTCCGAATAACCACGGGCCGCAGACTGATCGCTTGATCAACATGTTGGGACCATTTCAGGGCTATGACTCGGGCAACCCGGAAAGCCGCGAAGTGGGTCTTTACAACGATCAGTTCATTCGCGCGAATTTCATCCATGCGCTGAGCAATGGCGGCCGCTTCTTCGCTGGCCAACGCGACGACCCCTTCTATTTTGATGAAAAGGGTTTGTTCGATATCGTGAATGTGTGCAAGGCCGGTTTGGCTGGCATTCCAGGCGCGCGTAGTGGCCCGTGCGAAGACATTTTCGCCGGATTCAATGTGTTCACCATCGCGCTGGAACTGCCGACCTCGGAGCTGTTTCCGGGCGGCATTCCGCACAATGGCACGCTCGTGCCGAACTCGACCGATTCGCTGTTACGGGTCTGGGTTTCAGTTGAGCGCCAGCAGACGCAGATCGTCGACGCGAGCAACGCTGTGACCGGCGTGCGTGGCGAAGGCACCTATGTGCAGGTTGGTCGTCAGGGTTTGCCGCTGTTCAATGCGGGCTTCGTCGGCACCAAGGACCAGACCAAGTATCTGCGTAGCTCACCGCTCAAAGACGTGAGCAACTTCGGCGCCAATGTGCTGTATCCGGTGCTGGTGCGTAACGCGCAAACTTTGGGCATCTACCGCGCGTTGGGCATTGATCCAGTCGCCGCCGGTCTCCTTGGTCCGCGCATGGACATAATCAATGCGATTAACCTTGGACGCCCGATTCCGGTCCTGGACGGCTACACTGGCGATGTCTTGACATTAGATGTTTCGGTGGATTCGAAATTCCCGAACGGCCGCGTGCTGGGTAACGGTACCAATGTTGCGTCGAACAAGGAGCAAGTGGACGTCAGCGACGTGATGATGAGCTTGATTCTTGCGGGTGATCCGGCGGGGGATATTGGTGACGGCGTCGACAACAACGACAAGAACTACCTGACTGAATTCCCGTTTGCGGCGCTCCCGCATCAGGGTCTGAAGGAAGGTCATGGCAGCACGAATCAAGACGACAATGATGGCTTCAGTTTGGCGCAATAAGCGGTAAACCGCCGCTGGGAGGGCCTTGAACGGGTCCTCCCAGCGGTTTTTGCGCAGATAAAATACGTGAAGTACGCTCAGTTTAACGCGACGTCTTCCGTTCAGCGCACCACGTAAGCTAAGCCCAAGTCGGGGGACCCTGTGGGACCAGTCAGATACCGTAAATTGTCCGTGCTTTTATCTGTGATGATCTTCGCAGCGAGTTGCCAGCCTGCGTCAGAGCCCGCCAAGCCCACCCTCGTCAGTGCGACCAATACGGCAGAAATTCTGTGTCTCGCACCCATCAGTGGTGCAGCCCCAGATGAGCCTATTGCGCGCCCTCACGTCGATTCAACCAGTGCTAATGCGTGGATAAATCGTGGCCGCGCCTGGGTACTCCACGCGCGGTTGAGCGCAGATCCGGGCTTCTATCTCAACGTTGGTGCATGTGCCGATCAGGCCTTGTCGCTGGAAGCAAATCACGCCTCGGCGCTGGAGTTAAAGGCGCTGGTGATGATGAATATGCATGACTTCGCTGGTGCGCGAGACCTTGCCGCGAGCTTAGTCAAATCACACCCCGAATCAGCCAGCGCGTTTGGATTGCTAGCGGATGCGCAGCTAGAACTTGGCGAATACGACGCTGCATTGTCAAACACGCAAACTCAGTTGAACCTACGTCCGAATATGGCAGGCCATGCACGCGCATCCTATTTGCGCTGGTTGGTTGGCGACGCCGCGGGAGCGCGACGCTTGATCGTGCTGGCGCTGCAGGATCGAAACATGGCCGATGCGGAAGCCACCGCGTGGACCTTCGTCGAGGCTGGCAACATCTATTGGAATATGGGTGATCTCGCGGCTGCTGACGCCGTCTATGCCGAAGCCTTGAAATGGGTCGCTGATTACCCGGCAGCCCTGGCAGCACGCGGCAAAATTGCCCTGGCGCAGGGAGACCATGCGCAAGCCATAGAGTGGCTGTCGCAATCGCTTAAAATACGACCCTTGGTCGATACCGCATGGTGGTTGGGCGACGCGCTGACCGCACAAGCAAAAACAAGTGAAGCTGCGGGTGCCTACGCGCAAGCCGAGGCCATTGGCCGCCGCGGAGATGATTTGATGCTGGCGAATTTTCTGGCTTCGCAAAAGCGTGATCTCGATCAGGCCTTGCGTCTGGTCGACGATGATTTGAAAACGCGATCTAGCATCTACGTGCACGATGCGCGAAGCTGGATCCTGTACCGAATGGGCCGTTTTGACGAGGCGCTGGCTTCCAGCGATGCGGCCATGCGCTTGTCCACACCCGACCCAAAATTGATTTTCCATGCTGGTGCGATTCGCCTGGCACTGGGTCAGCGCGAAGCGGGTATGCGCCTGCTGCATCAAGCGGTCTCTCTTAACCCTAGTTTTCAAGCCAATGCTGTGGCCGAAGCGAAGACGCTGATGTCAGCGGATGCCGCTCCGGGGTTGGCCGCCGAATGAATTCGTCTGGTTGGCGCTGCATAGGCATCGTCCTCGCGCTCTTGATCTGGAACGTGCCGGCAGCGCTAGCGCACACGATCGGTCTTTCCAGCGGCGAATACCGTGCCGGGCCTGATCGGATCGATGCCAGCATCATCTTTGCGCGCGACGAGGCAATCGCCGGTTTTCCGCAGATCGACCGCAACGGCGATAAAGATATCTCGCAAGCGGAACTAGATGAGTCCGCGGCAGCATTGAAGGTCGCCCTCGCGAGCGCGCTGGTGGTGCAGGCGCAGTCAGTCGATTGCCCGGGCGAAACTCGCGCTCTGACGCTAACCGAGAACAACGGCTTGCAATTGGACCTGCGCTTTCAATGTGCGCAGGCGTCGGCTGGATACCTTGTTCGGTTTGCCCTGTTCGACAAGCTGACTGTGGGTCATCGTCACTTGGCGCATGTGCAAGGCACCCAAGCGCAGGAAACGCAGGTGTTGTTCGAATCCGCGCCACAGTTTGAGCTGGCGCCGGGTGCTGCAAGTTCGCTCGGCAGTTCCATCGTGGCGCTGTTTACGCTTGGCATTGAGCACATCCTCACCGGCTACGATCACTTGGTTTTTTTGCTCGGACTGGTGTTGATCGGCCGGCATATTCGTTCGCTGATCTGGGTGGTGACGGCCTTTACATTGGGTCATATGATCACCTTTGGCTTGGCCGCCTTGGGTTGGTTGACGCCTGATCCTGGCATCATTGAACCCTTGATCGCACTGACCATCGCCTATATCGGCGTGGAGAACTTTTTTGTGCGCGACATCCGTCATCGATGGATGCTGGCCTTCCCCTTCGGCTTGATTCACGGCTTCGGCTTCGGCGGCGCTTTGCGCGAGTTAGGGGTTCCCCAAGATGAACTCTTGAGCGCGTTGATCTCCTTCAACATTGGCGTTGAAGCCGGGCAATTGCTGGTGTTACTGATCTTGCTGCCATTGCTTTGGTGGCTGCGCCGATTCGCAATTTTCGCCAAGTACGGAACGGCGGTGATCAGCAGTCTGATCGTCGTCGCGGGATTGAGCTGGTTTTTCGAGCGCGTGATCGGATAAGGCCCCGATGCGCGCTATTGCCATAGCGGAACATTCTGCAGCGCGCGGCGCGGCAGCCGGCCGTTCGGGATTTTCGCGTCGGTTTACGCGATGCGCGTTGGTACTGTCGTGGTTGATGGTTTTTGTCTTGCCCGTCCAAGGCTTTGCCGCGGTGGTGCAAGGCGTGTGGATGCCTGCGCATCGCCACAGCCAGAGCCTGAACCCCCAGTCGAGTGCCGCATCGCTGGTGGCGCAGCGAAACGCGCAAACGAGTCATGACCAACGTGACGCCATGCGCGTGGCGCGGCACATTTTCCGAACCGACGCGGCTCCGCCATCACCACAAGTGCTGATCAAGTTCCCGCTGCAAGATCAAGCACATAGCGAGTTACATGACGTTCGATTGCCGCATCACCACGGCGTCGAACGTGTCGATGTCAGCATCACCGGCAGTGTTGACGACCAAATTTCCATCACCGAAGCCGTCAAACATCTTTTCGACGGTTTCGACCTTGCGTCAGGTGTGCTGCCGTTAGCGGCATTGCCTGGACACGCGCGTCCGCCGCTTGCAGGCGAGCTGACGTATCTCCCCCCGCAACCCGTCACGGCCGAACGGCCACCGAAAGCCTGAGTGCGCGAAACGCGTGCGCCTGGATTCGCATCACGCGAATCTGTGTGCACTGCAAGGCGGTTAATCGCCGTGAACTCGTCCACGCGCCGATCGGCGCGTCGCTCTCGTTTTCAATCGCCGGCTTTTTCGATGCCTGCTCGGAGTTGCTTATGTTCCCCCCAAAGTTCTATCTCGGTCGGCATGCCCGTCGTCCGCGCCTGTCTGCGATTTGCTGTGCGTTGTTCACCGCCATGCTGTCGATCACGGCCAGTGCGCAGCAAACAAGTGACATTGACGAGGCGGAAGCCGTCGACGCTGAGCAGGCCAAAGTACTTGATTCGGTCTCGGTAGTCGGTCGCCGCCAAAACCTCGTTGGCGACGCAATCTCCGCATCTGAAGGCTCAGTTGGGCAGAACGAATTTAACGTGCGACCCTTGCTGCGAGCGGGCGATATGCTCGAATTTGTTCCAGGTCTGGTTGCCACCCAGCATTCCGGCAGCGGCAAAGCCAATCAGTATTTCTTGCGCGGATTCAACCTGGATCACGGCACCGACTTCGCCACCTTCCTCGACGCTATGCCGGTGAATATGCGCACGCATGGTCACGGTCAGGGTTGGACCGATCTCAATTTCTTGATTCCCGAAACCGTGGAAGAATTGAGTTATCGCAAGGGCACTTACTATGCCGACGTGGGCGATTTCTCGTCCGCCGGATCGGCGCGATTTCGTATCGCTGACAGTGTTCCGCGCGGTCTGGTAGAGCTGACTTTAGGCGAATATGGATATGGTCGCGGTGTGGGCGTTGGCTCACAAACGGTGGGCACTGGCGAGTTGCTGTGGGGCGCTGAAGTGGAGCGTTTCGATGGCCCGTGGACCGATATCGATGAGGATGTCGAGAAGACCAATTTACTGCTGCGCTACAGCGTCGAGGCCGGTAGTGGTCGCGCGCATGTGATGTTCATGGGCTATGACAACCAGTGGAATTCGCCCGATCAGATCCCGCAACGCGCGGTAGATTCAGGTTTTATTTCGGACTTGGGTTCCATCGACACCAGCGTCGGCGGCGAGTCCTCGCGCTACAGCGTATCCGGCGGCTGGAACGGTGCCGCTATCGGCGGACAATTGTCCTTCGCAGCCTATGCCATTGATTCAGAACTCGATCTGTATTCCAACTTCACCTATTTGCTGGACGATCCCATTGATGGCGACCAGTTCCAGCAAGTCGACCAACGCCGCATTTACGGCTTCGAAGTGTCGCAACAATGGGATTCCGGGCGCAGCCGATGGCGCGTCGGCGCGGACGGACGCTTCGATGATATTTCCACGGTGGGCTTGTTCCGTTCGCGCGAACGCGTGCGCATTGGCACGGTGCGCGAGGATGGCGTTGAGGAAGGCTCACTCGGTCTGTTCGCCGCCAACGAGTTCCGCTTCAACGACTCGCTACGCAGCTATGTCGGCTTGCGCCATGACCGCTTTAATTTCGACGTCGATGCACGCAGCCTGCCAGAAAATTCCGGTGAAGCCAGCGACGACGCGACGTCGTTGAAGGCCAGCCTGATTTACCAACCGAGCGATCCGCTCGAACTGTACGCGAGCTATGGACAAGGCTTCCATTCCAATGACGCGCGCGGGACCACGATCCGCATCGACCCCTTGAATGGTGATCCGGCAGATCCCGTGGACGCACTGGTGGATTCACGAGGCGCGGAATTGGGTGCTCGCTTGCACATCAACGATCGCCTACAAGCCACCTTGGCCGCATGGACGCTGCGCCTCGACTCCGAGTTGCTCTTCGTCGGCGATGCAGGCGGCACCGAGCCCAGCCGACCGAGCAAGCGCGATGGTCTGGAACTCGGCGTGTATTGGTTTGGTAGCGATAACTTGAGTGCGGAGTTCGAAGCCTCGTATACCGAGTCGAAGTTTCGCGATTCAGATCCGGCCGGTGACGAAGTGCCGGGATCAATCCCGTTGGTGATCAGCGCAGGCATCACCGCGCGCAGCGACAGTGGCTGGCTCAGCACGCTGCGCGTGCGACATTTCGGTGGCTATCCACTGATCGAGGACAACAGCGTCGAATCCGACGGCTCAACCTTGGTGAATCTGCGCTTCGGCAAAGAATGGCAGCAATTCGCGCTCTATCTGGACGTGCTGAACGCCTTCGATAGCGATGATCACGACGTTGAATATTTCTACGCGTCGCGCTTAGCAGGTGAGCCAGTGGACGGCGTCGAAGACATCCATTTTCATGTCTTCCAACCGCGCAGCGTCCGCTTGAGTGCGCGCTACACGTTCTAAGTTCTGGAGCGCGGCCGTGTAAAGCCGCACGGCCGCGCAGTGAATCGAGCGGCCTTAAAATGAGGCAGACAAATCAGAACCGTTCGGTCGGCGCAAGCGGCAACGGGTCGCGGCGTCGACGGGTCGATCGACGCGAGAGAAGCGCGGATGCTGTCACCAGAACGCGGACGATTCTGAGTCGCAGCGCTTCCCACCACAGCGCCGAATGAACCGGTGCCACGGTCCCGCGGCCAAGTAACCCGACAACCGGCCACACAGCGCCCGGCTGTAGTAGTGTTCGCGGTCAATCACGCGCCTAGCAGCCTGTCGGACTTGAAGAATCGAAGCGAAAATCTGACTGGGCGAAGCCAGATTTCGTCGATTTTGAAGGGTAATAGCTCTTCTATTGCCCGAGAAAGCGGCGGAATATGGATCGTCCAGGCGGATTTGCAGCCGATTTCCTTTAAGTCCGACAGGCTGCTAGCGTGGTGTCCCCAACGTTCGTGAACTATTTCCACGCCGCCATGCTGCGTTACTCGTCGGCGCCATAGAAGAGCTAGGTCTTCTTCTCGCGCCTTGCCTGACGACGAAATCCGTCGGAAGTATTGTTCACGTTCCACGGGACGCCGCACTAGCGTGATATTCCACCGCTTTACAGGATGCTTGATGAACGCCATTCCCAGTGACGACACCCTGCATCGGCAGGGCGCCGAAATTGGCCAGTTGTTGCTGGCGCGGCGAATGAAACTCGCGGCCGCCGAATCCTGCACGGGCGGTTGGCTTTCGCGCGTGGTCACCGAGATTCCGGGTTGCTCCGACTGGTTCGATTGCAGCTTCGTGGCTTATAGCTATGAGGCCAAAGAAAGCATGCTCGGCGTTTCGCGCGTGATTTTGGAGCAGCACGGCGCGGTCAGTGAAGAAACCGTGGTCGAAATGGTCCGCGGCGCGCTTTCCCGGAGTCGCGCCAATGTTGCGGTCGCAATCACGGGTATCGCCGGCCCGAGCGGCGGCACGCCGGGAAAGCCGGTTGGCACCGTGTGGCTGGCCTGGGGCCGTGGACACCATCCACCCGTGACCCAAGTCATTCATTTGGACGGTGGACGAGAAGCGGTGCGGCGCAAAACCGTCGAACAGGCGATGATCGGATTACGGAAAATTCTGACCGCGCCGCACGAGCCATTCTGACCGCAAAAACGGCCATCCATGACAGTAGGCTGTCAGGAGCCTATGGCATCATGGCTTCGACGTGACCGCACCGGCCTTGAACTCGGCCCCGCCGTCACGACCCTATTTGGAACTTCTTTGAGGACTCCGTCATGGACGAAAACAAGCGCCGTGCGCTCGCGGCAGCGTTGTCGCAAATTGAAAAGCAGTTCGGCAAAGGTACGGTCATGCGCATGGGTGATCGCACCTCTGATGCGGTCGATGCCATTTCCACCGGTTCCATCGGGCTAGACATCGCACTCGGCATCGGCGGATTGCCGCGCGGCCGTGTGGTTGAGATCTACGGGCCGGAATCCTCTGGTAAAACCACGTTGACACTGCAAGTCATCGCCTCAGCGCAGCGCGCCGGTGGCACCGCAGCCTTCGTCGACGCCGAACATGCACTCGACCCCGGATATGCCGAAAAACTCGGCGTCAACGTTGACGATCTGTTGGTGTCGCAGCCGGATACGGGCGAGCAAGCACTAGAAATCACTGACATGTTGGTGCGTTCCGGCGCCGTCGATGTGGTCGTGGTCGACTCGGTCGCCGCGCTCACGCCGAAAGCGGAAATCGAAGGTGAAATGGGTGATGCCCATGTCGGTCTGCAAGCTCGTTTGATGAGCCAGGCACTGCGCAAGCTCACCGCGAGCATCAAGCGCACCAACTGCATGGTCATCTTCATCAACCAGATCCGTATGAAGATTGGCGTGATGTTTGGCAGCCCGGAAACCACCACCGGCGGCAACGCGCTCAAGTTCTATGCCTCGATTCGGCTAGATATTCGTCGCACCGGCAGCGTTAAGCGTGGCGACGAAGTGATCGGCTCAGAAACCCGCGTCAAGGTGGTCAAGAACAAGATGGCGCCGCCGTTTCGCCAAGCGGAATTCGAAATTCTCTATGGCGAGGGTATTTCGCGCGAGGGCGAGTTGATCGAGATTGGCGTCGCCAACAATATGATCGAGAAATCGGGCGCTTGGTATAGCTACAAGGGCGATCGGATTGGCCAGGGCAAGGACAATGTGCGCGGGTATTTGCGTGAGCACAAGGCCGTTGCGGACGAGATCGATGCGCGCATACGCGAGAAGTTGCTGACCAAATCCACCCCAGCCCCGGCCGCGGCGGAAGCCGTGGAGGAAGTCTGAGCGCGCCCGCGAAACATCGTCGGACTGCACGTGAGGCCGCTTTGGCCTTGCTCGCACGGCGCGAGCATTCGCGCCAGGAGCTAAAGGACAAGCTCTCGCGACGCGGATATGCGGCCGCGGAACTAGAGGCCTTACTGGACGAACTGACCGCCTCCAACTCGCTCAGCGAAGAGCGCGCCGCCGAAATGCGCTTGCGCCATGGCCTCGAAAGTGGCCACGGCCCACGTCGAATTCGGGCCAATCTGATGCGGGCCGGATTGACCACGGACGGGCTCAATGAGCACGCCTTGGTCGCGGATGTGGATTGGATTGCCGCCGCACAGGCGCTAATCGCTCGCCGTTTCGGTGATGCTCCGGTGGCCGATCTGCGTGCCTGGGGCAAACGCGCGCGCTTCCTTGAAGTGCGTGGCTACCATCGGGAAGACATTCGCAAGGCGCTTGGCAGCTTCAAAGCCACAGATTCCGAAGAATCTGACGATTGATCTCCTAGCGCTCCGCCGTCAACGCTTGAACTGACGGCGAAGCGGGCTTGGGTTAGGAGTGGTTTGCGTCCTTTGCGCTAATTGCCCATTCTTCAGGGGCATAAGGATGTGCGCGGTCCAATAGGCCGCGTTTAACCACTGGATGAGCGAATTTTATGAAAACCACCAACGAGATCCGCAAGGCTTTCATCGACTTTTTCGTCGCTAAGGGCCACCGACAGGTGACCTCAAGCTCGCTGGTGCCTGGCAACGATCCCACTTTGCTGTTCACCAACTCAGGCATGGTGCAGTTCAAAGACACCTTTCTGGGCGCGGAAAAACGCGATTACACGCGCGCCACCTCGTCTCAGCGCTGCGTACGCGCCGGTGGCAAGCACAATGATCTGGACGCCGTGGGATACACCGCGCGGCATCACACGTTTTTCGAAATGCTCGGCAATTTCAGCTTTGGCGACTACTTCAAGCGCGATGCCATCCATTACGCGTGGGAGTTGTTGACCAAGGTCTACGCGCTGCCACCCGAAAAACTGTGGGTCACCGTCTATCACACGGACAATGAAGCCTTCGATATTTGGCATCGGGAAGTTGGCGTGCCGGCGGAACGCATTGCGCGGATCGACGACAACAAAGGCGCTCCGTACGCATCGGATAACTTCTGGCAGATGGCCGACACTGGCCCATGCGGACCGTGTTCGGAGATCTTTTACGATCATGGCCCTGAAGTCGCGGGTGGCCCGCCCGGAACCCCTGAGGGCGACGGCGATCGCTACATCGAGATCTGGAATCTGGTGTTCATGCAGTTTGACCGCGGAGCCGACGGCACGCTCGCAAAACTGCCCAAACCCTGCGTCGATACCGGCATGGGCTTAGAACGCCTGACCGCAGTGCTGCAGCACAAGCACAATAATTTTGAGATCGATCTATTCCAAGGATTGATCGAATTTGCAGCGCAAATCTGTCACGTCGAGGACAAGACCGAAGGCTCCTTGCGCGTGATCGCCGATCATATTCGCGCCTGTTCCTTCCTGATCGTTGACGGCGTGTTGCCCAGTAACGAGGGACGCGGCTATGTGCTGCGGCGAATCATTCGCCGCGCTTTACGGCACGGCTGGAAGCTTGGCGTGCGCGGCTCATTTTTCTATCGCATGGTCGCGCCCTTGGTCGCCGCGATGGGCGAGCCCTATCCCGAACTCGCCGCCCGCGAGGCCTTCGTCGCGCAGGTGTTGCAGGCCGAGGAAGAGCGCTTCGCCGAAACGCTCGACAGTGGCATGAAAGTCTTTGAGCTGGTTGCAGCCAAAGCGAGCGGCGTGATTCCGGGCGCAGAAGCCTTCCGCTTGTATGACACCTTTGGCTTTCCGGTGGACCTGACGGCCGACATCGCACGCGAGCGCGATCTTGGCGTCGATATGGAAGGCTTCGAAGCCGCCATGGACGCTCAGCGCGAACGCGCGCGCGGCGCCAGCGGATTCGGTGGCGGCGTGCAAATGACGGCCGAACACGCCGATGGCTTATCTCCAACCGAGTTCGCCGGGTACGCCGGATTGTCCGGCGCCGCGCGCGTGCTGCGAATCTTGGTCGACGGGCAATCGCGCTCTTCACTATCCGCCGGTGAGAGCGCGGTGCTGGTGCTGGATCAGACACCGTTCTATGCCGAATCGGGCGGGCAGGTGGGTGATTCAGGCGAGCTCGTCGCGCCCGAGATCCGCGCGCGGGTCAGCGATACCATCAAGTTGGCGGGTGTCTATCATGGCCATGTCGTTGAAGTGATCGAGGGCCAAATCGCAGTCGGCAGCTTGCTCAATGCGCGCGTCGATGGCGCTCGCCGTCAGTCCATTGTGCTCAACCATTCGGCCACGCATTTGCTGCATGCCGCGTTGCGCGAGGAACTTGGCACGCATGTACAACAGAAGGGCAGCCTGGTTGCGCCTGATCGATTGCGCTTCGATTTCTCGCACTTTCAGCCGATCACGCCCGAGCAGTTGGCGCGCATCGAACGACGCGTCAACGCACAAATCCGCGCCAACGAGCAAGCTGAGATCCACGAAATGGGCATGCAAGAAGCACTGGATTTTGGCGCCATGGCATTGTTCGGCGAGAAGTATGGTGACAATGTGCGCGTGCTCAAGATGGGCGGCTTCTCGATCGAGCTTTGCGGTGGCACCCACGTTGACCGCGCGGGTGACATCGGTCTATTCAAGATCTTGAGTGAAGGCGGTATTTCCTCCGGGGTGCGCCGTATCGAGGCGGTCACGGGATCAGTGGCGCTCGCGTTGATGCAAGAACAAGAAGCGCGCGTGCGCGAACTCGGCCATCTACTCGGCGCGACCAGCGATCAAGTCGTCGCGAAAGTACAAATTCTCCTCGATCGTTTGAAGAAGGAAGAGCGCGAGTTAGCGGCGATGAAGTCCAAGGCCGGTTCAGCGTCCTCGGACGACCTTGCCGCCAAAGCGGTCGATGTGGGCGGATACAAAATATTGGCCGAGCGTCTCGAAGGCGTCGACGCCAAAGTGCTGCGCGAGATGCTCGATAAATTGCGCCAGAAACTCGGCAACGCCGTTGTGGTGTTGGCCTCCGCGCAAGATGGCAAAGCTGCCTTGGTCGCAGGCGTCAGCGGCACCGCGCTCGACAAGATCAAGGCCGGCGATGTGCTCGGCCACGTCGCCTCGCGCGCTGGTGGCAAGGGCGGTGGCCGCCCCGATATGGCACAAGGCGGCGCCAACGACGGCCAAGCACTCAAAGACGCCCTGGCTGGCGTCGCCGCCTACGTCAGCGAGCGTATTGGCTAATGGGCGAAAGCGGCGGACGAGAGCAAGGTCTGGTCGCGTCCGCTCGGCGCTACTGGACGGTTGTCTGCGACTTAAACCAGAACACACCGCAATGGTTCCGTGCTGCAAACTTAAGCTTATGCGGCGCGGCGCGACTCAATGGCTTTGCTCTATGACCGAACGTTGCCCACAAACTGTCCCGGTTTCAAGCGCACGTGTGGACGCCGAAGATTCAATATTGCGCAGCTTCAACACGTTTCACGTCGTAAACATTGCCCC
>Ga0209181_10006438_pt1 | contig 16463 bp, 10 predicted proteins | sample MAT05_FD_187208 | JGI IMG/M metagenome (GOLD analysis project Ga0209181, IMG submission 187208) | Freshwater microbial communities from Lake Fryxell liftoff mats and glacier meltwater in Antarctica - MAT-05 (SPAdes) (version 2) | ecosystem: Environmental > Aquatic > Freshwater > Ice > Liftoff... | reverse complement strand
TAACGTCGGTAGCAATCGCAATCAACCGCTTGTCCAGAGGTGCAGCGCACCTGAACTTTGCGCCGAATGTTCCGATGCTCTGCACCTTGATTCACGCTTTTTGACATATTCTACCGACGTTTGGCCCATATTGGGCTGATATTACAAAGTAGAACTAAGCAACAATACAAAAAACAAGATATTGGGCACAATTAAAAAAAACGTGTCATAGAAACCCTAACTACGCGCAGCATTGAAAACCCTATCATCAAAGACCGGGTTACTTTTCTGGAAACCTCTGCTGAAACTAATTGGAGAATCTGTGCGGTTAAAAGCCGGAGACGAGCATTGTTTTTTCAACCGTTCTAGTGGCAGGGTCGTAGCGCATATTATGTTGGATACTGCCAGCAAGGGGCTGGAAATCAGCTTTCAAGCAGGTCGTTTCGGGATCGTGCCCATGAAACATCATGCCCGCTTCGGTGAATGAGCGGCAATTGGCTGAAATGTATCAGGTGGATTTTTGAAAAAAATTACTCCACTTTCGGCTTTTTCTCTTTGAAATCCAGCAGCACCGAGAATATATGCGAGTATTGCACCGCCGACACATTGCCAATATCCGTGAGTGCATAATCAATTTTTACACGGCCAAAACGGATACCCACGCCAAAATTGGGCTGCATGGAAAGATTCTCTTTCGTTCGATCAAAATCATCTTTTACCCGCTGGAAATTGCCCAAACCAACACGGAGTTGGAGGAATTTCTTGTAATCTGCCTCGATGCCCAGCCGAGGGTCAATACTGATGGCTTTTGAACTAATCAGTACATTGCGTTGACCGTCAGTAGTCCACACAAAATCGAGTGCGGGGGTGAGGGTGGTCTCTTTACCCAGTTGGATACGATAGGCTCCACCCAGCACAAAACTTGGGTTCGTTATTTCGGTATTGCTCACGGGGAGTTCGTTGCCTGTAGAATCCCAAGTCGAGCGAATATCGTCCGTAAGGTCAAATGACCAGGAATTGAAAGTAGTCGTGAGGTCCCGACCTTGAATGCCGAGCATGAGCCGGCCTTTTCGGTATTGCGCACCCACATCAGCACCAAAGCCCCATGCCCCCCCAAAGGTTCCGATGACCCGACGGATCACCTTGACCGTACCGCCCACTGAAAGTGCAGGGTTGCGAAGTTTACGGGCATAACTCCCCATAAAGGCGTAATCAGCCGCGCTGAATTCCGTCACGTTGTCGTAGTTGATGGTGCCATCGGCATTCACCAAATTGATGGTGTAGGGAATGTTGTCAATGCCGAGGCGGATAAGAGAGAAGGCAAGATAGGAGCTATGCTCTCTGTTCAAAGATTTGCCAAAGCCGATCCAGTCGTATTTGCCCACGCCGCCAAACCATTCTGCGTGCATGGCACCCGCTTGCAAGGGGGATGTTATCTGGCTCAATCCAGCAGGATTCCAGTAGGCCGCCGTGATATCGTCTGTGAGGGCTACTTGTGCGCCTGACATGCCGTGGGCGCGGCCCCCCACGCCAATGGCGAGGAATTCGTTGGAATATTTTTGAGCAGAAACGGCGGTAAAGCCGACGACGAGGCAAAGCCCGAAAGAGAGTAGTTGCTTTTTCATAATGATGTGCTTGACGTTGTAAAAATAGCTCGGGTTGCCCGGAAGTTTTGAAGGGACTCAGCAAGCGCCTTTTGGCTTGGGAGAACTCCCTGCTTTAGAATGAGGCCGTGGTAAAAAGACAAATTGGGGTGCTGAGCAAATCGCCCAACGCCCCAATTTCTTAAAATCCCCCTCCTTCGTTTTCACTCACTCTAGCCTTTTTAGGAACGGGTGAAGCTTTGACGAAGGCAGTGGCGCCAGCGATATTCTAGGGCGGTAAAATATCCCAACCCTAACGCGCAAAGGCCACTGCCCGCTTTTCCCGAATCACCGTGACCCGGATCTGCCCAGGGTACTGCATCTCGTCCTGAATCTTTTGAGAAATGAGGAACGACAGGTCATCGGCATATTGGTCGGTTACTTTGTCGGCCTCCACGATAACGCGGAGTTCGCGGCCTGCCTGCATCGCAAATGCGTTGGAAACACCTTCGTAGCTGCGGGCGATTTCTTCGAGTTCGCCGATGCGTTTGAGGTAGTTTTCCAGGATTTCGCGCCGTGCACCCGGACGTGCGCCAGAGATAGCGTCGCAAGCCTGAATGATGGGCGACAAGATGTTGTTCATCTCGATCTCGTCGTGGTGAGCGCCCACGGCGTTGACGATGACGGGGTGTTCGCCGTGTTGTTCGCAGAGTTTCATGCCGACGAGCGCGTGGCTGAGTTCGGTCTCTTCTTCGGCTACTTTGCCGATGTCGTGGAGGAGTCCGGCGCGCTTGGCCATCTTGATTTGTTTCGGGTTCATACCGAGTTCAGCGGCCATGATGGCGCAGAGTTCGGCAGTCTCGATGCTGTGTTTCAGCAGATTCTGACCGTAAGACGAACGGAAACGCATACGGCCCACCATACGGACGAGGGCTGCGTTGAGGCCGTGAATGCCCAGTTCGATGACCGTGCGCTCGCCGATTTCGACGATTTGTTCTTCGAGTTGCTTCTGCACTTTGGCCACCACCTCTTCAATACGCTGGGGGTGGATACGACCGTCGGCCACCAAACGCTGGAGCGACAGGCGGGCAATTTCGCGGCGCACAGGGTCGAAGGAGGAGAGCACGATGGCCTCCGGGGTGTCGTCTACAATGACCTCCACACCCGTAGCAGCTTCAAGAGCGCGGATATTGCGGCCTTCGCGACCAATGATCTGGCCTTTCATCTCGTCGTTTTCGAGGTTGAAAACCGAGACCGTGTTTTCGATGGTGAACTCGGCGGCCATGCGTTGGATGGTCTGGATGACGATCTTTTTGGCCTCTTTGCTGGCGTTGAGTTTGGCTTGGGTGACGGCATCGCGCACGATGGTCTGGGCCTCACTTTCGCTTTTGGCGCGCACTTGTTCGAGGAGTTGATCCTTTGCGTCCTGCTGGCTGAGTTTAGCGATGGTTTCCAGAGCCTTGATGCGCTCTTCGTTGGCCGTATCCAGTTCTTCTTTTTTCTTCTGGACGATTTTGAGTTGCTTGTCCAGGTTTTCGCGCAAGGTTTCTATCTCTGATTCGCGGGTTTCGATGTCTCCTTTTTTGGTCTCCAGTTCTTTAAATCGGACTTCAAGCGCATCGTTCTCAATTTTCACATCTTTTTGCTGGGAAGCAATCTCCATCTCCAAATCCTTGAGTTCCAACTGCCTTTTGGTCTTCTCTTCCTCTACCTCCAAACGCATCTGGGCATAACGTTCTTTGGCCTCTTGGATCTTTTGCTGTTTGATGCGCTCGTTTTCAGCTTCGGCATTGCCCACAATTTTCTGAGCTTTTATAGCCGCCTCGTCTTCTACACGTTTGGCAGAAAGTCGAGATTCCTGAATCATGAGGTCGGCTTGCCGGGAGGCTTCTTCTACGGCTTTAGAGCCGCTTTTTTTTGCGGTCAGGCTGGCGATGAGGTATGCTGCCACCCCTCCTACGACCAACCCTATTATGATGCTAGTTATGTCCATAATTGTTAAATTGTGATGATTCGGTTTGCGTTATTGTGAAGCCCGGGTTACTGTGGGCAAGTGTATTTTCGTTTTAATTCATTCTGCTTGTTGGGGCATCCATTCAGGTGCGATGGCGTATGTTTTTTTTAGGATTGCGTTGGCTACCTCGCTTATGCTCCCGCTCCCATCTATTTCTACAATATTGTCCTGATTGTTTGTTCTCAGGAAGGAAATTGCCTCGTGGTATTTCCTTCGAGAGTCGGCCAGGTCCTTTTCAAAGAGCTCTTCGGGCTGGTTTCTGATTTTCATTCGCTCGTAGCAAATCTCATCGCTCACGTTGATAAAAAAGATAATGTCTGGTTTTTTCGCTTTTTCATTCAATGCCAACACGGCAGAATATGGAAAATCAGCACTACTCTGATATACCAACGAGGAGAGATAATACCGGTCACTTATCACCATACGGCCCTCTCCACCTTCAAGCCAGGGAATAATCTCTCGGTCACAATGATCCAGCCGATTGGCAGCAAAGGCCAATGCAAGTACCCTTGGCGTAAAATTTTTAATCTCTTTCGTCAGCACTTGCCGTATGAACACCCCAGCGCAGGATGGGTCGTGTGGTTCATACGTCAACAGGACTTCCCCGCTGTTCGAGTCGTTGAGCATATTGGTCAACTGTCGTGCGGCGGAGCTTTTCCCAGAACCATCTAATCCTTCTATTGCAATGAACAGCGATTTTTTTTTCATAACTAGGTCTCCAACAGTCCACCGATTGGTCAATGCCTAAATCAAGGTTGAGCCTTTAGGTCGGACTGGCAGTTTTTCAAAACAAGGTCAATGCTTCTTCTTCAAACCTGACCAATTTTTTGATTTTTCCTGGCTGAGCCCAATTCATAGTACCTTCCATTTTGAGCGAGCGCAGATAGTTTTCAATTCGTTTGTCTTGTAGTTTCGTTAAAATTTTTTCGGCTTCATCTTTGGTTTTCAGCGGTATGTAAGCTTGTAGCGACTGATTTGCCTGCCAATTGCCTTCAAAAATGCGTGGTTCGAAGTCGGTTTTTCCATAAGCTTCCCACACGATTTTGTAGGGGGCAAAATTGTATTCTCCTACCCCCAGCATCGCCCACCAGTAGCCTTTGTTGATCCAGGCAGAGAGCATTGTCCCTTTGCGTTTTTTAAGGGTTGCCTCTTTTTCAAAGAGGTATTTTGACAAAAATTTGTCTTCCAAAACCTGACGCGGATCCATTGGTCTTCCATCTTTTCTGTAGGGCAGGAGTACCCATTTTTGGGGCCCTTTATTTTCATCCCGAAAGTTTTTTGCTGTCAATAGCGGGAACACAAACTTTTTTGGCAATACATATTTTGCTCCACCATTTGACACCTGGCATAAGTGTTCGTCAAGGATTTCATGTTGGTCAAAAAAGAAGCAATCGTTTGCTCCACAGGTGTTTATGCCTTGCCTGGGGGCAGCATTTTTGGGTAAAACAATCGCTTTAAAATCGCCCCAACTGTCGGTTTCTGAAACCTCTAAAATGCTCAGTGGATCCGTTGGTAAAAAGGCTGGCTTTGCGAGATAATCTGTCCAGATTCCATTCTCCCAACGCTTGAACGTAATTGGGAAATCTTGTTCTCCGTCGCGCACAAATTTTACCAAACCATAGCGTGTGGCTACGCCGGTGAAAACCGCAGCATCATTGAAATCAAAAACAATCTCGATTTTATACTGCGTATCGTTTACCCGGTAAGTTCGGAAATACTTGTTCGCGCCGTCATTGAGCAACAAGGACAAGGGCAAGAAAAACACAGCGGTTCCACTTGTCTTTAGGTTTTGTGCAACAACCTTTTTAATGACCAATGCAGCAATATCTATGCGCGATCCGCCAAGCAACAGGTCCTTGGCATTTCCAATCAAATCGTGTTCAAAGAACTTTGGTTTCAACTGGTTTTTATACGTTTCTGGCAAATCTGCGAAGTTCATCCACGGTGGATTACCCAATATCAAGTCAAATTTTTGCTCCTGCTCCAGAAAGAAAATATCAGCGTTTTTAAAATTTTCCCTGGGCATCTCCATTCCATATAATGCCTTCATTTTCACAAAAAAGCGTTCAAAAAAGGCCGTGTTCAACTCCACTCCAAAAAGCCTGTTGACAGGAATTTCCGAGGATTTAACGCCTTGTTCCGAAGCCATTTTCACCAATGCCTCTACCAAATTCCCTTCACCCATTGTAGGGTCAAAAACCGTTTTCCCAGACATCCATGCTTCAAAAATGCCAAACTCCCTAATAGCAAACTCGGCCCATTCAAAGGGGGTAAAAACCGCTCCAATGGAAAGATCGTTATTATTTTGAAAAGCGGAAGTACGCATAGTTGTTCTTTTTGAAATCTTCAATTGACTTGATTCGGGTATCTGAATCTGCTTTTACTCTCTTATAGTGTGTCAAAGTCAGGTCGCAAAAAATGTCAAAAAATTCTTCATACGGACGTTCCCAGTCAATCTCGTTCCAAACTTGATTGATGGTGTAGTTTAGCCGCACTTGCCCCGTGCCCAAGTTTTCGATTCGGTAACAGTCTTTAGGCAGTAAGTGGAACGGTGCGATACGGATGTACTCTAAATCACGAGCATCACTTTTCTCGCCCGCCTTGTTATGCCCAAACTCAACAATCAAGAACACCCCTTTGTCATTCGCCAAGTATTTCAACAAATTGCCAACCGCGCAAACCCCACCGTCGGAATATTTCGCCGAATCCAAATCTTTCGTTTTAACATCAAACCCGAAAAGCGTGCTGTCAATCTTACAAGCAAAGTCATAAATAGTCCTGCGACCAGGGATACTTACCGCTTCATATCCCAATTCGTGGCAAATACCCTCCCAATTTTGAGTAATTTTCTTTTCAACCATCGCTCCAAATGCACGCGCGTCTTCACGCTCCGCCATCCCGGAGCGCAATTCGTCAAATAAATTGCCAATACGCTCCTCAAATTGCTCTGAGATGATTTTGTATTCCATCACTTTCTTATTTGTGCCCCCAATTTCCCTTCAAAAACACCCACCAACTGCCCTATCAACGCATCAATATCCTTATCTTGCAAAGTCTTTTCAGGGTCTTCAAAAACAAAACTGACGGCGTAGGATTTTTTGCCCGCCCCGAGTTTGCTTTCGTCTTCGAACACATCAAACAAGTTTACTTCCTTCAGCATTTTCTTGGCCGTTTTGGCCGCCAATTGACGTATGTCGCCAAAGCCCACCGACTGGTCAATGACCAACGCGAGATCGCGGCGAACGGTGGGGAATTTGTTGAGTTCTGTGAACTGAATTTTGTTGTTGCCCAATGCTTTCAACACGTTTTCAAAATTGAAATCGGCAAAAAACACGGGGTTTTTGATCTCCATTTTTTTCAGAATCGCAGGCAAAACCGCCCCCAAAGTCACCAATTCCTGTGACCCACGGTGCAGTTTCAACGCGTATTGGAAAGGCCCTTCATTCAGGATCGTTTCCTGATAACCGCTTACCCCGAGGCGTGTCAACAGATTCGTCACGAAGGTTTTGAGACTGAAAAAATCAACGGATTTTTTCGGGGCCGGTTGCCAACTTTCGGAAGTATGAGCGCCCGTTAAAAGGATGCTCAAGCGGTGAAGCTCTTCCTGTTTTTCCCCGGCGCGGGAATATGTTTTACCAAACTCGAACAGGCGCAAATCCGGGTTTTGGCGGTTTTGATTGCGATGTATGGTCTCTAATCCGCTGAAGAGCATACTCGGACGCAGACAGTCCAGCCCTTGGTTCGCGGAGTTATGGATGAATACAAGGTTTTCTTTATCAAGGGGTAAAGCGGCATTCTCTCCGAGGTAATAGGCCGAGTTGGAAAGCGCCAGGCTCATGCACTCATTAAAACCATTGGACGCAAGGAAATCTGCCGCGAGATTGCGCACGGCGTCGGGGCTTGGTCTTGCCTGGATTTCAACGCTGCTCCTGATCTGGGTCGGAATGGGCACTGCATCCAATCCATGAACCCGGAGGATTTCTTCCACAATGTCGGCCTCCCGGGTTACGTCGGGCTTGTTGGTGGGGACAATGGCCGTGAAATCTGTGGCCGTTTCGTTTTCGACACCGATTTCAAGGGCAGCAAGGATTTTTTTGATCCGCTCTTTCGAGAGGTTTTCGCCAATCAGTGCATTGATGCGGGCAAATTCGCAAGCAATGTGGGCAGGCATGACGGGGTTGGGATAATGATCCACCAACGCCGAAGCAATTTCTCCCCCAGCCAATTCCAGTATCAACGCAACAGCGCGTTCCAGTGCACTAACGCTTCCGTTTGGGTCAACGCCTTTTTCAAAAGACCAGGCTGCATCCGTCCGGAGTCCATGTCGGAGCATGGAACGACGAATCCATTTCGGACTAAAAAATGCACTTTCGAGGAAAATGGCGGTGGTTTCATTAGATACTCCGCTTGTATGGCCGCCAAACACGCCACCGATGCACATCGGGGTGGATTCGCCGTCGCAAATCATCAAATCTTCGGCAAAGAGTTTGCGCTCTACTTCGTCGAGGGTTTTGAAAAGGGTGTCTTTTGGAAGGGTTTTGACCAAAATTTTATTGCCCTTTATTTTCTCAAGGTCGAAAGCGTGGAGCGGCTGGCCCAGTTCGATGCGGACGTAATTGGTCACGTCCACTACATTGTTGATGGGGCGTTGACCTACTGCGAGCAGGCGATTTTTGAGCCAATCCGGGCTTTCCTGAATTTTTAGCCCTTTAATGACAATACCCGAATAACGGGGGCAGGCTTCGATATTTTCGACCGAAACAGCATAAGAGGCATTGGAGCCAGAAAGGTTTGAACCCTTTGGCAGCCGGACTTCAAGGGCTTCATTTTCATGGACACGGAGGTAAGCCGCCAAGTCCTTGGCTACCCCCAGATGGTTCGTAGCGTCCGCACGATTGGGGGTAAGCCCGACTTCGATAACAGTATCAGATTCTTTTTGGAAATAGTCGGCAGCGCTGCGTCCCAGCGGCGTGTCGGGGGGCAAAACAAGGATGCCCGCGTGGTCGTGACCGAGGCCGAGTTCGTCTTCGGCGCAGATCATGCCCTGAGAGGGGACCCCTTTTACCTTGCGTTCACCAATGGTGAACAAGCTGCCATCTTTGCTGAAAACATTGGCGCCTGGCACGGCCAAAAAGACCATTTGCCCGGCAGCCACGTTGGGCGCACCGCAGACTACGGAGCGCACAGAACCATCACCAACATCTACTGTTGTGGCCGAGAGGTGGTCGGTGTCAGGTATGCGTTCACAGGTTAAAACCTTTCCAGTCAACACTTTATCCAAGTCAACGGGCGAAGGTTTCACGTTATCCCATCCTTCCACTTCCAGGCCCAGCGATGTCAGTATGTCGGCGATTTCAGAGGGTGATTTATGTATGTCGAGAAATTCTCGAATCCAATTCAGCGATACTTTCATTTCCTCAAAAAAACTAACGGATTACGATCGGGTTTTCCCCGCAAAAATTGCGAATTGGCAAAGATAGAAAGCTTATGTGAAAATGTACCGACTTTGTATAAGGCTCAAAACCGCCCTTCTAAAAAGGCTTGTACGTCATGGGCTGTTTGTGCTGGATTCTCCTCCTGGGGCCAATGCCCCGTATTGCGGTAAATTTTTAACAGAGCCCCCCGGATGCGTTTGTGGAAATCATAGGCGTGTTCGGGAGAAATCCGGGTGTCTTCTGCACCCCAGAGGATGAGCGTAGGGGCAGTGATGCGCTCAATGAGATCAATGGGCGGACGGTTGGCGCGCACGGAGGCTCGATCCGTGAAGGCTTTGCGGTGACCGGGCAACAAGGAAAGATCAAAATGGCGTTGCACCAGTGAGTCGGTCACCAGCGCATCGTCGGCCCACACGTCCATCAGGGAGAGGCGCACGAAGGCGCGCGGGGTTACTTTCCAGAGCACGCGGTTGACCACGGGTGTACTGGCCAGCCAATCAATGACTGAATTGCTTTTTTCTTCAAAGCCTGGCGCGTCGAGCAGGATCAGTCTGTCCACCCGCTGGGGCGACTCAGCAGCAAATTGCCACGCGATTTGCGCTCCAAGTCCGCAACCTGCAATGGATACTTTTTTCAAGTTCAGTTTTTGCAAAAAACTGTCCAGAAAACTCGCATACATAAACGCGCTGTAACTTCCCTGGGGATGGGGTGCGCTGAGGCCAAATCCGGGCAGATCAACGCTCACAACCTGTTGTTTTTCACTGAGTTTCTTCGTCCAGCCTGCCCAGGAGTGCAAGGAGCTTTGAGCGTCGTGCAGGAGCAGGATTGGTTCGCCTTTTCCGCTGGAACGGTAGTGAATGTCCATGCCGTCTACCTGCACAAATTTTGAATCAGGGAAAGTGTATTGGCCAATGTAGTTGGCAGCAGGCAAGTCCTCGTGCCAGTTGTCGTATATCCACCAAGCGAGCGCGAAGATTACCGCCCAGCGTACCAAGCGGGAGATGCTCAAGATACTGAGCCATTTGCGCACTATAGCGACCCGGCGGGAAGTTGAAAGTGTGGTCATGGTGGTTATTACGTCAGGAGAGTCATTGGGTCATTGTGGTCTTTGGGTCATTTTAAATCTTTTGGCTTTTGACCAAGGCCGCCACCCCGGCGGCAAGGGCAAAGCCACCCATTGCTCCTACGCACATTCTCATCATAACAGGGCCCAGGGGTTGAGGTTGGGGAGATTGGATTATTTTTTCCAAATCCTGGATTCGCTCCCGGAATTTATTGGCTTGTTCCGGGTCGCCGAGGCCAGCACTGAGTTGACTTCTGAGCATATCCAGTTCGAGGTTCAATTCAGCCTTCAAAAGGCTAGGGTCGTAGAGGTGCAGGCCGTAATAAAAAAGCCAGTAGCAGAGGTTGATGAGCAAAAACGTGACAAATGGCGTTCGTACCACCTCCCGGAAATCGCGCCCTTTGCCATTGGCCGCACAATCCTCTTTCGTAGCCTGCCACATAAAGAAGAGGTAAAAAATCATGCTCCCCCATTGAAAAAGAGGACTTAAAAACAGGTCTTGTTTGGCTACATAGAGCAGTGTGAAATAAAAAATCACGACTACGCCACCTAAAAATCCATACCGAATACCAGGGGTCATTGAAGAGAATCAGTGAAAGGTTAAGGTTTTTAATTCACAAAAAACGCCCTGCCGTGGGGCAAGGCGTTTTGGAATCTGGGCGAAGGTATGTTCTAGTGGGTTAGGAACGGTGTCAAAATAACTTCCCAATTTGATGCCATTCTTTTGCCGCCATCCATCCTATCTTTTTCGTTAAATAGCCCCACTATTCGCCTCAAAAGATAGTTGGCTAACGCCAAAATAATTGGCCTGAAATTGGAAAGTTATTTTGACACCGTTCCTTACTTACACATACGGCTTGTCTTTTTTCAAAACCAGACCAGCCACCAGTCCGCAAAGGAAGCCGAAAAAGACACTGGAAATCACCACTACCACAGCAAAAAAAACAGGATTGAAAAAGAACGACATCATTTCCATTGCCTGCTCTGCGGCCTCTGCCGATTGGCCTTGCTCTTGCATTTGCTCCAGACTTGTTTCTTTGATTCTATCCATCATGTCTGTGGCAATAAAAGACGTGAAAATATAAAACCAGACAGCACTTATAATCCCAGTGATTAGCCCAGCAAGCGTTCCCAAGCCAATGCCCTGGCCAATGCTTAGGTAACCCCCCAAATCTTCATCGCGATGGCTCCGAAGGGCTGCCTGTGTAAAATAATAGCTGATCCCTATGAGCAAAATGCGGTTGATCCAGCTAAGGGTGGGATTGGTCAGCATCTGCATGTCCAACCCGGTGACGTAGAAACCAAGGTTGAGCAAAATGCCTGCACCTGCAATGATAAGTCCGGCAGTCATCGCACGCTGCGACAATGTTTTTTTAGGCTGTAGTGTATCGAGTGAGTCCATAACGTTTTGTAATTGATGAATTGATTTTCGTCCGCCAAACTACGCTACTCTTCGCACCCGTGGTGTTTTTGTTCCGACGATTATTTAGTTTTTAACGACTAATGGTAGGGCGAAATAAATTTTGCCCTACAGTCAAAACATATCGTAATACAACTTCAAGGTCGGATCTGTCTCTTTTGCCCTGATTTCCGCAATGATCGCCTCCAGTTCTGCCACCTTTCCGGGATTGCTTTTTTCGCGGTAATGATTTCGCAGATCAGCAATGGCTTTGGTGGCGCCGAATCTCCGCCATTCGCTGGTTTGGAGGTTGAGCGATATGGATTTGAATTTTTCTACGCTTGCATCCAAAAGTGCCGTATCGCCTATACCAATGAGGAATTTCTGGTAATTGTCGAAAAACGGAAAAGCGCTAAAGCCATCCGCTTTGTCCAATTTTTGTTCAAAAAACGAAAGGTTGGTACGGTCAGGACTGTCTGCATACAGCTCAGCAAGTACGGGTGTAAATGCTTCTGAATCATCGTTTTGCAAGGCTTTAGAGGCTTCGCGCGCTGCGCTGGGGTCCAGTTTTTGGAGCGCAGAAAGGGCGGCTCCCACTACACTATAAGCTTGCTCGTTGCCCATATTTTTCTGAATCACTGGGATGTACTGCTTGTCTCCCGTTCTGCCAAGGATGCCGATGGCTTGAGCACGGACACCTGGTTCTGGATCAGATTCAGCCAAACGGGCGATGGTAGGTAGGGTGCTTGCATCGCTTATACCATCCGCCATAAGCGCCTGCTGACGGATGCCATGAAACTTGTCGGCCAGAGCCTCTTTTTGGATCGTTTCTGTGAGTGTGGAAGGTTCGGATTGCAGGCCTTGCATGGCTTCGACTCGATCACGGTACAAGGGCGCATTGCGATACATGAAGGCCCATTCTTGGGCGTTGTGCAGATCATTTTTTTGACAAAGCAAGGTTTTGGTCGCGTCAAAATTGATCAACGCTGGCTTGCTAGCACAGTCGAACGTAAAGGTCTGGCTGCGCTTGGTGACCCGGATATTTTCGCGGCGGGATTTGCCGGACACCTCGTAAATATCCACAGCAAGCGGCAGGTCAAAAATCCTTGCAACCTCCTGACCATCCTGATTTTGCGCGACCGTAACGCTGGCTTTTTTTGCATCGGCGTCCCAGCCATATTCAATGTCGAGCAATGGGTGCCCCGCGCCTAAAAACCACTGGTTGAAAAACCAGCTCAGGTCTTGTCCGGTTACATCTTCAAAAGCCAGGCGGAGTTCGTGGCTTTCTACTTCAGTGTACTCGTTCTTTTTGAGGTATCGGTTGAGTGCGGCAAAAAACGCCTCGTCGCCCACCTGCTGGCGGAGCATGTGGAGGATGCATCCTCCTTTGTTGTAGGAGTGGGCGTCGAACATGTCTTCCCGGTTCTCGTAGCCGAAATGAATGAGCGGATGGCCGCCATCGCCAGAGGCATAAAAATAGCCTTGTTGCTCGGTCATTAAGTGTTCGTCGGCGGCATCCTTGCCGTGTTTTTGCTCCATCCACAGGTACTCGGAATAGTTGGCAAAACCTTCGTTGAGCGTGAGGTTAGCCCAACTTTCGGTGGTCACCAAATCACCGAACCATTGGTGAAACATTTCGTGTGCCACTACCTTCTCGTTCGTGAGGTGATCGTCCATGAGTTCGCGTTTGGTCTTCTGCATGAACTCGCCAAAAATCACCGCCGTGGTATTCTCCATCGCCCCGCTAACGTAATCGCGTACCGTGATTTGTGAGAATTTTGACCAAGGGTAGGCATAGTTGAGCTTATTGGAAAAGAACTCCAGCATCTCGGTGGTGTAGGGGTAAATATCGCGGGCATGCGCCTCGAATTTTGGCTCCACGTAGTAGTCTACGTCAATACCGCGCCACTTGTCTTTTACCACGGCGTACTCGCCAATGGCCATCATAAACAGGTAGGGCGCGTGGGGTTTGTCCATTTTCCAGTAATCAGTGCGGGTGCCGTCGGCGTTCTTTTTGGACGAGAGCATCAGGCCGTTGGAGAGGGTTTTGTACTTGTCTTCGACGGTGATGTACATTTCCTGGGTGCAGCGTTCGTTGGGCTTGTCTACCGTAGGCATCCAGAAGGAGTTGCTTTCGGTTTCGCCCTGGGTCCAGATTTGTTTGGGCTTGTCTTTTTCAGCGCCGTCGGCGTTGATGAAGTATAGGCCCTTGTCGCTGGTAATGGCTGCCGAGCCGCCGAAACTTTCGCGCTCGTCGGGCTTGGCCGTGTAGGTAATGGCGACCTTGAATTCCTCCGTGCGGGAATAGGTTTTGCCGAGGTAGATGGTCAGTTGCTCGTTGTTGTAATCACGTTTCAACTGATCTGTTTTCCCGTCAAAGGTGACAGAAGCGATGTCAAAATTCTTGGCATCCAAAGTCACCTTGTCTGTGGCATAAAACCAGGGGCGCATGGTGAGCGTGGCCTTTCCGTTGGCGCGTTTCTTTTCCCAATCGAAGGAGATTTCGATTTTGGTGTGGATAAGATCCACCTCAAAAGTATGCGAGGCATTGTAGGGACGTAGCGAGTCGAGGTTTTCCTCGGCTTGAGGCTCGACGTTCACTTCGTCGAGCAAGCTGTACTCAAGGGGTTCTTCATCTTCGCCCATGAGGGGCTTGCTCATGGAATCCCACACAGCGGGTTCATTGGGATGGTCGGGGGTGCTTGTAACTTTATTGCCGGTTTTGGGCGTGCAAGCGAGGTAAAGGGTGAGGAGGGTGAGGAGGAGGGTGGATAGGAGTGGACGCATGGAGATGTTTGAGTGAGTGTGTTTTATTGTTTGGGTTGTGGGACGATTCTGGTGAATTGTATAGTTTTTCTAAGTTCTCGATCAGTTCGGCTATTCTGATCTGTCGGGTGCTCATTGACTGTTTACTTTATCGCTCATGTGTATTTTCAATTTGCCTTGCAAAGTTACCGCTCCCGCTCCAATCTAACATCCTTTTCGTCAGAAAGCCCCGGATAACGCCATTTCGCCAATTTCATTTCCGCCAACGGATAATTTTCGAGTTCAAGCTCCAATGCTGCCGCTCGAAAATTATTGTCCATAAAACGAATTCGTGTTTCCTTTGTCCGAACGAAAACCTTGCATCGGACATGTCCAAGAAAAAGAAAAACCTACAGCCTGCTCAAAAAACCTCCGTTCAGTCGTCAACGAGTGGTGCTGGTACTGCTCCCGCCTACGCCCCTGACCGCCAAGTCTTGGCAGGCGGGCAGGCTTCGGCAAGTAAAGAAAAAATCCTCCTAGCCGGCTGCCTGATCCTCACTTTTGCCGTGTTCGCCAATACCTTCGGCGCAGGCTTCGTCAACTGGGACGACCACGGTTATCTCTGGCTCAATCCCATGGTGAAACCCCTCGGCAGCATGGATCTTGGACAGGTTTTTAGCGGGCACACCCACGGCAACTATTCTCCGCTGGTGGTGCTGACCTATTGCTTCGAGCACACCTTCGATACCATGGTGAAACCGGGACAAATGGTGGTCGAAAATTTTCAGCCTTTTCTGTATCACTTTGACAATGTGCTGCTCCATGTAGCCACTACCGCGCTGGCGTTTTTCTTTTTTCGTGCTTTGGGCGTTCGGGGCTGGGGATTGGCACTCGGTACCGCACTTTTTGGCATTCACCCCATGCGTTCGGAAAGTGTTGCCTGGGTGACGGAGCGCAAAGACGTGCTTTATGGCCTGTTTTATATCGCGGCTTTGCTGACTTACTGGAAATATGTGACCGAGCAAAAGAGCAAGTTTTTTGTGTTCACATTGATCCTTGGGCTGCTCTCGCTTTTTTCCAAAATACAAGCCGTTTCGCTGCCGCTTTCTATGCTCGCGATGGATTGGCTGGCTGGGCGCGATTTAAAAAGCATGAAGGTATGGCTTGAAAAGGTGCCGTTTTTCGCACTTTCATTGGTTTTTGGACTCGTGGGCATTCATTTTCTTGGCGAGGCCGAGGGCTTCAAAGACGTGGGCTACACCATGGTCGAACGGTTCTTTTTTGCTACCGGTTCGCTCTTCAATTACCTTTGGAAAGTGCCGGTTCCGTTTGGTCTGGCCGCTTATTATCCATACCCTAAATTGGGCGGTTTGCCCGCCTTGTACTACGCTTCGCCGCTGGCGCTGGCGGCCATTGGCTGGTGGGTTTGGGGTACTGTGAAACATGGCAGAACGGTAGCGTTTGGGTTTCTTTTTTTTATTGTCAACATCGTTTTTGTATTGCAATTCAAGGGCGCTGGCAAGGCGTTTATGTCCGACCGATTTACCTACATTCCATATCTCGGCTTGTTTTTTATCTTGGCAAAAACCTATTCAGACATTGAATCAGGCAAGATTAAAACGGGCTTGAAAAGTATGTTGCCCTACCTTGCGGCAGGCTTTGTGGCCATGTGCGCGGTGCTTACCATCCTACAAAACACCGCTTGGAAATCCAGTGTAGCACTCTGGGAAAACAACACAGCTAAAAATCCCAACGACCCACTCTCCTGGTCTAACTTGGGGCTTGCCTACGACGCTTTGGAGGACTACGAAAAAGCCGCAAAATCTTACGAACAGGCCATTAAGGTAGATCCCACTTATTTCGATGCAAACTTCAATTTGGCGGTGGCTTTCAACAAATTAAAAAGCTACGACGACGCCGCCAAAATGTTTGGCCGCGCCATGGAGTTGAAGCCCGACTTCGCCGATTCCTGGTATGGACGGGGACAGGTATATATGACCAAAGGTGATTTTCCAAAAGCCATTGCTGATCTGGAAAAATTCGCTCTTATGGACTCGAAAGAACCCAAAGACAAAATTCAATCGAGCCTCGGTATGGCTTATGCCGGAGCCGGACAAAACGAGCGCGCGCTGGCGGCTTACGATCTTGCACTCAAGATTAAAGCCGACCCGGAATATCATTTCAGGAAAGGGAACACGCTGGCTGGAATGGGCAAAATGCAAGAGGCCATTGCTTGCTATGACGC
>Ga0209181_10006435_pt1 | contig 16465 bp, 10 predicted proteins | sample MAT05_FD_187208 | JGI IMG/M metagenome (GOLD analysis project Ga0209181, IMG submission 187208) | Freshwater microbial communities from Lake Fryxell liftoff mats and glacier meltwater in Antarctica - MAT-05 (SPAdes) (version 2) | ecosystem: Environmental > Aquatic > Freshwater > Ice > Liftoff... | reverse complement strand
CGCTTGCCGAGCTTGCCGAACCTGTTTGGCGGCGCTAAAAAAGAAGATGCCCCGGCGGGCAAAGACAATAAAGCGAGTGGAGACAAACCGTCGGGCGTGGCGGGGGCGGCTGCCGGGGCGTTGGCGGGCGTGACCAGTCGCTTGCCCTTTGGCGGCGGTGCTAAGAAAGACGACGCTGACAAGAAGGACGATGCGAAACCGGCAGGCGGCGGCGGTTTAGGCGGGCTGGCGAGCGGTTTAGCGGGGCGTTTGCCTTTTGGCGGTGGCAAGAAGGACGAAAGCAGTAATGCCACCCCCCCGCCCAAACCGGCGAGTGCCAGTGGCGGCGGCGGTGCCGCAAGCAATCCCGCTTTTGGCGGAGGTGCGAAACCCGCGACTCCGGCGACTCCCTCGGCGGGCGGCGGTGGGTTTGGCAGCGGCAATGCTTCAATGGGCGGCGCGGCTGGCGCGCGCCCGTCACCCCCTGCACCCACAGGCGGTGGCGCACCTGCTTTTGGCGGTAGCGGCGGAACCCCGAGTGCGTTTGGGGCAGCACGCCCCGGCACAAGTGCCCCAACGGGCGCAGCCGCCACCCCTGCAAAAACGACCGCTGCCAAACCTGCGAAAGCGGCAACGGGGGTCTCGTTCATGGATCGGTTGCGCGCGCTGAACCCGCTTGCCGCCACCACGACCAGTAAAGACAAAGCGGCGAAGGCGCGCACGAGCAAAGGCGTCAAGGTTGAGCAAGAAGGCTTGACGCTGGACAACAAGCTAGACATCCTCGGCATTGGCTTGGTGATCACCGCGCTGGTGCTGTTGCTCAGCAGTCTATCGCCGACGAAAGGCGCAATCACCCAAAGCATCAATGATAGCTTGTCGTATACCTTTGGCTGGGGAGCGGTTGCCGTCGTCGCGATTTTGTTCGCGGTGGGGGTATGGTTGCTGGCGCGTCATTTTGGGGATGAAGCCCCATCGGTGAGCACTATTCGCATTGTCGGCTTTGCGATGACGATGATCGCCGGGTTGACGGCGGCGCAGTTCATTGATGCCAGTAATTATGTGGTCGGCGTGAACCAAGATTATCTAAACACCGTGCGCAATGTGTTTTTGCCGATTGCGTATAACCTTGGACGCGGCGGCGGCTATGTCGGCGGCGAAGTCTACTACCTGATGCTGAGTAATTTTGGCGAGGTCGGCGGCTTTTTGGTGGTCGTGTTGGTGCTGATCATCGGCATGATGTTGCTCTTTAATCTAAGCATCGCGGATTTCGCCGTGATCGTGATCAGCAACCTGCGCAATATCCGCGATGCCTACAGTCGGCGCTCGCAACGGGTGTCAGCCGTGCGCATGGAAAAGATGCGGGCGTTGGACGCCGCAGCGATGGCAGCGGCAATTGCCGCACCCAAGCCAATCTTAGAACCGGCGCTCCCCGCTGGCGTAATGCCGTCGTTGCCTCAACCGATCATGGCGGCACTGCCCGCAGTGACGGCTGCTGTGTTGCCCCCCGACGAAAAACGCAGTATTTCGATCACGACGGGCGGGCGCACCAGCAGGGCAACTTTCTCATCGGGCGAAAATGCTGGTATTCCGGTGGCGATGCCCGAAGCGGTGCCCGTTACGTCGTCCCCGGCGTTTGCACCCGCCGCTTTTAACCCAACGCCCGCACCTGCCCCTGCCCCGGCAAAACCGGGTGGCTTCTTGGGCGGCTTGCGCGGTGGCAATAAACCGGAAACTTCCGAAAAACCAGCAGTTCCCGCGGCGGCAAGTGGGTCCGAACCCGCCAAGTCCGCTGGGGGCTTATTCGGTCGGTTTGGGCGGGGGCGTGCTGATGAAGCGGCTACGCCTAGCCCTGCGCCCGCACCGATGGCTCCCGCCACACCGGGGATCGCCGCCAGTGTTGCCGGGGCGGCAGCAGTCGGGTTGGCAGGCGGGGTAGGGGCAGTGATCGGGGCGGCAGGTGCCGCTGGTGGTGTCGGGAACGGTCAAGCACCGTCTGCGCCCCAGATGCCAGTGCCCGCGACACCCGCCCGCCCGGTACCGATGCAACCCGCCGCGCAACAACCGACAGGTGCGCCCGCAATCCCGTTTGGGGGCGGTGCGCCTGTGGCGACCCCGTCACCGTTTGCGCAACCGTCTGCGGCTCCGACATCACCGCCCGTTGCACCTGCGGCTCAACAGCAACCCGCTGCGCAAGCACCGACGCCTCCGGCGTTTGGGGGGGCGGGGCAAATGCCGCCGCCAGCAACCACGAGCGCGGCAGCCAGTCAACCCGATGTGCGCGCGGGCGATCTGCTGCATCATCAGCAAACCACTGACCCGATCACGACCGAGCGTTTGCCGTCGCAACCGTTTGAGCGTCCGGCAGTCCAAGGAACAGGCGGCACTCCGACCCGACCGATGCCCCCGCCCTACCAGCGTCCACCGTTGGCGGCAGGGTTGAAGCCGGTGCTAGGCAGTGACGGCGATGGGGCGGTAGCCGCATCACCACCCGTAACGACGCCGCCACCCGCCGCGACCCCATTGGCACCCGCTGCCCGACTTGAAGACGACAGCGCGGTCGATAAAAGCCGTCTGCCCTCCTTTAAGGGGACGGCAGATTTGTATGCGCCCGCCCCGCGTGAGAACCGTCCGGCGTCGGCACCGGTCGCCGCCGCTGGTGCCCACGACTCGTTGGAAGTGCCACCGCCGCCCCAACCGGCGCGCGGGGCGCTGGCACCGGAACAAGAGGCACAATTGGCGTATGCCCCACGCAGCACCGTCAAAGAATGGCGTGCGCCCAATCTGGCGACGTTGTTGGTATCAGGCGTGGATCAAGATGTCGATCACGAGTTGCTGCTGCGACGGGCGCGCATCATCGAAGAAACACTCGCCAGCTTTGCCTCACCGGGGCGGGTGGTCGATGTCCGTACCGGTCCGGTCGTGACGCAATTTGGCGTTGAGCCGGATTATTTAGAAGTGCGTGGCGGCAAGCGTAACCGCGTTAAAGTGAGCGCGATTGCGGCATTGGACAAAGATTTGCAACTGGCATTGGGAGCGCGGTCGATCCGTATCGAAGCGCCGGTGCCGGGCAAGGGCTATGTCGGTATCGAAGTGCCGAATGAAAAAGCCGAAGTCGTGCGGATGCGCGATGTGCTGGAATCAGAGCAGTTCAAGAAGATGCGCCTGAAGTCGCCGTTGGCGATTGCGCTCGGTCAAGGCGTTGACGGCACGCCCGTCGTGGGCGATTTGGCGTCCATGCCCCACTTGCTGATCGCGGGTACCACCGGGTCTGGTAAATCGGTCTGCGTGAATACCATCATCAGCAGTATGTTGCTGCATAACACCCCCAAACAACTCAAGTTCATCATGGTCGATCCCAAGCGCGTGGAATTGACGCAGTACAACGGTATCCCGCATTTGATCGCGCCTGTCGTTGTGGAGCTAGAGCGCATCGTCAGCGTGTTGAAGTGGGTCACGCGCGAAATGGATGAGCGCTATCGTAAATTTAGCATGGCGGCGGCGCGTAATATCGAAGATTACAACAAGCATCTACCCCCGAGCGAAGAACCGATGGCGTATATCGTCGTGATCATTGACGAACTGGCCGACTTGATGATGCTTGCGCCCGATGACACGGAGCGGGTGATCACCCGTATCGCCGCGCTTGCCCGCGCGACGGGTATCCATTTGGTGATCGCCACACAGCGTCCCTCGGTCGATGTCGTCACGGGGTTGATCAAAGCGAACTTCCCGGCACGTATCGCCTTTGCGGTGGCGGGCAGCGTCGATAGCCGCGTGATCCTCGATCAACCGGGCGCGGAACGCTTGCTTGGTCGGGGCGATATGCTCTATGTGAGTGGCGACGCCCCCGCGCCGCAACGTCTCCAAGGCGTGTATATGTCGGATGATGAGATCAGCAATGTGACGCGCTTCTGGCGCGGTCAAGTGACCGACGCGGAACTGCTCGCCATGAGCAAGCCGATGGGCGCGACCTTGACCTCATCGGATGACGCCCAACGCGGCACTGGTGCCGCCAGTGGTACGGGCAACGTCATGTTCAGCCGTCAAGCCAATGGCAGCACCAGCGGTACCATGCCCTGGGATCGGTCGCCCAGCACCACACCGTCGAAGCGCAATCGTAATGATGACGATGACGACAGCGCCATGAATGAAGATGTCGAAGATAACGACGATGTGGGGGATGAGATGTACGAGCAAGCGGTGGATATGGTGCGCCGCTTGAACCGAGCCTCGGTGTCGTTGTTGCAACGTCGGTTGCGCATCGGCTATACCCGTGCCGCCCGCTTGATCGATTTGATGGAAGAACGGGGCATTGTCGGTCCGGCGGTGGAGGGCAGCAAGCCGCGCGAGGTCATCCCGTTAAAGTAGGGAGTAGGGCACCCGCATCATCTTGTTTTGCCTCAATCCCCACCCCGTCTGACCTTCGGTCAGACGGGGTGGGGATGCTTTCATTAAGGCTTAACTTGACGCCCAAGACTCCAATCGAGTCGCCCACGCCTTATTGAGAGGGGACGCTTAGCGTAGCCGTTTCTCGTAGACGCTACGTGCCGAGGCGATGGTCATGCCGGCGCGTTCGTACAGTTGGAGCGCGTTAGTCGTGTTGTGGGCGTCCACCCCCAAGCCGGCATTCTGGAAACCCCGATCTCGAAAATGGGCGAAATTATACATCAGCAATGCCGTCCCCAAACCGCGTCGCCGCCATGCCTTGCGCACCCCTAATTGGTTGATCCATGCCATCTTGAAGGAGCCGAATTGCAAGGCGCGGTTGACGCTATAGCCCGCGATTTCGTCCCCGTCCCAAACGATCTGCCACAGGCTAAAATCGACGTTTTCATCGTTGAAGACGTAATGTTGATACTCTTCCCATGTGTCGGGCGTGAAGCCCCAGTGTTCGCTGAAGGCTTCTTCGTGCGCCTCATATAAGGCGTGCCCGTGCGCTTCACGGTCAAACGGCACCACGCGCACCCCCTCCGGTAAGCGGGGCAAAGTGGGGGGCGGGTCGGTCAGCGCAATGTGCATATCGTAGAAACTGCGCACATAGCGATAGCCCATGCTTTGGAGCAGGGCAATGCCACTGGCATTGTTGTTGTTCACACCGCGCCGCACCATCAGCGGGCGGTCATCGGGGAAGCGCGCGCGGGCTTGGTCATTCAGGCGCGCGTCAAGGGTGGTGATCAGCGTGTGACTGATGCCGTGTCCTTTGGCGCTGGGCAAAACGGCACACCCCGCCCATGCGCTGCCGTCGGGATTGATCACCGCGTCGCTGTAGCCGACCAGCACACCGTCTTGCTCGGCGATGATGCCGTTGTCGAGGTCAAAGTCGGGGGCGGTCAAATCATTGATGATATCGCCAACCGAAGGGTAGCGGTCGCGCCCGTCGGCGAGTGCTTCCTCGCGATACAGGCGGGCGATGCCCTCGTAATCGGCTTGCTCAAGGCGAATTTTGCGCAGTGTGAGCGTGTTGGGTGGGGTCATCATATTTCCTAATTTTAACGAAATTGCTTGCGATAAACATGACTGCTGCGGACGACGTGCATTCCGGCGCGTTCGTATAAACCGAGCGCATTGGTGGCGTTATCGCTATCGACCATCAAGCGCGCTTGTTGATACCCGAATTCCTGAAAACGCGCAAAATCGTGTGCCAAGAGCGTTGCGCCCAAGCCCTGTCGTCGCCAACCCTCTAGCACGCCGATGTGCCCGACCCACGCGACGCTGAGGTCGCCTTTGTTCAGCGGGCGGTTGTAGCTGTAGCCCGCGATTTGGTCACCCGCCCACGCCACCACCCACAAGCGGAGATCGGATCTTTCGTTGTTTAAGACCGAGTGTTCAAACCATTCCCACGCAACCGGGCTGTGTCCCCAATGGTCAGCGAAGGCTGTTTCATCAGCTTCATAAAGGGCGTACCCCTGTGTTACGCCGTCGACGGGCACAAGACGCAAGCCCTCCGGCAAGGGTGGTGGTGGGGGTAGTGGTTGAGTCAAATCAATCTGCATCTCGTAAAAAGTGCGACTATGGGTATAGCCATTCGCTTTTAAGAGGGCAATCCCCCCTAAGTTGGGCGCACTGGCGTTGCGATGGATGATGATGGGCATGGCTTCGGAAAAAGTCGCGGTGGCTCTGGCGACCGCAGACTCATCGACGGTCGTCAACAGGCGTTGCGCGATTCCGCTTTCGCGTAGCATCGGCAAGACGGCTGCGCTCGCCCAGATAGGGTTGCCGTCCCCCTCAAAACTAAATTCGCTAAACGCCACCAGTTGACTCTCGTGTTCGACGACGAAGGCATCATCAGGGTCGAAACCGGGGGCGGTCAACTGATTTTGGAATTCACGCGCCGAGGGTCGGGCGCTGATGTCATCGGCGGCGTTGGCGCTTTGCACGACTTGTGCGATCCCTTCATAATCTGAGGCTTCAAGACGTACTTTGCGAATCGTGATCTGTTCAAGGGTGGTCATTCATGAATCTCCTGTGGGAATCCTGCGCCCAAAGCGTAACGTGGTTAGCAATAAATGTCAATGCGGTGCTTTAGGGGTGATAACGGGTCACGCCCTTTCAGAATCAGGGCGCTCGCCAGTACACTAGAGCCGATTTGCTCGAAAGTTAGATAGGATATCCGCAGATGAACATGCGTGGCGATGTGAGACAAATTATTGAGGCGGTCAGCGGGTGGCAGGCTGTGAGCGCGACTCCCCACCGTTTTGGCGGCACGGAATTTCAAGTCGGCAAGGTCGAGATCGGGCATATCCATCACAACGGCATGGTCGATATCCCCTTCACGGTCAAGACGCGCCGCGCGCTGGTGGCAGAAGGCGCGGCGGAGGTGCATCATCTGTTGAGCGAGAGCGGCTGGATCAGCTACTATCTGCAACGAGGGGGCAGCGCCGACCATGCGTTGCGCCTGTACCAGTTGTCGTATTTGCATAAGCGGTCACGGCGCACCGAAGTGGTGAATTATGCCGATGCCATTGCCGCGCTGGGCTTTGGGGCGGCGGTCAGTGCCTCGGTAGGGGCGGATGGGGAAGCATGAGCGGGAGTGAGCGCGGCTATTTCATCGTCCTTGAAGGTTTAGACGGCAGTGGCAAAAGTGCGCTTTCGCTGCGGCTCACCCAAACCTTGAGCGCGCGCTTGGGCGGGGATCGGGTGTTGCACACGTTTGAGCCGAAAGACTCGGCGGTGGCGGGGGAGTATATCCGCGCCATTTTGGGGAAACGGATCGTCACGACGGCGCGCACCTTGGCGTTGGCGTTTGCCTTGAACCGCGCGGATCACAACGAGCGGGTGATGGCACCGTTTGTCGCCGACCACCCGCACGGGGTGATTTTGTGTGACCGCTACTTGATGTCGTCGTTGGTCTATCAGACCGGCGGCGATGTGATGACCGAAGAGGTGTTGCTGTTGAACCGCACCGCCCGTACCCCCGACTTGACCGTATTTTTGGACGCCAGCCCAGAGACGTGTTATGCCCGTATTGGGGCGCGTGGGGGCGAGCGAGAATTGTATGAAGTGCGCCTTGCCGAGACGCGCGCCAAGTATCTGGAGGTGATCACGTTTTTGCGTGGGCGTGGCGAAACGATCCTGATAGTGGACGCCAACAGCGATATCGAGACGGTGGCGGCGGCGTTGATCGCTGCCATTGATGCCCATTCACCCCCTTGGATGCAGGGCTAACGGTGGGAAAACGCCCACTAATCACCCCTTGTATCGGGCGTGGATGGGTTGCATGATGGGGTGACTGAGTTAAGCGGATGTGGGGGGCGCTCGTATTCGCGTTCTTAACCACTATTTCACCCCTATGGAGGGCATTTCTTGAAGCAAATAATGAAGCGCGCAATGTGTATAATGGCGGTGGTATCGGCAGTATTGCTGTTCGTGACGGCGGCACAAGCGCAAGAACCGTTGAATCAGGTCACGTTTAACGGCTTTAGTTTGCGCTATCCGCTGGCATTGGCGAATGGCGTCACTGTACGGCAGTACGCCGGCGACTCGTCGGATTTACCAGTGCCGGAAGGTCCGCAACCGGCGCGCACCGAAGTAGTGTTGACCCATGGCGATACCCCCCAAGTCACGATCCGCTTGTACAACACGGCGGATTTTGCGGAGTATCCATTTGTGGATGAGCAGTTTGCCGACCTGCGTGATTTGTTGACGCGGCGCTCGGACTTGACGCCTTTAATGATCATCAATACACCGGCAGATGTCGGTGGTAAATATTTGCCCTTTTTGCCGATCCAGCCCGCCACCCAAGCGATCCGCGCCCGTGCAGCCTATGTCGATGTGGGCGAGTTTTCGGGCATTGGCTACATCACCAGTTATGGGCAGGATGCCAGCCCGATTTTGGCGGAGGCGTTGCGCTACACGTTTCAGGGACTCAATGCCGATGGCACGGTGTATGTGTCGCTGATCGCCCCGCTGGCGACCGGCGTGATCGCCAATGAACTGCCGGCTGATTTTAACCCCGACGTGTTTGGCGAACTCCTCGTCGGCGCGTTTAATGCCACTATCGCCGATTTGAATGCCGCCACCGCCGCCGATTTCTCGCCATCGCTGGATAGTCTCACGGCGTTGATCGGTTCCTTCACGCTCACCGATGCCGCGTCCGTCGTGGCTGATTCGGACATGCTGCCGACGGCTGTTGGGGTCGAACCGGTGATGAGCGCTACCCCTACGACAGCCGCCGCCGAACTCAGCACCGAACCCCCCACACAAGGCGGCATCGCGACGGAAGTCTTGCCGCCGACGATGATTATTGTTATGACCGAAACGAGTGTGCCCGTTGTGGCGACCGAGACGCCGATTGCCCCAACCGTGGTGCCAACTATCGTCGCCACGACAGGCGCGCCCATTAATATCGAAGGGGCATGGCGTTTGGTCAGCAGCGGCGCGGCGAATGGGCAAATCCCGATCATCCCCGATTCGGTCGTCACGATTGAATTTAGCGGTTCCCAAGTGTCGGGCAATGGCGGCTGCAATACGTTTCGCGGTGCCTTCGCTATAGACAACGGGGCGTTGACGATTAGCGGGTTGTTGCAATCGTTGCGCGCGTGTGCGGATTCGGCGATTTTGGCGCAAGAGACGACGTTCTTGGTGGCTTTGACAAGGGCGCAATCCGTCGCGCTCACCAGCGAGGGTATGACGATCACCACCGAAACCACCGTCTTGACGTTTAGCCGCTGATTGCTATGCGCCATACCCGTACTACGCGGTGTCCGCGTGTTAGAATGAAGTCGGTGCTTGGTTTTTAGGGACTGGGCTGTGGTCCCACCCCCAAATTCCGACCCCTAAACCCTGTTCTTGATTTAAGGAGTGTCGCATGAAAAATTTGACCGGACGTAGTTTATCGATGATGATCATCGTGTTCGTCTTGGCGCTAATGGTTATGCCGCTAGCCGCCCAAGAGCCGCTCAATAACGTTAGCTTTAACGGCTTCAGCTTCAGCTATCCGTCCTCGGTGGGTGCCAACGTCAACATTGTGCAAACCGCGGGCGATGCGCCCGATGTCGCGCAGCCGTTTGTGCAACCGCCGTCCACCGACTTTTTGATGTACAGCGTTGCCCCCGCGCCGGAGAGCATTTTTGACGCGCCCGTCGCCATTCGCGTGTATCGCACGGCAGACTTGGCGGCATACGAGAACGATTTCGCGCAGGTCACGGCGTTGCAATCGTTATTGGCGACACGCCCCGACCTTGCCTCGCTGATGACCCTAACGACGGGTGCCGACATCGGCGGTAAGGCGCTCCCCTATCTGCCGACGTTGCCCGCTGCCCAAGAAATCCGCGCGCGTGCCACCTATGTGCAATTGGGTGAGTTTTCGGGGATTGCCTATGTCACCAGTTATGGACAGGATGCCTCGCCCATTTTGGCGTCGGAACTGAGCTATACCGTGCAATTGTTGAGTAACGATGGCGCGACCTATGTGTCGCTCGTGGCGAAGATCCCCAATGCTGTGATCCCGAACGAAATTCCCGCCGATTTTGACTATGAGGCGTGGAGTCCCAATATCGTGACCGAATTCAACAACACGATCAGCGCGATTAACGGTGCCGCGCCGACTGATTTTGCGCCTTCACTCGACACCTTAGATGCAGTGGTGCGTTCCTTCTCGCTCCGCCAAGCGACGCCGCCCCCGGTGGTTGCTGCCCCGACACAATCGGCTCCCCCACCGACTGAGATCGTCAACAATGACCCCACACTGGGCGGCTTGTTGGGCACATGGACGCTGACCAGTTTTGGGGCAGTGGATGCGCAAATCGTCGCTATCGCTGCTGCTACCCCCACGATCTCATTTTCTGGGGATGGTGCTGCTGGCTTTGCGGGTTGCAACAATTATATGGGCGGTTTCAGCTATGAGAATGGCACCGTAACGTTTGCGGCGTTGGCGACGACGTTGATGGCGTGTGAAGGTGTGGCACAAGAGATGGAGACGCTCTATCTGGCGGCATTAGGGACGGCACAGGCGTATCGCATTGATGGCGACACCTTGTTTATCACCTATATTGACGGTATGTTGACCTTTGCGCGCGTCACTGGCTAGAAACATGTCCCCTTATGTTTAGTTGTTCAGAAAAGGACGCGCATACGGCGCGTCCTTTTTTGCTTTGTCACTTTTCCACATGACATTTTGACAACTTCCCCGCCTTACGTTAAACTGCCCAAATATTATAGTCGAGAACCGTGCGAAAGTACCAAACCATACCAAGTGCGGACTCGCTATAATATTTTTTCGGTCTATCCGATCAGTCTATGGTTCTTCTGAGGAGTTTTGGACGATGAAAAAACGCTTTGTTTTGTTGACTCTCGTCGTGATGGTCGCCCTGTCGATCACCGGCTTGAGCGTACTCGCGCAAGATGCGGCTCCCGTGCAATTGGGCGAAATCACCCAACGCATCATTGATCGTGGCGAATTGGTATGTGGTGTCAACCCCGCTCTCGCTGGTTTCGCCGTCTTGAATGACGCTGGCGAATACGAAGGCTTTGACGTGGACATTTGCCGTGCGGTCGCTGCTGCTGTCTTGGGCGACGCCACCAAAGTCGCTTATCGCCCCTTGCAAGCGGGCGAACGCCAAGCTGCCATTCAATCGGGCGAAGTTGACCTGATGGCGCGTAACACCACTTGGACTCTGAGCCGCGATGCGGTTTGGGGTGCGACCTTTGCCCCCGTCACCTTCTATGATGGTCAAGGCTTGATGGTGACAGTCGAAAGCGGTATCACCACCATTGAAGAACTCGATGGCGCGTCGATCTGCGTTCAGAGCGGTACCACCACCGAATTGAACCTCGCCGATTCCTTCGATCAACGCGGGCTGAGCTATACCCCTCAAGTGTTCGCGGATGCCGCTGCCACATGGGAAGGCTATGTCTCCGGTCGTTGTGACGCCTTCACGACCGACAAGAGCGGTTTGATCGCTTACAAGTCCACCGCCGCTGATCCGGGCGCGCACGCCATTCTCGAAATCACCTTGAGCAAGGAACCTCTCGCTCCGTTGTCGCCCCAAAGCGATGCCCAGTTTGCTGACATCGTGCAGTGGACGGTCTTCGCCTTGATCCAAGCTGAAGAATATGGCATCACCAGCGAAAACGTGGATTCGTTCTTGACCAGTGAACTGCCCGAAATTCAACGGTTCTTGGGCGTCGGCGAAAACGCCGCCGGTTCCTACTATGGCATCGCCAACGACTTCGTGGTGACGGTCATTCGTCAGGTCGGCAACTACGGTGAAATCTTCGACCGTAATTTGGGTCCCGATACCGTGTTCGGTCTGGATCGCGGCTTGAATGGGCTGTGGACGGACGGCGGTTTGATGTATTCGCCGCCCTTCCGTTAGGCAGTACGGGCTAGTTGTTTGAACCATCGCCCTCTCTCACCGTCATTCGCAGGGATGACGGGGGGAGGGGGCGATTATTTTTAGTAGTATTTTGGAGCCTGACTTCATGGCAGCGACCAATAGTCCCCCACCTTCCCCTGTTTCGCCACGATCCAGCCCCTCGCTGATCGGCTATTTACGTGATGATCGCGTGTTACAAATCATCGGGCAGATCGTCTTTGCACTGATTTTGATCGCGGCATTATACGGATTGACCACGAGCATCCTCAATGCGTTGGTCGAGCGAAATTTGACGCCTAATCTCGTCTTTTTGCAAAACCGCGCCGGATTTGACATTAGCGAAAAGCCGGAATGGTATTCCGCCAACAGCACCTATTGGGATGCCTATACCGTTGGGATCACCAATACCTTGCGGGTGGTCGTCCTTGGGCTGGTGTTATCGACACTGCTCGGTATTTTTGTGGGTGTGGCTTTGCTCAGTCGCAACTGGTTGGTGCGCACTATTTTTACAGTATATGTCGAATTATTACGGAACACCCCCTTGCTGGTGCAGTTATTTGCCTGGTACTTCGTGGTTATGCTCAGTTTGCCCACGTTTCAGCAGAGTTTGTCATTTCCGCAAGAGGGGATCACTGTGATCCCGCTGCGCTTTCTTTTGTATGCACTCGGTGCCTTGCTGATCTGGTCTACCATTCGCCGCTTGCCGAGCCATTATCATGATCGGCGGCGCGTGTACGTGAGGGGCTATGCCGCCGTCGTGATCGTCATCGAGCTGGTAGCGCGGTTGGGGATCATCAACGGCGGCGGGGCGTTGCGCTTTGAGGTGCTGCCATGGGCGTACATCAACATTCGCGGTTTTGCCTTTCCCGAACTGGTGACGACCAATCGCTTGGCAGAATGGCTGACGTTTGTGACGGTGGGCGCGGTCTTGGCGGGCATTTTGTGGATATATTTCGGTCGGCTGAAAGAAACAACGGGGCTAGTGTCCCCGCGCGGGCGTTATGCCCTTGCCGCCATCGTCCTCTTGGCGCTCTTCGGTTGGTTGATCGTCAGTGGGGAACCCGCACCGGTCAGCGTGCCCGTCGTCAATGCTGAAGGCGTCACCACGATGATGAATTTGAATGAGGCGCGGGCGGACGGCTTGATCACGTTGCAAGATGAACAAATCTATGCGACCGTGCCTTTGATTTTGCGCTTGCCGGAAAAGAACAACTTTCGCTTCACCAGTGGCACGCAAATTACCCCCGAATATATGGCGTTACTGCTCGGCTTGGTGATCTACACATCGGCATTCATCGCCGAGATCGTGCGGGCGGGCATCCTCGCCGTGCCCAAAGGACAGGTCGAAGCGGCGCGGGCGTTGGGGTTCGGGTATGGGGATGTCCTGCGTTTCGTCATTTTGCCACAAGCGTTGCGGGTGATCATCCCGCCGCTCGGCAATCAATATTTGAATTTGGCAAAAAACTCCAGCCTCGCGATTGCGATTGCCTACGCGGACTTGTTCTTGATCACGACCACGATCATGAATCAGTCGGGACAATCGATCACGGGGATGGCGATGGTGATGCTTACGTATTTGATCATCAGTTTGATTATCGCCACGTTGATGGACCGTGCGAATCGCCGCTTCCAACTGATCACGAGGTAAATCAGCATGACAGACTCTTTTGAACAACAAGCGCTCGTTTATTATGATGAACCTCCCGTCAAAGCGCCGCCACTGTTGGTGGTGGGCCCGCTGGCATGGCTGCGCAATAACCTGTTTAGCAGCCCGTTCAATATCATCCTCACCCTGATCAGTGGGATCGTGTTGGTGACGGGTCTCGCTAGTTTTGTGACGTGGATCGTCACCCAAGCCAACTGGTTTATCGTTATCTTCAATTTTCGCCAGTTCATGCTCGGACGCTACGAGATGGGCGCGGAAGGGCGCGTCATCCTGATGGTCTTGGTGATCGCCTTCGTGATCGGCGTGGCGTTGGCGGCATGGGCGCGGGTGCCGCGCGGGTTGCTATTCCTGACGGTGATCCTCGTGGCGTTGATGTTCATCTTACCGCCGGCGATCAAGACCATTCCGCTACCGCCGACCTATGTCAGCGCGGGGGATGCCGATATCGTGTCGGGCAGCTCGACCCAACCGCCGATCCCGCAGTGGGGGTTCATCGCGCGGGCGGGTGAGACCGTAGAGTTGAAGTTGGCGGTCGCTTTGTCCAGCGATGACGCGCAACTGGCGACCCTGAACAGCTTTGCCGATGTGGGTGCGAATTTCTTGCGCGCAGCGGCGGCAACGCGCTTGCGCGATCAGGCACGGATTGACGAGATCACGACGCTGTTGGCAACGAACCTCCCCAATGAGCGCACATTGACCGACCGTCAACGGGCGACTCTGGAAACTGAACTGGGGCGTTTGTCGGTGCCCGAAGCGGTGACGACGACGACCGCGCTCAACCAGACGCCGATTAATTGGCGGATCGTGCGGGGCACCACGTTTGAGACCATTGATGGCGGCGTTTTGCAGCCCGATGGGGCGGCGGTCACGGTGATGTTACCCGAAGACGGTTGGTATATCCTCGAAAAAGACGGCTCCGGCACGGGCTTGATCGAGAGTCGCGGGATTTACCCCCTACTGGAACGCAACTTCTCGCGCGGGGAGACGCTGGATGACGCGGGCGATGTCACCCAAGCGGCGGGGCGCTTCTCGGAATATGTGCGCATGACCGATAGCTGGTCAACGCTGGAAGAACGCCCGCGCATTGACGGGGATAATGTGCCGATGGCGCAGATCATCGATACCCAATATCGGGGCAATGGCACCTTTTCCGATTGGCTGACGCTGTATGTCGGCAACTTTTTAGACCTGCTCAATGATGGCATCTTGTGGATCGTGGTGGCGGTGGCGGCGGGTTATGGCGTGGCAAAACTTGCCGATCAAGTGTTGCCCGCGCGCGGCAAAGCCCGCGATCCGCGCATCGTGTCGCGCCGTTTCTCGCTCTGGTCGCTGATCGCGTTGCCCATCGTCATGTTTGTGTTGGCGTATGGGGTCGGTCTTGGCGACTTTTTGCCATTCACGGATACCCGCCGTTGGGGTGGGCTGCTGCTCACGATCATGTTGACCATGGTCGGCATCATCGCTTCGTTCCCGCTCGGCGTTTTGTTGGCGCTCGGTCGGCGGAGCAGCTTACCCGTCATCAGTATCGCCAGCACGATTTATATCGAGTTTGTGCGCGGCGTGCCCCTGATCACCGTGCTGTTTATGGCACAACTACTCGTGCCGCTGATCAGCCCGTCACTAGCGGAATTCGACAACGTGTTTCGGGTGATGGTGGGCATCACCTTGTTCAGCGCGGCGTATCTGGCGGAAAATGTGCGCGGCGGCTTGCAAGCCATCCCCCCCGGTCAAGAAGAAGCGGCGAAGGCATTGGGGTTGCGCGGGGGACAAGTGACGTTGCTCATCACCTTGCCGCAAGCGCTCCGGTTTGTGATTCCGGCGCTGGTGGGGCAGTTCATTTCGTTGTTCAAAGATACCTCGTTGGTCGCCATCGTGGGCTTGACCGACTTATCGGGGATCGCCCAAACCAGCGTCGCCCAAACCGAGTTCTTGGGCTTGCGGCGCGAGGTGTACCTTTTTATCGCGCTCGTTTACTTCATCTTCAGTTATGTTATGGCTGCGATCAGCCGTCGCCTTGAAGCCAGCGGTTCGGGCGCGGCACGGCGAGTCTAAAACGAAAGGGAAATTGGGATGGAAAATGTCATTCGAGAACCAATCATCGTGTGCCGCAACCTGAATAAATGGTTCGGCGAATTTCATGTGTTGCGCGATGTCAGTGTCGAGGTCATGCCGCGCGAGGTGGTGGTCATCATTGGTCCATCGGGGTCGGGCAAATCGACCTTCATCCGCTGCATCAACCGCCTAGAGGAACATCAAGACGGGCAGATCATCGTGGACGACATGGAACTGACGCATGATGTCCGCAATATCGCCACCATCCGCCGCGAGATCGGGATGGTGTTCCAGCAGTTTAATTTGTTCCCCCATTTGACGGTGTTGCAAAACATCAGCCTCGCGCCGATCAACGTGCGCAACTGGTCACGCGATAAGGCAGAGCAAAAAGGGCGGGAATTGTTAGAGCGGGTGGGCATCCCCGAACAGGCGGACAAGTACCCCGGTCAATTGTCGGGGGGGCAGCAGCAGCGCGTGGCGATTGCCCGGGCGCTGGCGATGGAACCGAAGATCATGCTCTTTGACGAGCCGACGAGCGCGCTTGATCCGGAGATGATCAAAGAAGTGTTGGACGTGATGAAGGAACTGGCAGGGAGCGGCATGACGATGTTGGTCGTGACGCACGAGATGGGGTTTGCGCGCGAAGTGGCGGATCGCGTCTTGTTCTTCGATCAAGGGCGGATTGTGGAAGTGGGGACGCCGGAACACTTTTTTGAGAATCCGCAGCATCCCCGCACGAAATTATTCTTGTCGCAGATTTTGTGACGACTCTAGGTTAGATTCTGTGGAAAAACGGACGCGCAGTGGGAATTTGTTGCAAAAGGGGTAACTGCTCAGGCTGAAAAACGGTCGGTAATAAAGGGAGAAATGACCGTTGGCGGCAAATGGGCGGATATTCGGCGCGCGGACTTTCATGTTAACGAACGATTGACAAGCGCCTAATCCGCCCCTA
>Ga0209181_10006434_pt1 | contig 16466 bp, 13 predicted proteins | sample MAT05_FD_187208 | JGI IMG/M metagenome (GOLD analysis project Ga0209181, IMG submission 187208) | Freshwater microbial communities from Lake Fryxell liftoff mats and glacier meltwater in Antarctica - MAT-05 (SPAdes) (version 2) | ecosystem: Environmental > Aquatic > Freshwater > Ice > Liftoff... | reverse complement strand
AATTACCCTGCCTCTAGAAATAGATTTTGAGCCGCAAAGCGCTAGCGTGCGGGCAGGAAGACTAGGGGACTGCCGTGCCACATTACTTTCCAATGAAATCCTTACCCATCCAAGGGCGAAGGACAGTTGGCACCCGGATTGTCCCATCGGCCAATTGGTGGTTCTCCATGACTGCAATAATCGCTCGGCTGATCGCGATGGCTGTACCGTTGAGTGTGTGAACGAGGTGGGTTCCCTTTTCGTTTTTCGTACGGGAGCGAATGTTCAACCGGCGTGCTTGATAATCTGTGCAGTTGGACGTGCTGGTAACTTCACCCCATTCGCCGGCGGTCCCGCGACCGGGCATCCATGCTTCCAAGTCGTATTTGCGATACGCAGGGCCACCAAGATCGCCGGTTGCCGTATCCACAACACGAAATGGGATTTCTAGGAGGTCAAACAGATCGCATTCCAACTGACGCAGCTCTTCGTGGATTGCGTCACTTTGATTCGGTAGAGTGAACGCAAACATCTCGATCTTGGTGAATTGATGGACGCGGTAAAGTCCTTTGGACGCCCTGCCAGCTGCTCCCGCTTCGGTGCGGAAGCAATGGCTAATGCCAACTAGTTTCAATGGCAAGTCCTCTGCCTCTAGCACTTGGCCAGCGTACATGCCTCCCAAAGTGATTTCGGCAGTGGCGACTAAATTCAGATCGGTGTTTTCAATGCTGTAAATTTGAGTCTCTGGACCACGAGGGATGAATCCAATCCCATGCAGCGTTTCGGTATTCGCAACGTCGGGTGTTGAAACAGGTACAAACCCTTGCTTGATGAGAAGGTGCACGGCAAACTGTTGAAGCGCTAGCTCCAACAGGACTGCGTCGTTCTTGAGAAAGTAGAAACCAGCTCCGGCCACGCGAGCTCCAGCCTCGAAATCGATCATGTCGTGCTGCTTGCCGAGCTGCAAATGATCCTTGGGTTGGAAATCAAAAGTTGGGACTGGGGTCTTGCCTCGTGCGATCTCCAAATTTGCCAGATCGTCCCGCCCTATGGGCGCAGCCGGATGGGTCATGTTTGGCACCCGGGACAAAATCGTTGCAATTTCCTTGTCCAACGCGTCGTGTTCTGTTTGAACGGCCTCCTTTTGCTCCCGTAGTTTTCGCCCTTGCTCTTTGATCGCCTCGCGCTCGGCAGGGGCCGCAGCACCAATCCTGGCACTTGTCGCGTTGGCTTGCCGATTCAACTCTTCGGCTAGACTGAGCTTGGCTTTTCGGACCCGTTCCAACTCCACATACCGATCGATTTCAACATGCGCACCGCGATGGACGCAATTTGCCTTGACCAACTCAACGTTTTCTAAAACAAATTTTCGATCGAGCATTGGAACGACGGGGGGATGGGTACGAATTAGAAGATACGAAACCGCAGAGTTTATCTGAAAACTCGGAATCGTCCAACAAGCCTAAGGCCTGAAAGCTTTGACGTTCGTTTGGATTGTACTAAGCCCTTGAAAACCCCTGCATTTTTTGGGGACTTCAACCCGACAAACATGATTGAACGCTCGGAAAGTAATTTGGATTCGAGCAATGAACCATGGATGGTCGGTCAATTTAACTTTCTGCCAATTTAGTGAGACCATTCTATGCGACTTTTTCTGGCTGCATTTTGTTTAGCTGGGGCAATTACGGCCTCAACCTCCTTTGCCGATAATCTTGCCAATAATGATGAGCCATTGACAGGCGGAACCGGCTCACCTGGCTACGCTCGCTTTGAAGTCAGCCCTGCACAAGAGTACTTGATTGCACGCGCTCGAGCAGAAACCATGCATCGTGAGGCGATCGTCAGGCAGTATGATTGGATGGGCTACAACTTTGCTCGGCCCGTCGTCAATTCCGACCCGTTTTTCAATGCACAAACGCCACTTCGCACTCGTCGCCTATATAGCTACCAAGGCTACTGGGTCGATTCGCGAATGTACGGTTTCTAGATATGGAGTGGTTCGATTCACTCCAAATTGCCAAACGTCTGGATGCATGAACGAGGAAGAGTGGCTTCCAAATAGCCGAATGGCTTCGATCGCTCATTAGCTCTCGATAAGCTCTCGGCTGAGAGCAACTTACTCTCCAACGGTTCGGGACTGGGCGATTCGCAAGTCATTCGAATGCGCTCTGGGCATTCGATTTCTAACAACCAGCGATTGCCCATCCAGCGACAACTTCCAATGGCTCCTTTAACAAGAAGCCCATGCGTATTCATCGACAAACCCACTTGTCGGTTTACTTCCTGCGGTGATTCTAACTCAACGTGATGAATCTTCCAATCGTGAGACCGCACTCCGCATTCAATCAAACTCGCATCCGCGTTTTGACCAGAGGCGAGCCAGCCTTTCTTCATCTTGAGGATATCCACCGTCGGATGGCCAAGCAATTTTGCAACCACTTTGGAATGGGGTGAGCGGTAAACCGACGGTGGGTCGCCAACTTGTTGTATCCTGCCTGACGCGAGAACCGCGATTCGATTTGCCAAGTAAAACGCTTCATCCGAATCGTGTGTTACATACAGAAAGGTCTTCTTGGTCTCCCGATGCACCTTTAGAATAAGCTCCCTGCTTTCTTCACGCAAAGTCTGATTCAAATGGGCAAGCGGTTCATCTAGAAGCACAACTGATTTGCCAGACAGCATGGACCGGGCGATTGCAACGCGTTGGGCCTGTCCTCCCGATAGCTGGGCGAGCTTTTGATCGAGCGTTGATTCTAGTTGCAACCAATCAACCCAGCGGGAGACTTGGTTCGGTTCTGGAGAGTGCTTCGCCGCCAAGTCAAGATTCTGGCGAACGGTTAAGTGCTCGTACCCATTCCCGTCTTGAAATACCATGGCAACATCGCGATTATGAGGAAGTCTGCGGGCTTGATCGAGACCTTTGATTCGAATGGTCCCACTTTGCGGAAGTTCGAGACCCGCAATGAGCTTTAGCAAAGTCGATTTGCCGCTACCGCTATCGCCCAGGATGACGATCAATTCCCCTTTTCCAACGGATAGGCTGAAGTCATCAAGGACCGTTGCAGAACCATACTGCTTTTTGAGGCCAATGATTTCGATGGCTAATGGCTCAACATCCATGGCTTTGCGAATCGGTTCGGTTGAATCAGATTTCATACCGTTCGGCTCACTTCTGCCGTTTGATCCATTCCAGAAGTACACTTCCAACTTTGACCATGGACGATCCGGAACACTTGTCAGGTGTATCTGCCGTGGTATGCCAAAAACTCTTGCCTTTCGGCACACCGCGGGTGTAATCGAAATCGATTAGGTCAATGACTTGGATTTTTGCAATCGAATTCAAGGGCAAATGGTCGTCCTTGATTTCGTAACCAATGCTGGGCTTGAATTCTTTGATCTTCAATTCCTTGGCAATCCCCCAAACTTCTTCTACCAGCGCCCGTGCAAACTTCCAAGAATTTTGCTCATAAAAGAGCTGCAAATCGGCATCGCCAATCATATCCACTAGGATCCCGCATCGATATCTGGGCGTGGTTGGGTCATCGGCATAAGTGCGAGCAAAATGTGTGGAGCCAACGAAGAAAGGGTCACGCGGCTCTTCGTAAACGAGTTCTTCGGCGTCGAAAAAAACCAAGTCGACGCCGACTTTCATCGGCAGTTTCTGCAAAGCATTGCCCAGCTCCATGAACAACGCTGTCCCACTTGCACCGTCGTTGGCTCCGACAAACAGACCTTTGGGGTTCCTAGCGTCATTTACTGGGAAAGGACGAGTGTCGTAGTGAGTGCAAAGGAGCACCCGTTCGGGATTGTCTGGATTCCAACGGACGATTAGATTCTTGACTTCTACTTTGCTACCCGATTCGGGATGCCTGATCTCGAACGACTGCCATAGCAGCTTGGCACCTAGCTTGGTGAAGTGCTCATCGAGCATCGCTTGTTGCTTTGCCATGCCTTCGGTGCCGGTAACTCTGGAACCGATATCACAAATTCTTCCCAAATACGCGAAGGCTCGCTTGGCATCGAGCGATGTTTTCGCATTGGATTGGCAGGCCGCCACACTTTGCAGTCCAAAGAAAGCGGTAACACTAAGTGCTGCAGTGGCCAGAAGAGATTTGTTCCGCAAAGGATGGCTCACTCTCTGACAGGAAAAAACGCGGCGTCCTGCCGCTTAAAACTTGATCCTTCAATGTCGGCATTGTTTGCGCGAATCGATCGCGTGTCAATCAGTCCTAAAAACATTTATTGGAATAAAGCGAATGCTTCCTAACGGGTTGTGGCAAATGTTTCCAGCGATTCCCACGCCCTTCGTAAACTCAGGGACGTGCCACACAAAGCCAAAGATGCCAACTAGAAAACCGATGCAACTTTGGTAAAACATAGTCGCACTGATTTTCAGTCAATTTCCCTTTCCCGCTTTTTGGAGAATCAACATGACCAATGGACCGATGAATCGAAAGCTCAAGATGGGTATCGTTGGAGGGGGACAAGGTTCGTTCATTGGTCGAGTTCATTCCATTGCTGCTTGTTTGGACAACAGAGCCACTTTGGTTGCCGGTGCATTTAGCAGCAACGCCGAACGTTCCAAGGCGTCCGCACCCGACTACGACGTGTCTCAAGAGAGAGCGTACCCATCCTACCAAGCGATGTTCGAAGCCGAATCGAAGAAGCCCGCCGGTGAACGGATCGACTTCGTTTCCGTTACCACCCCAAACCACACGCACTTTGAAGTTGCCAAGGCTGCCTTGGAAGCTGGCTTTCACGTTGTGTGCGATAAGCCGATGACCTTCGATTTGGCCCAAGCCGAAGAGCTTGCCAAGCTAGTGGACAAATCCAAGTCTGTCTTTGCACTAACACACAATTACACAGGCTATCCGCTGATTCGCCAAGCGCGCGAAATGATCCAAAGCGGTGAACTCGGTGAGGTCCAAGCCGTTCGCTCCAACTACATCCAAGGTTGGTTGCGCACAAGATTGGAAGATCAAGACCAAAAACAAGCCGCATGGCGGACCGATCCAAAACAAAGTGGCGTAGCTGGCTGCTTTGGCGACATTGCCACTCATGCGTACAATCTTGGCCGCTTCATGACAGGGCTGTTGCCTGCCGAAATCAGTTGCCATCTGAAAATATTCGAACCTGGCCGCAAGCTAGACGATTACGGCACGGCCATCGTCCGATATCAAAACGGCGGACTCGGAACGGTAACCGCAAGTCAAATCAGTCACGGTCGCGAAAACGACTTGTCCATCGAAATCGATGGAACCAAAGGTGCCCTTTCTTGGCGACAAGAAGAGCCGAACGTCATGGTGATCCGTCAAAACGGCCAACCACATAAACTCTACACTCGCGATCCAAACGGTTCGTTCATGAACGCAAGCGGCAAAGCGGCATGCAGATTGCCAGCCGGTCACCCAGAAGCGTTCTTCGAAGCATTTGCCAATATTTATGTCGCAGCTTTCGATGCGATGGTTGACGTTTCACAAGGCAAAACGGTAGATCGCGTCAATACGATCTATCCCAATGTGCACGATGGCGTTGAAGGCATGTACTTCATCGAGCAGTGTGTCGCCAGCAGCGATCAAAACGGAGCATGGGTTTCGTTGAGCCACCCCCGAGCTCGAAAGTAAGGATTTCGCCTTCCATGTTCCAACCAGCGTGCAATGCCCCCGAGTTTCACTCGGGGGATTTTTACCATCGCTCTAGAGATAGACGAAACAAGCCTCACCTCTCCAGACAACTCGTTTGAAACATCCATGAACCAGCTCAATAAATTTTCCTCGCGAATTACACAACCGAAAAGCCAAGGAGCTTCCCAGGCAATGCTCTATGGAACCGGAATGACCCCGGAGGACATGAACAAAGGCCAAGTTGGCATCGGAAGCGTATGGTATGAGGGCAACACATGCAACATGCACCTTTTGGACTTGGCCCTCGCAGTCAAGAAAGCGGTCGTCGAAGAGAATTTAGTTGGAATGCGATTCAATACTATCGGCGTAAGCGACGGAATTAGCATGGGGACCGATGGCATGTCCTATTCTCTCCAGTCGAGGGATCTCATCGCCGATTCCATCGAAACGATTATGGCGGCGCAGTGGTACGACGCCCTGATCGCTTTGCCTGGTTGCGACAAGAACATGCCCGGCTGCTTGATAGCGATGGGAAGACTGAATCGCCCATCACTCATGATCTACGGCGGAACGATTCGCGCTGGAAAATGGAACGGCCATTCGCTGGACATTGTTTCTGCATTCCAATGCTACGGCCAATACATTTCAGGTCAAATCGATGAGGAAACGCGAGCCAACATCGTTCGCAAATCCTGCCCTGGTGCCGGTGCCTGCGGCGGCATGTACACTGCCAACACAATGGCATCCGCCATTGAGGCGTTAGGTATGTCGCTGCCATACTCTGCTTCGATTCCTGCCGAGGACCCAGCCAAAATGGACGAATGCAGACGGGCCGCCAAAGCCATTCGACACCTCATGGAAATCGATCTCAAACCTCGCGATATCATGACTCGAGCTGCGTTCGAAAACGCTATGGTCATCGTGGTGGCGCTAGGAGGTAGCACCAACGCGGTCCTCCACTTGATCGCAATGGCACGTAGCGTCGGCATCGATTTGCAATTGGATGATTTTCAAAAAGTAAGCGATCGAGTTCCGTTTCTTGCGGACTTAAAACCTTCTGGGAAGTTTGTCCAGGAAGATCTGCATTCGGTCGGCGGGACGCCGGCAGTAATAAAGTATTTGTTGGAAGAGGGGTTTATGACCGGTGACTGCATGACCGTAACCGGCAAATCCTTAGCCGAAAACGTTGCGGATCTTCCCGGTTTGAAAGCGGGGCAGAAAATCGTTCAGCCGATTTCCAACCCGATCAAAGCCACCGGGCACATTCAAATCCTGTTTGGCAATCTAGCCCCAGAAGGTTCCGTCGCCAAAATCACAGGTAAAGAAGGCATGCGGTTTTCAGGTCCTGCGCGTTGTTATGACAGCGAAGAGCTCATGCTCGCAGCGTTGGAGAAAGGACAAATCCAAAAAGGAGATGTCATCATCATTCGCTACGAGGGCCCCAAGGGTGGTCCAGGTATGCCAGAGATGTTGACGCCTACGTCGGCCATTATGGGCGCGGGTCTTGGCTCCGATGTTGCCCTCTTAACCGATGGCCGTTTTTCCGGTGGCTCACACGGATTTATCGTGGGGCACGTGACTCCCGAGGCACAAGAGGGAGGACCTTTGGCTTTGGTGGTCGACAATGATCTTGTCACCTTGGACGCTAACACGAATCGACTAGACGTCGCAGTGTCCGATGCTGAGCTGGCATCGCGAAGAGCAAAGTGGCAAGCTCCGCCGCTGAAAGCAACACGCGGTACGCTCTACAAATACATCAAAAATGTAAAAAGCGCCAGCGAAGGCTGTGTTACCGACGAGTAATTCCTAGCGATTCTTCTATGCTAAATTGGCGGGTAGCGGAACTCGCCAAGAGTTTCGGTGGTTAGGACTAATCCACTCGGATTTACCTCCTAAAGTCGCCGAAAGCCTACGCGGCTTCCGCTACGCAAGTACCCTAACCCCTAGGCCGGATGCAGCTCTATCACGCAACCAATGTCGCCTTTTGCTAAACAAAAGTGCGTTAACCATGCGCACTTTCGCGGAGCGAAAGGCGACAATAATGAGATATTCACCCATGAAAACACTATTCGTTCTCGCATTTATGGTGTTTGCACTCTGTGGCTCAACACGTGCAGAAACAAAGAGCCCGAACATTGTGGTGGTCTTTGTTGACGACATGGGTTGGGGGGACTTCTCATGCTTCGGCAACAAGGAAGCCCAAACACCGAACGTGGACCGTCTGGCTGAGGAAGGAATTCGCTTTTCGCAGTTTTATGTGAATTCACCGATTTGTTCTCCTTCCCGATGCGCTCTCGCGACCGGTCAGTATCCACAACGGTGGAAGATCACATCGTTTCTGAGCAACCGCGCTGACAACCAACGCCGTGGCGTCGCGAATTGGCTTGACCCAAATGCGCCGACTTTGGCTCGCACACTCCATCAAAACGGATACGCCACCGGTCATTTTGGCAAGTGGCACCTCGGAGGTCAACGTGACGTTGCAGACGCACCGGCTATTAGCGTTTATGGCTTTGACGAATCCCTCACCAACTTCGAAGGCATGGGGCCTAAACTTCTTCCACTGACAATGAAGCCCGGCGAGAATAAGCCTGGTCGCATTTGGGCCGATGCGGAGCGACTTGGCAAACCCGTCACATGGATGCAGCGTTCTAAGATCACGAGCGGCTTCGTCGATGCCGCCATTCCTTTCATCGATACGGCTGTGAAAGACGGAAAGCCTTTTTATGTCAATCTCTTCCCTGACGACGTTCACAGCCCGTTTTGGCCACCTGTTGAACAGTGGACTGAAAGCAAACGTGGGCAATATCTTGCCGTCTTGCGGGAAATGGACCGTCAACTTGGTAAACTTTTCGATCACATTCGGTTGAGTCCAGCCTTGCGTGACAACACTCTCATCCTCGTTTGCTCCGACAACGGACCCGAGCCTGGCGCGGGTAGCGCTGGTCCGTTTCGGGGCAAAAAGGCCACGCTTTACGAAGGAGGGATTCGTTCCCCACTCATCGTATGGGCACCAAGCTTAATGGAAGCCGGCAAAGTTGGCACGCAAAACGAAACGTCGGTCTTCGCCGCCTTCGATCTAGTACCCTCCCTGCTCGCAATTGCAAAGGTGAGTGCGCCAGACAGTATCTCCTTCGATGGCGAAAACTTATCTAACGTACTTCTCGGCCAAAGCACCGTTTCGCATACTTCAGCGATCTTCTGGCGACGCCCCCCGGATCGAAAGACCATGCAGACTGCAGAGCGATTGCCTGACCTTGCTGTTCGTGACGGAAATTGGAAACTCCTTTGTGAATACGACGGCACCTTGCCGCAGTTATATGACCTCGTCGTCGACCGGGCTGAGACCGCAAACCTAGCGACTCAGCACCCGGAAGTGGTCACTCGACTTACCGCCTCGGTTCTAGCTTGGCACCAGTCGATGCCTCCTGACAATGGTCCGGCGCTCGCAGGCAAATAGTGCGGCCAAGGGCTGCCTTTGGCTAGCGGTAACTGATATTCTCATCGACAGTACAGGATCGCTACGGACGACCAATAAAACGCGCTGAATCCAAGTCCAATCAAGATGAATTGCCAAAACTTTGTCCATCGGTTTCGACTAAGCCAACCGGTACGATCATTCTCACAGAATCTTGTGTCCCCGGCCCAAGTCCCAACCGGCCTAAATAGATTCTTGCTTAACAAATCGAAGGGGACTGCTGCGAAGAAGCCGCCAAGAAAGGCCCATTCAAATAGCAAACTCAAACGACGACACAACCAAAAATATGCCAAACAGGTTGTCAATAAAAAGAGCAATGCACCGATGGACTGTACCCGTTGCAAGTGGTTGCGACTCTCCGTCCGCTCAGACAGGTTGGCCATCGCGACCTGCCATGCAACATACAAGCAGATGTGCCATGTAAAAATGAATTCCTGTGTCCACTTGCTAAGGACCGTCGTCCCCATGGCTCCAAGAACGAAGGCCAGTATCCAAAATGCCCAGGTTTCCAACCTTTCCAACCGGGAGAATGTCTTTACCTCTCGAGAAGCGACGTGTCTTGAAGCGAACTTGAATAGTCCTATACACAGGTGGACTATTGCAAAAGAACCGCCGAGGATGCCAAATAGGCTTATCAGATACCATCTCCATAACCAAGTAATGCTTGGCAGATCAAATAAGTATTCCGGTTCAACCCCCAGCAGCAGACTTGCGATGTCTCGAAATTTTCTTTGCGGGATTGCGCTCACGGGCATGGATTTCTTCTTGAGCTGAGGTTCAAGCGATTCCGGCTCGCCCAAGTAAACACATACAGCCCGGCTGTGGTTGCGAACGAAAAGTCGCAGGTGGCAGAGCACCGGCTGCGTCCAGCATATCTCGCCACCGAGCAGGGTGGTTCGAGACAACTCCTGGTATTTCTCTCGACTAGCGCGTGCCAAGATCAACTCGCCCAAATCACTCATCAGTATCAATTTGCGATCCGCAACCAGAACCGTTGCATGTCCAATCAATAACTCATTAGCTACATTGTCTGACATGATCGCTGAATCAGAAACTGTAGTTGTTGGACTCCTCTGCAAGCGTCCATTTCCAACGGACCACAATTCCTGACCAGAGCGAAAATCGACACAACGAAAAATCCCTCGACTGGTACGATGCGTCTTTGCCTGCGCTTCCTGCAAATCGAATCCAAAGAGAGCGCCATCGTACAGGACGCTGGAAAAAATGTCGTTGGACATCAAACGGCTTTGTCGAACGGATCGAATGGTTTGTCTTGGTTCTGCGGTGATTTCAAGAAGCTCGGAGCCGCGTTGGAACGGCCCGGTAATCCACAAAAAAGGCTCCTCGTAAATGGGCCAAGCGGAATGCTCATCATAGCCGCTTGACAAGTTGTATCGCCAAATCAACTCACCAGTTTCGCTGTCGTAACAACCAATTACATTCTGCAAGGTGGCGACCACACACGATCGCCCTTGAAAGGTGATCGGATAAACGGAACAATAGCTTGCTGAAGATTCTGCGCCGCGCGATCGAATAGGGCTCTCGAGGGGCTTTGGATAAATTCCTTTCCAGAGTACAAACCCAGTCGCCTTGTCGAGTGCGACCATGCTTGCATCGCGCGCACCGACGGGCAAGAGGATTTTGTTGCCCAACACGATGGGTGAGCAAGAATAACCAAAGCCTGGTACTTTGACTTCAAACTTCTTTTCTAACTCGATCGACCAAACCAACTCGCCTGAATTGGCCTTCAAGCATCCGACCAAACCAGTCGGGCTCGTGAAATAGACAAAGCCGTTGTCAAAGACGGGAGTGGAACGAGGCCCTGGATACACGCCAGCAGGGTCGTACGCCCAGCCATAACGGTATTGCCATTTCGTTGCACCAGTATCCGCAGACAAGCAGACCACATATTGTCCAGCTAAATCTTGGTATTGGGTCGCAACCAAATGGTCCCAAGCGATGAATGCCGAATAGCCTTGACCAAGATCGCGGGTCCATAAGACTGGTGGCCCCTCCAGCGGCCAATGTTCGGCAAGCCCGATTTCAAGTGAGATACCATTCCATGCGGGCCCGCGAATCGTCGACCAATCCTGGTTCTTTGACGGTGATGCTTCTTGACTTAGCAATGTCGGGACGAAAATCGCCATACCAAGGAAGACGCCGATCCATTTCGTTGCGACATGTTTCGCGATGACGGGGACTTGCATAGCAGGAATAACATTCAGTGGTCAAGAATTCGCGAGCCGTGGCCGACGCTGCTAGCGTCGGCTCGCGTCGGTTTCCGTTTGTTTGAGTCGGTTTGCGTCGGCTAGCGTCGGCTCGGATGCTAGCAGCATCCGCCACGATGCCACATTAAAACTTAGGATCGCGTTTTTCAGCAAATGCAGCTAGGCCTTCTTTGGCAGCGTCCGTACTACAAGCCGTGGCCATCATCGCAGCACCGCTCACCAAATGCGTCATGAGCGATTCCCCGATCATTTCGTTGAGCAACCGTTTGCTAAGCTGAACCGATTCGGCTGCTCCCATCGCAATTTTCGAAGCCAACTCATTCGCTTTTGCCCACACCAACTCAGACGCAACCAGATGATGCACAATCCCAACACGATGTGCTTCGTGTGCATCGAAGCACTCGGCTCCCAAAAGCAGCCTGGACGCGACCCCCGCACCGCATCGAAACGATAGCAGAGGAGCAACCAAGCCAGAGATTAGTCCATGCTTGGCAGCCGCCAATTCGAATCGGGACCCTGGACTGGCAACCACCAAATCGCTCGAAAGCACCAAGGCCATTCCCATGCCGTAGACCGATCCGTCTATCGCCGCGATGATCGGCTTGGGAAATCGTAACATCACCTCCACCAACTCCTGCAGCTCGGAGGCGACTTCTTGCCATTGCTCAAAGGGTTCACTTTCCTTGGCGATCGTGTCCCATTGTTTCAAGTCAATACCGGAACAAAAGACTGAACCGGAGGAAGCCAGGATGACCGCCCTCACCGATTTTTCGCGATGGAAATCGGCAAACGCTTGGTTCAATTCGGCAACCATCGCGCGCGAGAGCGCGTTTCGATTGACGGAATGATCGAGAATGATGGTGCCACTGGGGGGTTGTTTTTGTTGCCTAAGCATGGTTAAACCGCCGCTAAAGTTGTATTCCTTCGTTTGTCCGAATACTCACAGTCCCTTGACTTGCTTGCGCTTCGTTCGATTCCATTAACCCGAGGCCAAAATATCGAGGGTATGTTGCAGATCGGCGGGCAACGGCGCCTCGAAACTCATTCGCTGCCCGGTCTTGGGGTGGTCGAATTCCAGTTTCGCAGCGTGCAATGCATGGCGTCTCAGAACAATCTCGGAATCGGTTTCGAGCGGCGGCAGACCGCGTACTTGCCGCCGTTGCAACTGCGCTCTCATTACGGTCGCATGGCCCCCGTACAGTCTGTCGCACAAAACCGGACAACCGATGTGAGCAAGGTGCAATCGGATTTGGTGAGTTCGGCCGGTTTTCGGCTGAACCTGCAAGAATGCGTAGCCAGGAAAGCGTTTGAGTACCTCAAAAAAAGTTTCGGCGTCGCGGCTCGAATGATGTCCCGCTCGGATCGCCATCTTATCGCGTTGGTAAGGATGGTTGCCGATCGGTTGAATGATCCTGTCTCGATCTCTATCAAGTGAGCCGGCGACTATTGCCAAATAGGTTTTGTTGACTTCACGGGATTCAAATTGGGCGCATAATTTGAAATGGACCTCGTTGGTCTTTGCAATCACGATGACACCGCTGGTGTCGCGATCAAGACGGTGCACAATGCCTGGCCTAGTTGGCCCGCCAGCATCGCTCAATTGTTGAAAGTGGTAAGCTAAGGCTGCGGTCAGCGTACCCGACCAATGCCCCTTGGCTGGATGCACCACCATCCCGGGAAACTTGTTTACGATGACTAGACAATCGTCCTCAAAAAGGATGTCCAACGGAATATTCTCAGGAATCGGCCCATCTTTGGGAGGCGGCGGAAGCAGGTTTATCGTGATTGTCTGACCAGCAAATACCTTGAAAGCAGGTTTGACCGGTTTTCCATTCACGCAAACTTTGTCCTCCATCACAATGCGGCGTAAGAAGACTCTGCTATAGCTGTCGAGCAGGAGCGCAAGCACCAAGTCAACGCGTTTGCCCGCATGCTCCTCGGAGACGACAAACTCCAGGTCACGCAATTCCAATCCGGAATCGATGGGATCCAATTCCGTTTCAAATGCTTGGAGCGGTTCGGCTTCGTCCAACGGGAGGTTGTCAATTGAGTCTGAGTCTGCGTTTGCCATTTACCTATGTCATTTCTCGAATCGGTAACGCAGAAGAATGGAAGTTTACGATTGCGGCTTCTTTTCTGCGGAAGAATCGTCGACTCTTGGCAACTCAACCGGCGGGGCAACGGGTGAAGTTGTAGGGGGCAACGCGTTTTTATCAGATGCGTTTGGTGTCGACGTTTCTGGGTTGGGATCGGCTGTTTCAGCCGGTTTTTGCGTTTCCTGCGCGGGTGTGGTTGCAGGTACGGATTGCGATTCGGGGACGGATAGCAATGAAGATTCACCACCAGTGCCAGGAGTCATTGGCGGGAACGAGATGTTCGGTTCATTGGGCAATGGCGAAGGGGTCGTGGGGTTCTCGTTGAGGACGGGCGAGGACGCTCGACTGGTTTTGTACCACGCATAGAATTCTTCGCCCGCTTTGCTTTCCAACCAGGACACACGCTTGGTTGCTTCGGCAATCATTTCGACGCTCATGGCTTTGTTCGTAATAACTTTTCGATAAAAAGAAAGGGCTTTGTCGTGATCGCCCATCCCTTCGGATGCTTGAGCAAGGCCAAAATTGGTTCGTCCAGTCAGAAATGGGTCAGTGCTCTTTTCAGCCACTTCGCCATACTCCGCGATAGCCTCTTTGTAAAACTGTTCCGCTAGGTCGCGATCGAGGTAAACTTTTTCCAGAGCTCGCGCCATGTTGGCGTCGCCTGCGATTTGTTTAGCCCATAGTCCGGCTGCGGTCCCCTTGAAATCGCTTGAGATCGCTGTCAAATCCGCTCGGTCTGTGTCCGCAAAGTAGAGAGCCGTCCAGCCCTTTGCGGACTCTTTTTCTTGCACTGAAGTGTAGAAGCCGTACGCGAGCAAACCAAGAACCACGACTGTCGTGACGGCCACAATCGCGGGTAATGCATTCTTCAGTTTAATTGCCTGCTGTTCGATTTTGTCAGCTAGCAGATTCGATTCTTGGATCTGTTTTCGTTCGCTTTTCATAGCTTCATGCCGGCAAAAGACGGGCGTTTAGGGGAACTTGGGAAAGAGTGAAGTATAGGCCTGAAGTCCCATTTCCTCAATAGTGTTATTGCTGCGTTAATTCTAGAACCGATGGTGACAAAACCGCCATTCCCTGCCATGATCTGACCTTTGAACCAAAAAATCAACCGTTTCATTAACCCAGTAGAGGCAATCCATGACCCCTCCCGTCATGCGAGCTTTGGGGATTCGTTCGTTTCCGCGATTGCAGTCGAGCATCGTTGCAAATGTGCGAAGATCGACGTTTTGTGCTTGCGTATTCCCCCTACTCCTTCTCATCGGCTTGGTTGCAATTGTGCCGGGCAGTCGCTGCCTTGGTTTCGAACAAGACCCAATACCGTCGACTAGTCAAGCGAGCGATTACAGTGGATTGGAAACGACTTCGTTCGTCCGCCTTCCGGATTACGTCGTTGGCAAGATAGCCGCCGAAACCAAGGCTGCGTCTATTGCAGGAAACAACGCGTGGATCATGACTTGTTCGGCCTTGGTGTTCTTTATGATCGCTCCCGGCTTGGCTTTGTTCTATTCCGGTCTGGTTCGGAAAAAGAACGTTTTAAGCGTATTCATACAGTGCCTCTTCTTGACCTCCGTCATGTCAGTCGTATGGTCTTTGTACGGCTACTCACTGGCGTTTTCGAATGGCGGAGAAGTGGATGGATGGATTGGCGGTTTCGGGCATGTCTTTTTGAATGGCGTTTCTCGCACTTGGAATGATCTTCGTCAGTCGCCTGTCACTCCGATGTGGTTTGCGGCTGGATCCGAAACATCGGTGACCAAGTACTCGCACATGATCTTTGAAGGAATGTTCTTTTCCATTTCTCCGGTGATTATGTACGGTGCGCTTGCTGAGCGGGTAAAGTTTCATGGAATGGTCGCCTTTAGCATCTTGTGGGGCACGTTCGTCTATTGCCCGATTGCGCATTGGATTTGGGGGGGCGGAATTCTGAGCTATCCGCTTGGGCTGTTGGGTGGCAGTCTGGATTTTGCTGGCGGAATCGTTGTTCACATTAACGCGGGGGTTTCAGCACTTGTTGCCGCCATCGTGGTTGGGCCAAGGCTTGGCTTCGGAAAAGATCCGATGCCGCCGCATAATCTCACGTACACGTCCATTGGGGCAGCCATGCTCTGGTTCGGTTGGTTTGGGTTCACCGCAGGCAGTACGATGGCGGCCAACGAAGTTGCCACGAGCGCGTTCGCCGCCACGCATTTGTCCGCAGCCGCGGGAGCGATCGGATGGTGGCTGCTTGAATGGCGGTCGAGAGGCAAACCGACAGTCCTTGGAATCAGCTCTGGATTGGTCGCAGGCTTGGTTTGCATTACGCCTGCGGCTGGCTACGTACAACCGATGCCCGCACTTCTGTTTGGTTTTTCGGCTGGAATTGGATGCTACTACGCTTGCAGTTTGTGCAAGCACTGGGCAGGCTACGATGATGCGTTGGACGCGTTCGGCATCCATGGTGTCGCCGGAATCATGGGTGCCATCTTGACAGCCATTTTCGCATCGCGTGCTTGCAACAATGTTGGTAACGGTAATACATTAGGGCTGCTGGAGGGAGGAAACCTAATTCAAGGACAGCTTGCATCGATCGCCGTGGTGGTTGTCTATTCGGGGCTTTCGAGCCTGGTATTACTGAAGGTCGTCGACTGGACTATCGGATTACGAGTCTCGGCCTCGGACGAACGGCAGGGACTCGATGTCCAGCAACATGGCGAAGAAGGTTACATATTCTTGTAGGACAAAATCATGGTACAAGTCATACCCACCGACAAATCCAGCGTCACTCCATTGAAGATGCCCGACAGGTTTCGAAAAGAAATTGTCTATTTCATGTCGCCGGCCGAGGGGGACAACGCACCCAAACTCGGAAAGGACGAATACTGGATCCGTGCCGAGGACGCCGCGAAATGGCTCGATGATGGTTTTTTTAGCCTTGTTTCCCCCTTGGACGCCGAATCCGTTGCGGAAATCGAACTATCCGAAGATCAAGAGATTTGGCTGGAATGGATGGTCGAACACCAGATCTGCACGGTGAAAATCGCATAAGGCGAGCGGCGATGTGAAAACTACCAATGGTGCG